>Ga0210393_10003478_pt1 | contig 12634 bp, 9 predicted proteins | sample IncBWC27OmetaG_FD_160068 | JGI IMG/M metagenome (GOLD analysis project Ga0210393, IMG submission 160068) | Forest soil microbial communities from Barre Woods Harvard Forest LTER site, Petersham, Massachusetts, United States - Inc-BW-C-27-O ... | reverse complement strand
CTGAGACCTGGATACGAGTGGCAACTACAGAGAGATTGTGGCGTCGCGCGGGTAATGGTAGATTGAGGACGTCCACGCGGAAGATCGACCTACCGAAATCGTCCGCTGCTGAACACGCTGAGAGATGGCCGCAGAGTAACACCAACGATCACTCCAGCAACGCAGATGAGAGTTTTCTCATCCCGTTGTGGAACTTTCCGTCGTTCTTCTCCCGCTCTAGCGTTGACTCGTCCGATGCCAGCTTGCAGCATCAAGGCTAGCTGTCTGCTGTTCGGATTGCACGCTATGGGCACGATTGAATTCTCTCAACTCGCGCGTTACGCACGAACATCCCTCCACCGTGATGTGTGCCGCTTTCTTGCGACGATCGGTTTCTGTCTTATAACTGTCGCGCCCATTGGGGCCTTGGGGCAGTTGATTTCAACGCAACCTACTTCAGGTGAGGTCGCCTCCGTTGGGCCTGCTGAATCGCACGTTGTCCGTGCACGCCGCTTTCTTGGTGGCCGGACCCTTGCGGGGGGCGTCGCCGCCGCGCGAGCGATGGACGCGGCCCGTCAGCAACACGTCGCAATGCAGGCGCAGCAAGCTGCTTCGCCCCAACTGTCCAGCCTGACGGCCGCATGGCAGCCCGTAGGGCCGAACCAGGTCGCGAGCCTTTCCTACGGTAATGTCACAGGCCGCGTTACGGCGATTGCGATTGACCCGGCGGATCCAAGTGGCAATACGGTCTATCTCGGTACGACTGGCGGAGGCGTGTGGAAGTCATTTAACGCGGCCGGCCCAGCGGCGAGTGTGACCTTCACTCCGCTTACCGACACGCTACCTGTGTTCAACGCCGATGCTGGGACCTCGGCGATTCCGTCGCTCAGCATTGGTGCGATCAGTGTTCAGTCCGGCGTTGTGCTGGCGGGAACGGGCGACCCGAACGATGCATCGGACTCCTTCTATGGAAGCGGGCTTTTGCGATCTTCTGATGGTGGTCTCACCTGGACGCTCATCCAAAATTCGCACGACGGAGTGGCGGGTAATCACTCGTTCAGCGGGCTTGGCTTCGCCGGCTTTGCCTGGAGCAGCGCGATGCCGGGTACTGTGGTCGCTGCTGTTTCTCAGGCGGCTGAGGGTGTACTCGTCAATGCTCCGGACGCTACCAACAGCGTGATGGGTCTCTACTATTCGACCGACGCGGGGCTTACCTGGCAGATGTCCACCATTCTAGACGGCAGCCAGATTGTGCAGACTCCGCTACCGTCCGGAGCAGACCTTGGTGGAAGGGCCGCAACTGCCGTCGTCTGGAACCCTGTTCGCCAACGCTTCTATGCTGCCATCCGGTACCACGGCTACTACGAGTCGGCAGATGGCGTGACATGGACACGGTTGGCAAATCAGCCTGGAGCGGGTTTGACTACAACCGCGTGCCCGGCGACGACGCCAGGCACGACAGGCAGCGCTGCCTGCCCCATCTTTCGCGGGGCGCTCGCCGTGCAGGCGACTACGGGCGATACCTTTGCGTTCACGGTGGACGCTAACAATGTCGATCAGGGTCTGTGGCAGGACGTGTGCGCGTTGTCCGGTACAAGCTGCTCAAGTTCGACTGTTATCTTTGGGACGCAACTGCCTTCATCTCCGATGGAGGTCGGCAACGGCAGTGCAGTGGTTCCACAGGCCGACTACAATTTCGCGTTGGCGGCGGTCCCAGCAGGGCCGAGTGGTCCAACCCAGGACACGCTGCTCTATGCGGGCACGGTCGACCTCTATCGGTGTTCGCTGGCCGCTGGATGCGTGTTGCGCAACACGACCAATGGGGTCAATGGATGCGCAGCCCCTGCGCAGGTCGCTCCCGCCCAACATGCGATTGCCGTGCTGGCGACTACGACGCAGCCGCTCCTTTATCTTGGCAATGATGGTGGTCTTTGGCGGTCGATCGATGGAGTGAACCAGCAGGCAACTCCCTGCTCCGCTGACGATGCGACCCACTTTCAGAATCTCAATGGCGGACTTGGATCACTTGCGGAGGTGATCAGCTTCGCGCAGCATCCTACCGATGCAGGCACCCTGCTGGTTGGTCTCGGTGCAAACGGTACTGCTTCTACGGCGGCCGCTGCCAACGCGACATCGTGGCCGCAGCTCTCGATGGGCGAAGGCGGCACCGTGGCCATCGATCAAACCAATCCGTTGCTCTGGTACGTTTCAACTGCGGCAGGTGTCAGCGTTCGTCAGTGTACCAATGGCCCGGCCTGCACTGCAGCGAACTTTACCGGTGCGCCCATGATAGGACCATCCCAGATCGCCGAGGACGAGTCTCTAATTGATGCACCCTGGCTGCTTGACCCGGCCCTCTCGTCCGATATTCTTATCGGAACGTGCCGGATCTGGCGCGGACCTGCTGCGAATGGGGTTGCCTGGTCCTCTGCGAACGCTATCAGCGAACCTCTCGCAGGACCTCTGAACGCATCCTGCGCGAGTACGAACCCAGTCGTCCGTTCTCTCGCCGCGGCTGGGCCCGCAAGCAATACGGCTGTTGCACAGAATGCAGGGTCAGAGGTGCTCTACGCAGGGATGGCGGGCGCGGTCGATGGCGGAGGCAACTATGGAGGTCATCTTTTTTCCATCACTGCTGCCAACACAGCGGGCAGCTCTACAGTGTGGAACGATCTCGCGACATCGCCAGTGACGAATGGCCAGGGCGCAAGCTTCAATTCTGGAGGCTTCGATCTTTCGTCTCTTGCGGCGGACCCCCATGACGCCACCGGCAGGACAGTTTATGCGACGGTGATGGGCTTTGCGGGGAACGGCATCAATGCATCGCACCTCTATCGCTCCACCGATGGGGGCTCTCACTGGGCCAACATCAGCAGCAATCTGCCCAATGCTCCCGCTAACAGCGTCGTCGTTGATCCTAATGATGCGAACACTCTGTACGTTGCGCTGGACACCGGTGTCTATGTCACCACGCAGGTCACGACCTGTGTCAGTGCAAACTGCTGGAGTATCTACGGAACAAATTTGCCGAATGCGCCGATTGTTGAGCTGGCGGCCGCTGCGGCGATGCCAATCGGAGATGGCCGTGCCGGCGAGCTTCGCGCTGCGACCTATGGCCGCGGCCTGTGGCAGATTCCGCTCCTCACGGCGTCGACGGCAGCGCAGGCTTCGATCAGTTTGGGTCCGGCGTCGCTTACCTTTGGGCCGCAGGCAGTTGCTACCGCGAGTGCGCCACAGACCATCACAGTTACAAATACGGGTAATGCTCCGCTAACGGTGAGCATGGTTGCGACTACGGGAGACTTCAACGAGACAGATAATTGTGCGAGTGTCTCGATCGCCGTGAATTCGACGTGCACGATCTATGTCAGCTTTCTGCCCACTGCCACCGGAGGCCGGAGCGGCTTGCTTACTGTGTATGGGAATGTCTCCGGAGGTCAAGCGACAGCAGCGCTCTCAGGTACGGGTAGTCCTGCCGCAGCTATCGTTCTTACCCCCATTACTCTTGCCTTCCCAGCGACGACGATCAATGCCACCAGTCCGGTGCAAAATATCGCGATTTCAAATACGGGTGGCACGGCCCTTGGGCTCCAAACGCCGTTTGTCATGGGTGCGGATTTTAAGATCACCGCGAATACGTGCGGGTCCAGCCTTGGCGCTGGCGTTGGCTGCACGGTCTCGATTGCATTTACTCCTACCGCCTCGGGTGCTCGCAGTGGGACGTTTAGCATCACCGATGACGCTGGCACCCAGACTGCATTACTCGGCGGAATTGGAACTTCGCCCGCGACAGACGCTCTCTCGCCGGCGGCGCTTACGTTTGCTGCCCAGCAATTAAGTACGGCGAGCTCCGCCCAGCAGGTTACGCTGACCAACTCCGGCGATTTGCCATTGACGCTGATCGCCGCGCAGATCACGAGCGGCGACTTCAGCGCAGTCAACGCCTGTGGCAACTCGCTTAACCCTCACTCCAGCTGCTCGATCAGCGTCGCCTTCCAGCCGAAGAGTGTTGGGACGATCACCGGCGTACTGTCTGTGTCGGACCAATATCGCACCCAGACCATTGCGTTGAATGGCATTGGTGTTGCGCCGCCTGGCGTGTCTCTCTCGCCTGTCTCGACCATCACGTTCGCCGCCACCGGAGTCGGCCTTCCCTCTGCTGCGCAGACAGTCACCCTGACAAACAATGGCGGCGTTCCGCTTCTCGTGCAAAGCGTCCTGGTCGCGGGAGATTTTGTCGTTGTGCCCGGCAGCGACAGTTGTGGGAGCACCGTCGCGGTGAGCACAGCCTGCACGCTACAAATCAAGTTTGCACCGACTGTCGGCGGCCCCCGCTCTGGTTCGCTCACAGTCACGGACAACGCCGCCAACTCGCCGCAGGTACTGTCACTCATCGGTACCGGCGTTGACTTCGCACTCAATTCAAACGGGACGACGAGTCTGACCATCGCAAATGGTCAGAATGCCGTCTACCCGTTGCTGCTCAGCTCTGCTGCGAACGTTCCTGGCACGGCGACCTTCACCTGCACGGGGGCGCCGGCGAATTCCACCTGCAACGTCACGCCTGCGAGTGTGGCGCTGGGTAGCGCGACGACTGTTTCGGTCACTGTACTTACCGGCGTCACGAGTACAGCAGCATCAGCGCGGCCACGTATGCATCGAACCAATATCGCCTGGTTCGCAACTTTGTTCCCACTTAGTTTACTGACGCTGCGTCGGCCCCGACGATCGTACGTTGTTGTTGTTCTGCTTGGGTGTCTAATCGCCGGAACTGGATGCGGCGCAGGTCGCGCAATTCCCCTGGGGAGCGGCTCGAATCCGACACCCATTCCCGTCACACCAGCCGGGACGTACACAGTCGTTGCTTCGGCTAGTAGCGGCGGCCTAACGCGGACCGTCAACCTTACGCTGATCGTTCAATAGACGTTAGATCTAGACCGCTCGGCCCGCGCTGGCGCCAGAGGCCCACGCCCACTGAAAGTTGTATCCTCCCAGCCATCCTGTTACGTCGACTACTTCGCCGATGAAGTATAGTCCCGGGACCTTGCGGCTCTGCATGGTCTTTGCATCGAGTTCCGCGGTGTCTACGCCCCCGGCGGTCACCTCCGCTTTGGCGTATCCTTCAGTTCCGGCTGGTGTGATTCGCCATGTGTGCAGCTGCTGCTCCATGGCCGCCAAGGATGCGTTGGTCCAATCCTCCGGCTGGTGAAGGGAGACCCATCGCTCGGCCAGGCGTGCCGGCAGCACTGCGCGAATAGCGAGGACTGTCGCGGCGGCATCGCGTCGCGCGTTGCGGGCCAGCAGAGGCGCCATCACTTCGACATCCGGCGCAAGATCAACTTCGATAACCTCGCCGGGCCGCCAGTAGGACGACACCTGCAGGATCGCCGGGCCGCTCAAGCCGCGATGCGTCACCAGCATCTTTTCCCGGAAGCTGCAGCGCCTCTGCCGCGTTCCGGCTTCTGCGACCACCTCTGCGGAGACACCAGACAGGTCGCACCACTGTTCGCGGTCCTCTGCGCTGAACACCAGTGGCACCAGGCCTGGTCTGCACTCCGCGATGCGCAGGCCGAACTGCTTCGCTATGCCGTAGCCGAATCCGGTGGCTCCCATCTTCGGGATGGAAAGGCCGCCCGTGGCGACGACGACTGCATCTGCTTCAAGGACGGCCGCTGCGGTTTCTACTCGAAAATGTCCGTCGCGCACGACTGAGGTGACCCGTGCGCCGACGATGATGCGCACCCCCGCCTCTGCGCACTCCTTCTCCAACATGGTTATGACGTCCTGGGCCGAGCGATCACAGAAGAGCTGTCCGAGGGTCTTTTCGTGATAGTGGATGCCATGTTTCTCGACCATGGCGATGAAGTCTGCGGGAGTAAATCGGGCCAGTGCGGACTTCGCAAAGTGAGGGTTTTCGGAGAGAAAGTTTTCCGGACGGCAGTGGATGTTCGTAAAGTTGCACCTGCCGCCTCCGGAGATGAGTATTTTTTTCCCGACGCGTTCGGCATGGTCGAGCAAAACTACACGCCGCCCGCGGCGGCCTGCTTCGATCGCGCACATCATTCCTGCAGCGCCTGCTCCCAGGATTACGACATCGACCTTCTGCACGCGCGTTCCCCGTTGCTCTCTCTTTGAATCCAGATCCAATCGCTTGTTGTTCTCATTCTAGATTCGTTGCGGCTGTCGGATCGCTGGTTTTGGGTGGTTGTGCGACCATTGATTCATGCTTAGAAGAGTTGAAGAGCGCGGGCCGCGGGTGGTTGCGGCCCAGCCGTATGGGCCGGCGGCGGCGGTGACACGGCGGGCCGCGGACCGTTTGCGGGCTGGGCATCTTTGGGTCTATCGGTCTGATGTCGAGTCGCTGGTTCCAGCTCTCGGGGCCGCGGAGATTGATGGTGGGGTACTGGTTACAGTCATGGATAGCCGCGGGATCCCGCTGGGGACGGGGCTCTATAGTGCGGCGTCGCAGATTGCCGTGAGGATGGTGTCGGCTGAGGTCGCGTTGGCGCGCAGTGTATATCTCGAGGAGATTCGGGAGCGGGTCGTTACGGCGCTGGCGCTGCGGGACGAGGTCGCGCCGGAGTCGATGGAGAACGATGCTTGCCGATTGGTGTTCTCGGAGGCGGACGGTTTGCCGGGAATCGTCGCGGACAGGTATAACGACCTGGTCATTCTGCAGTTGCTGACGCAAGGGACGGCGCAGGATGACGTTCGTGCCGTGCTGACTGAGGTGGTTCGCGAACGCTTCAATTCGGCGACCATCATTGAGCGGCCCGATCCGAAGATACGGGAGTTGGAGCAGTTGGCTGCGCCTTCGCCCGGGCCGCTTTATTCGATTGGCGATCCGCCCCAACTTACCAGTATCTTCACCATCAACGGACTGAGGTTTCACTATGACGCCGCTTCGGGGCAGAAGACCGGGGCGTTTCTCGATCAGCGGATGAACTACGAGGCGGCGGCGCGGTACGGGCGTGGTTCGGCGTTGGACGTTTGCACCTACCAGGGCGGTTTTGCGATCCATCTGGCGCAGCGGTGTGAGTACGTGACCGGCGTCGATGCGAGTCGAGGGGCGCTGGAGGTGGCTGACCGTAATCGGGAGTTGAACCCTGAGCTTCAGGCCAAGGTGGACTGGATTGAGGCCGATGCGTTTGAGTTGTTGCGTGAGTATGAGGCGAGTGGCGAGCGGTACGACACGATCGTGCTCGACCCGCCGGCGTTTGCCAAATCGAAGCGCGCGGCCGAGGGTGCGATGCGCGGGTACAAGGAGCTGAACCTTCGAGCGATGAAGATGCTGCGGCCGGGCGGGACACTGGTGACCTGCTCGTGCTCGCACCATGTTCCGCTTGCGGAGTTCACCGAGGTGGTCGCGGCGGCCGCCTCCGATTCTGGGCGGCGGGTGCAGGTGCTTGAGATGCGAGGAGCTGCGGCGGACCATCCTGCGGTGCTGACGTTGCCGGAGACGAGCTATCTGAAGTGCCTGATCTGCCGGGTGGGGTAACCTCTCCCCCCCTGCCCGCGGCAAATTTACTTTGATTCAACGACTGCGGCCGGTTGTGACCTGCAAAATATTCATAACAAAGGGGTTATAGCTAAAATCTTCTTTCTGCTTAGATTTGCCTTGACCTTGTGATAGTAGAATGCTACATAGGGTGCAAGGAGAACAGCCACATGACAAAGGTTCGGTCAGGAGCAGGGCCTCTTTTTTTAGCTGCCGCATACATGGCAACTGCTCCGTTCTGCACGCTAGCTCAGACTCCCGCCACAAATGACAAGCCTATTGCCTTCGAGGTCGTCTCCATCCGGCCAGACCCATCGTCCACCTTTGTCCACGACCAGATCGCGGTCACGCCGGACGGCTGGCGCATGGCGCATGGATCACTTATGGCGGCGCTGCTCACCGCCTATGTCCCGACGACCAGCGACGCCATGATGTACTCCCTCAGTACGCTCGTCGGAATTCCCGACTGGATGCAAACCGAGATGTACAACATCGACGCCAAGGTGCCTGAGTCGGATCTAGCGGCGTGGCAGAATCCGGCGACTCAACCGGCGATGCTCCGCACCATGATGCAGGCGATGCTGGCTGACCGCTGCAAGCTCGCCGTGCATCGCGGCTCCAGAGAAGTCGCCGTCTATTTGCTTGTGATCGGCAAAAGGGGGCCCAGGCTGAAAGCATCCGTACCCGGAGACCCGCATCCGGGCGCCGAACCCCTTCCCGGTGGCGGCGAGTTTCTAGACAACGACGGCACCGGAACGGCGTCCTTCTATGCAGCGCCCCTCAGCGCGCTGGCCGTCGTGCTCTCGAATTTCGCCGGCCGTCCGGTAGAGGACAAGACCGGCCTCACCGGCCGATATGATATGAGTTTTCGCAGGCCGCGCCCGGGCGCGCTCTCGATGGAGCCCGACTCAACGTCCAACCCATTCCCATCCATCTTCGCAGTCGCGGAGGGCTTTGGCTTGAAATTGGAACCGGCCAAAAGCTCCGTCGAGACACTCGTTATCGACCATATCGAGCGGCCTTCGGACAATTAGTCACAGCGTACTTCCTCCAAAACGGGGCGGTCTCAACCGGTCGACTTTACGGGCACTGTCCGACAAGCCGGTTTCACGTCTAAGTGGACTGGATTTGTAAACACTAGCCGACTTATTATTACCAAAGTCCTGGTTTGCCTCTAACGGCTTACAGAATAAATTTCAAGGTCACAGGATATTGATCGCGCTATTGTTGAGGCCAGTCGTACCAGTGCAGGCTCTCTCCAATAAACTGAACCAGCCCTGGAGCACACGTCAATGCGCATCGCAAGTATAGGTCATGCGGTCTTCTCGGCCACCATGATCGGTCTCGGAATTGTGGGCCTTCTGTACCGCGATTTCGTCCCGCTGTGGAATCCTGTTCCTGCCAGCGTCCCCGCACGCGAACTATTCGTTTACCTCGGCGCCCTCATCTCCCTAACGTCTGGCATTGGTCTGCTCGTTCCGCGCATGGCAACCATCGCCGCGCGCTTGCTACTGGCCACTCTTTTATTTTGGTTGCTGCTTTTCCGGTTGCCAAACTTTTTTCATGCATCCCCTTTCGAAGCCTGCTGGTCCGTGTTTCCGCTCGCGGTCATGTTGGCCGCCGCCTGGGTGCTTTATGTCTGGTTCGCCGCTGACTGGGACCGTAAGCATCTTAGCTTTATCAGCAGCAACAACGGCCTGCGCATCGCGCGCGGACTCTACGGCCTCTCGTTGATCTTTTTCGGCGTGGCCCATTTCATCGACGTGAAAGACACGCTTTCGCTAGTCCCTAACTGGCTACCGGCCCACCTGTTCTGGGCATATTTCACGGGCTGTGCCTTCGTCGCGGCGGGCATCGCGGTGCTCATCGGCCTCTATGCACGAATGGCAGCCGCCCTCTCCGCCTTGCAAATCGCATTGTTCTTGCTTCTGGTATGGGTACCCATCGTGGCAGTAGGCTCCAAAGTTCCCTTCCAGTGGAGCGAGACCATACTTAACGCGGCGCTCTTGGCCGGCGCCTGGATAATCGCCGATTCTTACCGAGATACGCCTTGGCTCGCCGCCAACAACCGATAACACCGGTGCTGACGCAGCACTCGGCTGCACATGCTGAGTAGGTTGATCGACTTGAATGGCTCTATGAGTGCTCGGCCTGTTGGCAACAACTGATCGATGTACGTTTGAGTTCGTGCTGTCTAGAACAGATGGATATGGTATAGACTTCAGCGGTCGCGATCATTTCGGAATGTAGAGGCTCAATGTGACGATACTCTCTGCGAGAGCAGCGTTTGTTCTGCTGCTTGCCTCCCTGGGGCCAGCCGTTGCCTGTAGCCAGCAGAAGCTGTCGGCGCAGATGTCAAGCGCCATTGATGCCATTGCGGAACAATCGCTGCGCCGGGGTCCGATTCCGGGGATGTCGATCGCGGTTGCCCGGGGATCGGATGTCCTGTTAGCAAAGGATATGGATTTGCAAACCTGGAAAACGACGTCACTGCATCCGCCGATACTGTCTATCACTTCGATTCGGTCGGCAAGAATCTGACGACCGTTGCGGTTCTGCAACTTGCCGAACAAGGCAAGCTCAGTCTTGACGATGACCTCGCCAAGTATGTCCCCGAATTCCCTACTCAGGGTCATCGGGTGCTTATTCGAAACCTGGTCAGTCAGACCTCCGGGATTGAGAACTTCAGCAGTATCGGCCCCAGGTTCGACGCGATCGAGCGATTGGATTTTTCACATCAAACGATTCTAGGCTTGGTTCAAGATACGCCTCTTCATTTCGCTCCCGGAGAAGGGTGGCGCTAGAGCAATACAGGTTTCTATCTGCTTGGAATGGTTATCGAGCGTGTCCCTGGAAAGAGCTACGGCGACTACATGGGTAGTCATTTGTTCAGTCCTTTAGACATGAAATCCACGCGATACTGCGATTCGAACGCCCTCATCAAGCACCGGGCACCAGGGTATACGGCCGGACATGGTGGATTTGCGAATGCAGACTTTATCAGTTGGGTCAATGTTTTTTCCGCAGGGACGATATGCTCAAGCGTGCTTGATCTGATGAAGTATCAGCACGCGTTGAACAACGGCCAGGTAGTGAATGAAGCATCCCTAAACACGATGAGAACACCCACGAGACTTACTGACGGAACCGTGATCGTCATGAGGGCATTGAATCGAGGAACACATAGAGCGCGGCGATCTTATCGTCGCGCACGATGATCACGTCCAGGCCGGTGTAATCGGGCCCCACCCCACGCGGACCGGACCCCCACGCCAGACGGCCGGCGTTATGGAGCGCCTGCGGCTCGCCGTGAGGCGTGTACACGAAGTGAGGGTGAGTGGCACGCAGGTCTCCTGCGAACTTGTCCAATGCGTCGTGCCCGACGAACACGCCGGGAGGCACATAGAGGACACAATCATTGGTGTACAACTCCTCGATTGCCGCACGACGGCGGGCGGCGTCGCCTTCACCGAAGACCTCCTGGAGGTTGCGGTTTAGCAATTCATGAATTTTGTCCGACATAGCGCATCTCCTTACGCGGCCAACTGCCGCTTACTGAATTTAGATACGAAGTTAACTCGCCCATCGATTTGCGCTCTTCAGACCATCAACATCGATGTAATTTCTATCGATATCGACATATATGATGTCGACTATACTGGAGAGGGATTCATTTTTATGGCAAGCGGAAAGACGCCTGAAGCGATCCACACCTGGCTCATCATGATGAAGGCCTTTCAGGCGATCCATCGCTTTGCTTTCCCTCCAATTCTCAAGGAGGGCCTGGGGGACTCGGATTTCCGGGTCCTTGACGTTCTACTACACAAAGGGCCGATGCCCGTTAACGCCATTGGCCCGAAGGTAGACCTCAACCCCGGATCTGTCAGCGTAGCAGTCGATCGACTGTACAAGAAGGGGTTAGTTAGTCGTGTGGAGAGCGAGAACGATCGCCGCGTTCGCACTGTTTCGCTTACGGAGAAGGGACGCCGAGTGTTCGTTCCGATCTTCCGCCAACACGCCGCTCTCATCAAACGTGCCTTTCAGGCTGTCTCAGCCGAGGAGCAGCGCCAGATGGAAGAAGTGCTCAGGAGAATCGGAAGACGTGCCGAAGAATTGGGCAAACAGGGTGGCCACCGTTAGGACCGTGTCTTTGACAAATTCAAGTGCTGTTCCAGAGGCCACGCGATTCCAGATTGGCGCTAAATCTCTGATCATTGGGTCCCCGCGTACCTTCGCGGCTATACTTTTGAGTAACTTTGATCGGAGCGTGCTGGAATGTCGATGAAGCGGGTTTGGACTTGTGTGTTTGTTTGTGGGGTGATGGCTTCGGCATTGTCTGCGCAGACGCAAGACAAGAAGGACAGCGACAAGAAGAAGGACGAGAAGGTGGTGGTAAAGGGTACGGCGGTAGCTCCGGAGGCGGAACTGCCCGGGGACTCGACGACTGAGGGTTCGGTGACGGTGGGTGGGCAGGCGATTGCGTACAGGGCCGTCGCTGGGTCGTTGACGGTGGGATCTACCGATTCGCAGGACGCGATGCTGGGGCTCGATGGAAAGATGCTGCCGGGGACCGGGGTGAAGCCGCCCGATCCGGAGAAGCCAGAGGAGGCCCCGGCGACGGCGCGGATGTTCTATGTTGCTTACTTCAAGAAGGACGCGGGGACGGTGCGGCCGGTGACGTTTCTTTATAACGGCGGGCCGGGCAGTGCGACGATGTGGCTGCATATGGGTTCTTTCGGGCCGCGACGCGTGGTGACGACGGACGGGCAGCATGATGAGGGTGCGCCGTACAAGATCGTCAATAACGAATACAGCCTGCTGGATGTGAGCGACCTGGTGTTCATCGACGCGCCGGGGACCGGGTTCAGCCGGATCATGGGCGCGGAGAAGGAGAAGGCGTTCTGGGGCGTGGACCAGGACGCGCATGCGTTCGATCGGTTCATACGGAGATTTCTGACGAAGTTCGACCGGTGGAACTCGCCGAAGTATCTGTTTGGCGAGAGCTATGGGACGCCGCGGAGTGCGGTGCTCTCGGCGGACCTGCAGAACGTGGACCTGAATGGGATCATTCTGCTGTCGCAGATCTTGAGCTTTGATAACAGCATCGATGGACCGAAGTGGAACCCGGGTGTCGACCAGGCCTACGCGCTGGGTCTG
>Ga0210393_10003475_pt1 | contig 12638 bp, 8 predicted proteins | sample IncBWC27OmetaG_FD_160068 | JGI IMG/M metagenome (GOLD analysis project Ga0210393, IMG submission 160068) | Forest soil microbial communities from Barre Woods Harvard Forest LTER site, Petersham, Massachusetts, United States - Inc-BW-C-27-O ... | reverse complement strand
GGAGTTTAGCGCGTCACTCTTCCACGGCGACGGCTGGCGCGGGACAAAAGTGCTCTGTGAGCGATCGCTCCACCGAGAATTCCGACCAGCAGACCAATATTGAAGCAAAGGCCGAGTTCTTCTTCGCTGGACAACCTTCGGTCCATAACGAGCAGGATGCCGACGATCGCGACAATCGAGAAGACAACCATGAGACCGATTAGCCGGAGTGTGAGCGCTGCCAGCCTCCCCCATTGCTTCCCGCCACGTTCGTCGCTCATGCCGTCACCGCGGTAGTGGGCGCACTGGCTTTGGCTCAGTTTGAAAGTTCTGTCGGAGCCGGCGGCGGTTCAGTCGCTTGAGCCTCAGTCCATGCGTGGCGCTGGAGTGCCCGAAAGGCAATCCATACGGCGGCGTATGCCACAAGTGCTCCCGCCTCGAAAGTCCACAGGCGAAAATTGGGCATGCGGAGCCACAGATTGATGGCTATCCAGGGGACCAAAAAGACGAGTCCCAAAACGCACAAGTGGGCGATTCGGGTGCTTGGGCGCATCTTATCAAGGGTTATCGTCTTGCCGTTTCTCATGCCACGATTGTACCGGGAGCAGGGGACGTTACGATAAAAAGGAAGGAACTGGGACAGCGGATTTGGACCCCGCAGCGCAGAAGTGTTGGAGACTTCCGGCGACGCAACCTACCGGTCTGGTCACGCTCCCAGCCCCTCGTGCAGCCAGCGGAAAACAAGCCGCTGGCTGCGCTGCTTTCAGGGGTCCGTGCCAGTCTGCGGAGGAATTTTGTTGATGTCTGAGAATCCAAGCCCTTCGTCTCGCGGCTTCCGATCACCGACAACCGGCAGCCGCCCACGCTTCCGCAGTGCTGTCAGAACAGCGACGAGGACGTACTCAGGCAATCTGCGCCGTGTCCGGTGAAAAAATTCCGTCGCGATTTGGCGGGAGATATCGGGATCATAAAACACATTGTCCGATCCGAACCCCGCCTCGACGACATGCTCCCGGTAGATGTCAACGAGGATGTCCCGTTGCGTCGCAGGTAGTGCGTGCAACATCGAAGGCGCAGTTTTATGAGAACCGTCAAACCGCACCCACAGCCCCTGCTTTCGTTGGGTTCGGATGTAGTGAATGACTTCGCCGAAAGCATCACTGCGCCCCGTGCGATGGCTCCATTCTTCGATGAACAGAGCCATGTCCTCCGGACGCTTTTCGTACTGATCTGCTGGAATCCCGAACTCCAGGTAAAGTTCCCGGAGCGCGTGATCCTCGTCTGGGCTCAACCTAATTGCATTTCGTCTAATCGCCATTAGAATTGACTTTCGCTGTGGGAGAACAGCGGCAACATTGTCACGTGTCTTTCCGCTGTTCTCCCGCACCAATCGATTTCTGATCTGCGGCCTACGCCGCAACGATTTATTCCGGCCTGAACTCTAAGACGCTCGGTGGTCCGTCACCCCCTTCCTCGTCGACCACGGTTCCCCCACCAAGCGCGGCCGAAATCCTCAGTTTCAATTCTTCTTCGCGAACGCCGGTTGCCTCTTCCGCCTCCTTCCAGGTGAGTTCACGCATCGCGATCGCGGTCTCAAGCAGCCGCTCGAATCGCAAGGCGCGATCACGCCAGACGTGCCCCGGCTCTTGTTTCCTCCAACCCTTTCGCGAGAACTCTGTCCATAGCCATCGCGCCTGTGATGGACGGATCAGGCGCCTCAACTGTCCGCGGTAAATCATGGCTGCGAGCGAAATCCCGAATCGCTCCTTAAACTCGATTAGTCGAATAAACGATTTTCCCTTAAAGGCCTCTTCAAGCTGGGTGGTCGGCAACAAAAGCGACGACGCAAAGTCGTAGGCCCGTTTCTCCACGTCGGCATCTTTCCACCCCAGCATCTCCTTGCAGTCGTCATAAAGCACGTGGGCCAATTCGTGCGCCGCATTCATTCGCAGCCGGTCGTTCGACGTGTTCGGGTTCAGGACGATCACGAAACTCGCACCCCAGCGCGCAGCCATGCCGTCGACCCTCAGCTCTGTCGGCATCTCCAGGGTGCGGATCCCAAATCCCTCCAACACTGAGATGACGTTCACCACAGGTTCGTCGTCTCTAAGTGCCAGTTCCGCGCGAACCTTTTCCGCTAACTTCTTTCCCGGAAGACTCGGGTCAACGCTGAAGTTGCGGCGTAGATTTCGGAGCGGATCCTTCAGGCGATGTTCGAGACCGATATATGCGTCGACCCATTTCGCCGACTGAGCCTGAAAACGCCGCTTGTCAGTCAGGCTCACCCGCGACTTCTCATTCCGATACCGGAAGCCGGAGAGCCCCTCACTCCGCTGAAGGAACCAGTTCAGGGGGCGACCGTAGAAGTCGGCAAGAATGGCCAGGATTGGGAGTGGCGGAGATGTCAGTCCACGCTCGTAAGAGTGCAGAGTGGCATGGGAGAGTTTGAGTCTGGCTGGCAGCCCCATGGCTACCGACCGAGACGACAAGCCGGCCTCCAGCCGGGCTTCTCGAAGCCGTGTCGCAACCGTCTTCTGCATCGTGCGACCTGATGTCTGCGTCACCTAGTCCCTCCTTGTGTTGGCAGGTAATCTTTACAAATTTGCATTATGGATGCAAGTCATTGGTAGCGCGCAACTTATAAAAAGTGGAAAATTTATGTCTGCGTCGGCGAACCCGCAAAAACTGCGTCTGATCTTGGTCTAGTCTCGCGATGGTCGCTCAAACTTTTTGGGCCGGTCCCAATTCGGACTCTTGCACTTGGGGCAGACTCGCGGCTTGTCGCTGGAATCGCGTGGCAGCCATTCGTGGCCGCACCGGCACCGGCAGCCGAGCAACTGAACCATCCCGATTTCTGGCTTTTTCTTCATCGGAGATCCTTTCCAGGACTTTACTAAAAGTATATACGTGTTGTATTGACTGTCAATCTCCTATTGGTATATACTGCTTGTATAAACCAACTGGGGACGCAGCCATGTCGGACTGGAAAATGTTGGATCGCAACGGCCGGGCAGTATTGCTCGCGGCGACGGTCAAGATCACGCAAAGCGCCAAGGGATGGCGCGTTCCGTCTCAGTCGGGAAGGGGCCACGCGGCATACACGGTCAATCTCGACGGTGACACCCCGCATTGCACTTGCCCAGACCACGAGCTGAGGGCGTGCGAATGCAAGCACATCATGGCTGTGAAGATCGTGAGACAAAGGGAGTTGTTTGACGACGGATCGGAGCGGGTCACGGAATCCCTGACCCTCACGAAGACGGTCTGTAAGTCCTACCCGCAGAATTGGAAGGCGTACAACGCGGCCCAGACGACGGAGAAAGAGAAATTCCAGGCGTTGCTCCGGGAGTTGTGCGAGGGGATCGAAGAGCCAACGCAAAAGCGTGGTCGTCCCCGCATTCCCCTGTCGGACGCGGTGTTCTCTGCCGTGTTCAAAGTCTATTCGACGTTCAGCGGTCGGCGGTTTATGACCGATCTCCGCGCTGCTCACAGCGCTGGGCACATCGGCCGCGTCCCGTCGTACAACTCGATTTTCGTGTGTCTCGAATCGGAAGCGGTCACTCCGATCCTGCATCGGCTGATCGTCGAATCGAGCCGCCCCTTGAAAGCCGTCGAAGTGGATTTCGCAGTCGATGCGTCGGGCTTCACGTCGTCACGCTTTACCCGTTGGTACGACCACCGATATGGCATCGCCCGCGCCCATCACGAATGGGTCAAGGTTCACCTGATGTGCGGGGTGAAGACGAATATCGTCACCGCAGTTGAGATTGCCGGGCGTGAGGCGGGCTCGTCTCCGATGCTGCCCGCATTGCTGGCCACCACGACGCAGACCTTCACCGCTCGCGAAGTCTCAGGCGATAAGGAATTCGGCAGCTTCAAGAACTACGACGCAATCGAGGCAGCGGGCGCGACCCCGTTCATCGCCTTCAAAGCGCGGCATACGGGCAAGGGCGGCGGCTTGTGGGCGAAGATGCACCACTACTTCAATTTCCGCCGCGATGATTTCCTGAGCCATTACCACAAGCGGTCCAACGTCGAATCGACGTTCAGCATGATTAAGGCGAAGTTCCGCGATCACGTCCGGTCAAAGACGGACACGGCCATGCGAAATGAGGCGCTGTGCAAAATCCTTTGCCACAATCTCTGCGTTTTGATTCAGGAAATGTACGAGTTGGGAATCGATCCGATTTTCTGGGCAGAATCCACGTTTGCCCAGAAAGTCACCGCAATTTAGGACTTTCTAGGCAAAGCCACCGGGTCGGGTCAGATAGTTTCACTAAGGATCTGACCCGGTGAAATGGTGACCCGGTTGTTAAACATGAGAAACAAGGCAAGGTTGGGAAGTCGCGACCGGACGCATTCACTGAGGGAGGCCGAGCGGGCCCAGGTCCGGACACTTTCGCAGAATTGGGGGCGCGGGTCCGGTCCGCTTCTGCTCACGGGGCAGCCCGGTGCAATCCAACACTTGCGAGTTGCTGATCTTAGGCGGCCGCGCGACGTTCTGGGGCGGCCGCCGGCAGAGCGTCGCCGGTCGCAGCGGTCGGTTCCGCCAGGACCGGCGCGGGGAATTGAATCGTCGCTGGGGTGTGCGTGGTGATCGCGACCAATTCGTCCAGCAGACGCTGAGCCAGAACGTCGCGATCGAAATGGCGGGCGACGTAGTCTCGTCCGCGAGCGAACGACGCGCGATCGCGGGCGATCGTTTCGATGCCGGCCAGAAGGGAATCTTCGTCTTCCGGCGTCATCGCCACGCCGGCTCGTCCGGTCAGCACAATTCGCTGAGCCTGGCCGCGGACGCCCATCACGATTGGCACGTTCATCGCCATGATCTCGAAGATTTTCGAGGGGATCACCGTCTCGAAGAGTTCCGTCTTGCGGAGGTGCACCAGGCAGGCGTCGCAACTGGCAATCACCTCGGCGATCTGCGATTTGGGCACCAAGCCGGTGAACACGACCTGGTCGAGGCCTTCCGCCCGGCACTCACTCTCGAGGCGACCTCGCTCGGCACCGTCGCCGACGATCCAGAACACGACGTCGTCGCGGCCGGCCTCCTTCAGTTTGCGGGCCGCGCGAACGACGACATCTAAACCGTGAGCCATTCCGACGGTGCCGATGTACGCACACACAAAGCGTCCCTCGCCCCGCCATTGGGAACGCAGCTGCGAAACGGCGGGCTGCGGAACGAATTGAGAAACGTCGACACCGTTCGGGACGACGGCAATCTTTTCCTCCGACACGCCGCGGCGAATCAGTTGATCCCGATAGCCATCGCCGACGGTGACGATCTGTCGAGCGGTCGCGTACATCCGCTGCTCGAGGACTTCGAGCACTCGCATGACGGGAGAGCGTTTCATCGCACCGACGGTGACGATCGACTCGGGCCAGATGTCGCGGATTTCCAACAGCAGCGGACGCCGCTTGAGCCATCGACACAGCACGCCGGCCCATCCGCAAAAGAACTGGGGCGACGTCGCTACGATCGCATCCACTTTCCGAACGCACATCGCGCAGAGCGTCGCGCACAGCATGTAGCTCAGATAGTTGATCGTCCGCCCGAGGAAGCCCTTGTTGGGCGACAACCAGGTCCAGACGCGCAACACGTGGATGCCGTCAACCGACTCGCGGCTCAATAACGCGTTCTTATAGCCGGGTGCCACGACGCCGGTCGGGCAATTCGGCGCACACGTAATCACGGTGACTCGATGCCCAGCGGCGACCCACCGTCGACAATGTTCATAAGTCCGTGTAGCCGGAGCGTTGACCTCCGGCGGAAAGTAGTGCGACAGAAACAATATGTGCAGTGGGTGAGGCGCGGTCTCGGTCGCCGGTGCTGCCCGCCACGTCGTTCGCGTCACACCCCGAGATGCGTCAAGCCGCGTGTCGGTCGAGGCGGCGACTCTCTCCTTAACGACGTTGGACATGTTGAATCTCGGCTTGTTCAGGCGGCCGGGACGAGTTGAGGACTGTCCGCCGATCGCTTTCGCGTCTTTAGAGCGATGTTGGCGGGATTTTGGTCGATGAACTGGCGGGCCCAGAGCTCCAACGTGAGCAGCGCCCATTGCAACATGTAATAGTCGGCTCGGCCGGCTTGGCTCTGACTGCGCAGACGCTGAATCGAGTCGGGCCGGAACCAGCCTCGGCTTTCGATCGCCCGCGGACTCATCAGGTCGTTCCACATCGAGCCCAAATCGTGCCGCAACCAATGACGATAGGGAGCCCCGAAGCCGGCCTTTGGGCGGTCGATGATTTCGTCGGGCACAATTCCGCGAGCCGCTCGACGCAGAATGGCCTTGGGGACGGGATCGAGTTTTTGGGCGACGGAGAACGACGTGCCGAGCGCGACCAGCTCTTGATCCAGCAGCGGGACGCGGGCCTCAATCCCGACGGCCATCCCCATTTTGTCGGTGTAGAGCAGGTTGTGGTTGGGCAGATAGACGGACAGGTCGCGTTCGAGAAACCGATCGACCTCGCGCAAGCCGCGGCTTCGCATTCGCGTCAGGCAATCGGCGTCGGGCCGGAATTCATCGAGCGAGTTGGCCAACCCGGGAGACAGAATGCCGGACGTCGCGGCAGGAGCGGTCGACATGCAATAGGCCAAGAATCGCTCGTCGGGCGAACGATGAACGTCGTGCAGAACGCGCCGCGCTCGTCGTAACGTCGCACCGATTGGTCCACCAAGCGCGCCGGGCAACAGATTTCCGGATAACGCCAACCCTCCACGAACGGCTCGGGGCAAGCGATCAAGCCAGCGTAGCGTGCGCAGGACGGCGTAGCGCGGATAGCCGCCGAAAAGTTCGTCGGCCCCCTGACCCGAAAGAAGCACCTTCGTGCCGTGCTCGCGGGCTAGTCGACAAATGAGATGGCAGGTGATCGCCGCGGGATCCGAAAGCGGCTCATCGAGATGGTAGATAATTTGGGGCAACAACGTAGCGATCTGTGGACCGATCTCGACTTCATGGAACTCGAGCCCCAGCGACGACGCCATCTTGCGTGCGTAAGGAGCGTCGTCATGCGCACGGTCGAGCTGATTGGATTGCTGCGGATAAGTGATCGTGTAACCGCGAAACGGATCGTCGCCCGCGTAAGAGGCGGCCGCGATCGTTGTGATCAAACTGCTGTCGAGCCCGCCGCTCAAGAAGGATCCGACCGGGACGTCCGAGACGAGCTGACGCCTGGTTGCCTCGGCGACGGCGGATTGCAGCCGCTCGGCATCCTGTGAATCATCTTTGCCTGATCCGGCGCCCAGTTGTGGAGACCAGAATTGCCGGATCTCGAGCGAGCGTTGATTGGCACGCCACCGAAGGAAACTGCCTGCGGGTAGTCGACGGATCCCTTTCAGCGCCGTGCGCTCGGAACAGGAGTGACAAAAGGTGAGGTGCTGTTGGATCGTCTGGAAATCGGGCTCGCGTCGGATATCCGGATGCGCGCAGAGCGCCTTGATCTCACTGGCAAAGAGCAGCGATCCGGGCTGCGGCTCGGCGTAGTAGACCGGCTTGATCCCCAGCGGATCGCGGGCTAGCAGCAGTTCGCGTTCGCGATCGTCCCAGAACGCGAACGTAAACATCCCATTAAGCCGCTCGGCGAACGCGGCACCCCAGCGCATCAAACCGTGGAGCAAAACCTGCGTATCGCCCGACGACGTTTGACGAAAGCCCGTATCCGAAAGTGCGGTCCGCAGTTCCCGGTAGTTGTAAATCTCGCCGTTGAAGATGAGCGTGAAGCGTCCATCGGGGGACGTCATCGGTTGGGCGGCCTGCTCCGAAAGATCGAGCACAGCCAGGCGCACGTGGCCCAACGCGACCTGCGACCGCGGCGATTCGAAAACACCGCTGCCGTCGGGTCCGCGATGCGCTTGTGCGGCGTTCATTCGATCGATCAGGCCGGGGACAAAATCGCCGACCAGGCCTGCAATGCCACACATCGCGCCCCCCCAATCCTTTGGTCGCGCCCAGAGCGAGTTTGGTAACAAATCGCCAGAACTCACGCAAGATGGGATGTCGGCGTTGTCTCGGGCGATTCCTTGTGCTAACACACTAGCGATCGCGGGCCATTCACGCGTCGCGGAGTTGTCTTGTGAGGATCGGAATCGATGCGTCGAATCTGCGCGGCGGAGGTGGCGTCACCCACCTGACGGCCCTTCTGTCGCACGTCAATGTGACCGACACGGGAGTGGAGCGCGTCGTCGTTTGGGGCCCCGATGCCGTGCTCCGGCGGCTGTCCGATCGCCCCTGGCTGATAAAGTCGAATCCGCCCGAGCTTGAGCGATCCCTGAGATCGCGAACTGCCTGGCGTCACCGCACCCTGCCGCGATGCGCTCGGGACGAATGCGACGTGTTGTTCGCGCCTGGCGGTTTGTGCACGGATCGCTTTCATCCCGTGGTCACGATGTCGCGCAATATGCTGCCCTTCCAATTGCGAGAAGCGGCACGGTATGGACCGTCGCGAATGTTGTTGCGATTGGGTCTGTTGCGGGCGGCACAACGTCGCTCGTTTCAGATCGCTGACGGTGTGATTTTTCTCTCGCGATTTGCGCACGACACGGTGCTGCGTGCCACCGGTCCGATCTCCGGACAATCGACAGTCATCCCGCATGGAGTCGAATCGCGATTCTTCCGGGAACCGCGCCACCAGCGGGAATCAACCGAGTTCACGCTCGAAAAGCCGATGCGACTGCTCTATATCTCGATCGTCGACGTCTATAAGCATCAGTGGCAGGTCGCTGAGGCAGTCGCCGGGCTGCGACGCGCGGGACTGCCGATTGCGATTGAGTTTGTCGGCTCTGGCTACGCGCCCGCCTTGAAGAGGTTGCAACGTGTGATTCGCGTCCTCGATCCGCGAGGACAATTTCTGAAATACGGTGGTCCCGTCGAACACGCCGACTTGCCTAGCGGCTATCAGGCGGCCGACGCGTTCGTGTTTGCCTCGAGTTGTGAGAACTTGCCCAACATCCTGCTCGAAGCGATGGCGTCGGGCTTGCCGATCGCGTGCTCCAACCGACTGCCCATGCCGGAAGTTTTGGGACAAGCCGGCGTCTATTTCGATCCCGTACAGCCGCGCCAAATCGAAGAGGCCATCTTGAAGCTGTTCCACGGCGCCGAATTGCGGCGGAACCTGGCGAAGGCTGCGTACGAGCGAGCCGAGCATTTTTCGTGGAGCGTCTGTGCCCGCGACACCTTTCGGTTCTTGGCCGACACCGGCGAGCTACGAGCCGGCAGAATCGCTGCGAGCATTCCGTTCCAGACGGCCGCGTCACCACCTGAGGCAGCACCGCGAACTGACGCAGTCCACCTCGCACGGCAATCGCATCGCGTCGGATGAATCGAGTTTCACGACTCTCTTGCACGCCGCAATTCGCGACCGCCACCTGGCAGCCAAGCTCATTCTTAGCCGGCGCTGCTCCTAGTCGAAGGGATTGGCGAGCGCGTAAAATACGAATTGTGCCTTGGAACTGACGTGCGGACGGGCCCTCATGCCGCTCAAAGTCTCAAACATTCGGTTGCCGGTCGAAGAGCCTGAAACGGCTCTCGCGGATGCGATTGCGCGGCGAGTCGGCGTCAAATCCAACGAACTTGCGCAATGGCGAATTCTGCGCAAGAGCCTGGACGCCCGTTCGCCTCAGGATCTGACGTTCGTCTATTCGGCCGTCGTCGACGTTCCCGACGAGCCGCAGCGGTTGACCAAACTGCGGCCCGGCAGCGCCTCCGACGACGTGCAGTGGTTTTCCCCGCTCCATTTTGAAGAGCCCGCTTGTGGTCACGAGCCGCTGCCGGAACGGCCGGTCGTGATCGGGTCGGGACCGGCCGGCATGCTGGCGGGTTATTACCTCGCCTTGCGCGGTTACGCACCTTTGATCCTCGAGCGCGGCTACGCCGTGAAGGATCGCGTTCCCGCCGTGCGCGACTTCGATCGCGGCGGCGAACTCGACTGCGAAAACAATTATCTGTTCGGCGAAGGCGGGGCCGGCTGCTTTAGCGACGGCAAGCTGACATGCCGGATGGGTGGTCCCGACGTCGACTGGGTGCTCGAGCGCATGATCGAGTGTGGCGGGCGGCCTTCCATCGTCTACGACTACCGGCCCCATTTGGGGAGCAACCGGCTACCGATGATTTGCCGCAACTTTCGCCGCAAGATCGAGGCCCTGGGAGGCGAATACCGCTTCGGCTGCCGCGTCGAGCGGCTCGACGTTGCGGACGGATGCGTCCGGGGCCTGGCGACCTCCAGCGGATACGTGCCGACACCGGCCGTGGTGCTGGCGATCGGGCATAGTGCTCGCGACACTTACCGCATGCTGCTGGATGTCGGAGTGCCGATGTCAGCCAAGGCGTTTCAACTCGGCTTGCGGATCGAACACTCGCAGGCCCAGATCAACCGACAAAAATACGGACGTCGTGAATATCTGGAAATGTTGGGGGCCGCTGATTATTCGCTGACGGCCCGCGGGCAGCGTGACGTATTCACGTTTTGTATGTGCGCCGGCGGCTACGTGATTCCGAGCGTTTCCGAGCCGGAAATGTTCTGCACCAACGGCATGAGCAACTCACGGCACGATACTCCGTTTGCGAACAGCGGCGTCGTGGTGACGCTTTCGACCGACGAATTTGGCAGTGGACATCCGCTCGCTGGGATGGAGCTGCAGCGTCGCTACGAATCGGCCGCGTTTCGGCTGACGGGAGGCGACTACTATTGCCCGATTCAGCGCGCCGCGGATTTTTTGGCGAGCCGGAACCCAGATCCACGGTCGCGTTTGGATTCATCCTTTCAACGCGGCGTGCGGCCCGTCAATATGGAACAACTGATACCGCCCCCAGTGGTCGACGCACTGCGTGCGGGACTGCCGGTGATGGATCGAAAATGGAAGGGCAACTTTCTGCGCGACGCCGTCCTGGTGGGGCCGGAGATGCGGGGAAGTTCGCCGGTGCGCCTGGAACGCGATTCGCAAACCAGGCAGAGCCCGGGCATTGCGGGGCTCTATCCTGTGGGTGAAGGAGCCGGCTTTGCTGGAGGAATCGTGTCAGCCGCCGTCGATGGGCTGCTGAGTGCGAAGGCGCTTACGGGACAGTTCGCGCCACTAATCTGCAGGACGCACGTCTGACGAGCCCGCCTCGCTCAGACGGTCTGGACGTCACGGGAGACTGGGTACCACGGCGCAGCCGACGCCAAACGGCCGTGTCTGCCTAGTAGAGATCCGGCCCGATGCCATCGTGCAGCGGTACCGGAATGTGCAATCGACGGATTACGCTTTTTTGCATTCAGCAAATCGTTCGGGAATCGGGCTCGTGGAAAAGCGTTGGATTTGGCCCTTCGAGCTGCTCGATAAGCTCGGCGAAGGCGGCATGGGAGTGGTCTATCGCGCCCGTTACGTCGTCGACAACAGGCATGTCGCCGTCAAGCTACTCCCGCCTGACGTCGCCAATTCCACAATTCTTTCCCGGTTCGAGCGCGAGCTGGAAATCCTGAAGACGCTACGGCACCCCAACATCGTCCGATCGTTCGGGGGCGTCTGCGAAGGGAACCAGCACTTTTATGCGATGGAACTCGTCGAGGGAGGAACGCTCGACAAGCTCCTCGAAGAGCGCGGCAAGTTTTCGGCGGAAGTCGCCATCCAACTGGCGCTACAAATGGCGTCGGGCCTCGCTTACGCGCACGAGCGGGGCGTGGTGCATCGCGACGTTAAGCCAGGCAACTTTTTGTTGACCACCGCCGGCAAACTCAAGCTCAGCGACTTCGGGCTGGCAACGGTCGAGGCGGCGACAAAAATCACCGCCGCCGGCAAGACGATGGGAACCTTTCCCTACATGGCCCCTGAACAGATCCGCGGTCGGCCGCCCGTCTCGGCCCAGACCGATCTGTACGCACTCGGGTGCGTCATCTTCGAGATGCTGACGGGCCGGACGCCGTTCATCGGCGACACGCCCGCGGAGGTGATGCACAAGCATCTCGACGCGCGTCCCCCGCGCGTTTCCGAGTTTGCCCCCGATTGCCCAATGGGTCTGGAATCTTTGGTCAGGGACCTGTTGCAGAAGGAGCCGAGCGACCGGCCGGCGACCGCCTTCGTCGTCGCGAAACGGCTGACCGATCTCGACGGCTCGGAAACCCGCACACCGACTCCGAGACCGCACGGGTCCGCGTCCCCGGCTTCGCAAGCGACCCTGACGCCGCCGAAAGGAATTCTGGTCTCGGGGCGGCTCGCGGCGGAGGCCCTCGAACGATCAAATCGCCAGAAATGGGTCATGCCGCTGCTTTGCGTCGCCTTGGCCCTTTCCGTGGCCTTGAATTTTCGGTCGATCGACACCACGACCCAGAAAAATCGGGCCGAAGATTTGTGGTTCGAGGCATTCAAAAGCGATCGGCCCGAGCTGCGGAGCGAGGCGGCCAAGGCTATGGGGGAATTGGCCAAAACTTCACCCACCGTTGCCGACAAGCTGGTGGCCTCGCTTGCCGATTCCCGGCCCACAGTGCGTTTAAGCGCGATCGAGGCACTGGAGACTGCGGGTCCCGCGGCCCGCTCCGCGACGACTGCCTTGATGCGGATCCAGAACTCGGACGAAAACGACTTCGTGCGGCGCAAAGCCGTCGATCTGCTCAAGGTGATTCAGGCCACTCCCGAAGGGGCCTCGGATCGGATTGGAAGGGCCCTCTATTGGGGGGCGAGCCCCCAA
>Ga0210393_10003470_pt1 | contig 12649 bp, 17 predicted proteins | sample IncBWC27OmetaG_FD_160068 | JGI IMG/M metagenome (GOLD analysis project Ga0210393, IMG submission 160068) | Forest soil microbial communities from Barre Woods Harvard Forest LTER site, Petersham, Massachusetts, United States - Inc-BW-C-27-O ... | reverse complement strand
CATTGGCTAAGGACTGGGTGCATTCAAAGCGCTAATGAGTGATGTCAGCTAGATCTTCTCATAAAGCCACAATGTGATTGGTGATGCAGCTTGCCATTTTTGTCATTGCCCTATAGTGGGCAACTTCTGCCTTCAACATGACATCCTCTTTCTGATCAAGGGCCCAGTCCATGAGGCGGGAGAAGGGTTGGTTGGCCTCGAACAAGTACTGCTGCTTGTGGGTGAGTGCCAGGTGTGGGTAGGGGTCCTTGCATGCTTGCAAGGTTCGTGAATGGATGGTGCATTGCTGTCTGTGGGTGAGGAGAAGCTCAGGGGAGTCAGTATCCATGTCAAGCTGATAGTAGGGGGCGATGATTTTGAGGCCGTCATCAATAACATACTCGTGGAAAATGGGGGACCCAGTCTCTTCATTGGCATTGCAGAACCAGCTGAATCCCAGGTGGTCACCTGGCATTGGGCCACCAGGTGCTAGGGTATGTATTTCCTTGCGATCCTCATCTTCTAGGACAAGGGTGAGGGCTGGGATGGACTCATTGTCCACCACTTCAATATTCGCTCATGAGTGGTAGGAGGGGAGAGTGGGGAGTCATGGTTCTTTGTGAAGGTCTTCTTTCAGCCACTGAAGCTGTTGCTGGGTGAGGGCTGGGAGTGGTGCAGGCTGGGTGTTATGTTCCTTCCATTGCTAAGCTCTATTTCCACCCCAAAACTTCATTTCACATCTCATCTATCCATATGTAGTATAGCTTGCCATCAAATTTTGATGGCCACAGGTCTAACTGATCTGGAAAAAGAGAAGCAACTCAGCCATCAAATTTTGATGGCTAAGCATTTGTTACTTATTCCTCTTTTCCCATTTTACCTTTTTGTTGCTTATTTCTTTCTCTCTTTTTACTACTTAAACCAAACTAATAGAGGTCCTGTAGTAAAGGTATCAGGGGTACTATAGCAGTACTATAAAAGGGCCTCTGTCTCTGCAATAGTCTACTTAAGTTTGTCTTGGTTCTGCAATCACAGCTACCTTCCTTCTGCTTAAAGATCCATCAATTAGTGTCTTACAGACTTATCTATTTCTGCAAGACTCTATCCCCTCAATCAGATCTCCCATAATTCAGTATTGATCTGATTTTCTATTGGGATGACATTGTAGGACCTGTGCCTACTTTGAAACAAGTGATTTCCACTTGGTTGTCACAAACTCTAACCAGTAATCAAGTCATCCTTGATTACCTCATCCAAACCCATCCCGTGAGAAGGCATGTCAGGAGAACTGCTTAGTCAGCTCAGCTGCACGTGAAATCCTCAAGGCCTGCTGTGGCCTTAACACTGGGGAGTTTTTGTTTGGGTGCAGATAATGACCTGTCTGGTTTGCAGGTTAAAGATCATGGTTCGTGATAATGTTATCATGATAGTGCATACTGGGAGTGCAGGGGGTCCTCTTGGGTTGGCCCTCCTGTTCAGTTGGATGGCTTTAGCCTAGGAGAGTCCATGGGTGAAGCAGCATGCCGCCACAAAGGTGGTGTGTTTGGTGGCAGTGCCTAAGTCACCTTGGATGTCTTCATCCTCAGGCATCTAGTAATCAACTGGGGATGGTGTGCATGGCATGTAGTCAGGGGAGGTGACCCTGGTTGAGGCCACCGTATGTGTCAGAAGGGGGAAGGGGGATGTTCTCATAGTTGGGAGAAACAGTGGGAGAAGGCATGGGGGTAATAGGGTAGGAATCCATTTCAGTGTGATGAGAAGAGAGAAGAGTGGTCGTAAAGGTGTCTTTGAGTGCTTTAGAGGGGTTGAAAGATGGGGACTTTCAAGGGAACTTGGACATCTCTTTATACCTTTTGTCCACCCACAGGGGTCTGTTTGTAGAATTCCTTAAGAAGTTCTGGGGCATTAAGGTTATTGTGGTCGACCCAGCTGTCATCAGTGGCTGGGTACCCTTTCCAATGGACAAGGTATTGGAGTTTATGTCCTCTTCTGTGCCTTCTTGTGTCTTGAATGTGTTCTACTTCATACTCTTCGTCATTCTCTTCCATCACTGGAGGAGGTCTGATGTAGTTTGTGCCATAAGATGACATCTCATGGTAGGGGGTTAGAAGATTGATGTGGAAGATGTCGTGTATCTTCATGGTATCTGGAAGCTTCAGTTGATACACAACCTGTCCAATGCATTTGAGAATCTTGAAGGGTCCATATCATTTAGGTAGGAGTTTTCTCATACCCTTGACCATGAGGTTCTTGGCTTTGAGCCAGATGTCATCTCCTCTTGTTAGTTGTCTGAGTTTATGATTGTCTTTACTCCTTTGTAGAGTTTCTAGTCATGTCTGGGCCTCTTTCCTTGCTTCTTCTAGGGTACAGAGTCTGTCAACTGCCATAGGTGCTACATCACTGAGGAACTTGACATTTACTTGAGGTTCCAGTCCTAGAAGGAGCTTATGTGGTGACACCTTCATAACCTCATATTTCCATAAGTTATGGGCATATTCTGCCATAGGGAGGAGCACAGCCCAGTTTGTCTATCTCCCTGTGGTCCAATGTCTCAGGTATCCTTCTACCCAAGTGTTCATTCTTTCTGTCTGTCCATCCATCCTTGGATGGAACACTGTTGAGATGTTTTGTTGAATGCCAAGATTGTGGCAAAGGGTTTGCTAGCAAAGCGAGGATCGTGATCTGATATAATCCATTTTGGTAAACCAAACTAAGGCACCAAGTGATGTAGGTATTCGCGTGCCACCCCTTCGACATCTATCATCTTATTACAGGGGATGAACTTAGTGGCCTTGCTGCACCTCTGATTGACAATTGTAAGAATGGTGTCATAGTGTTACGGTTCTACCCCCATTTTTCACTTTTCTTACTCACGTGATTGCATGTGCCTGTAGTTTCCCACGCCACCTACCCACATGCACCCAGCATGTGCCTCCAAATCACAGGACTTATTCTTGCTTATGTCACACTCACGTGCATTGTCCTATTTACCTATGCCCTTGTTTGGTTCCTTATGGCTATGCCACAGCTTCTCATCACATTTCTCTGACTTGTTCGTCTATGACTCACTCGTCCTCTTTAGTACTATACACCTTCCCCATTCAGTATGCTTCCTGATCCCCATCTACATCATTACATTTTACCTTCATCAGAGGCCCTATGCTTCTTTCCTTGATCCGGTACTATACTTAGCCCATTTACTGTTTCACCTTTCATACCCAGATTCAGACTCAGACCTTCCCCTATATATAACCCTTGAGTAGACATCTGTGTCACTCAAGCCTGACTTGATCCCCAATCCGAGTTATTGTGCCCCATCCCTCTTAGACTGTGTACAGGGTTAGCCTCTGGCAGTCGTGCATGACAGTGTGCTTGTAATAAGCCACTAAGTCTTCTACCTATCCTTCTCTTGTTTTATGTCTATAAGTCTTACTTGTTGTGCCCTTCTTTGACCTCTGAGAGTAGCACTTGTCCCTCACGGACGCTCTCCAGGTTATCGACTGTGCAGTCTAGTAGCAACTCTATTTGCCCCTCTCGTCTCATACATCTAAGCACCCTAAAGCGACCACGCTCAGGTGTGGGCTTGACCTAGTGTCACCCAACATCGCACAGTAGACCTCTGTTCTCTGCAAATATCCCTACCTTATACATGCTCCTCGTAACCAGCTAAAGCCAGGAAGCAACATGTGACCACATCAGTCAACTTAGCGCCCAACTCAGAGCATTACACATAGCCCTTGGACCTGGGCAGATCTGTAATTAGATCCATGGACACATATTGGAATGGGCCCTCTTCCACATGTGTATCAAATCGAAGGAGTGGGGCTTTGGGTTGTGACATTATTGGTTTGCTTTCCTGGCATTTTGCACATCCTTTGACATAGTCTTTGATGAACTGTCTACAGTAAGTCGAGGCCCTTCGTATTGGTGTTTGACTAAGTCCCACATGTTAGCAATGCTGGGATGTCCTCCAGTGGGGGAGTTGTGGATTTTATGCAGGGCTGAGTGTCATTTGTCTAAGTCATCCTTTAGGTAGATCTTTTGTGTCAAGAGGGAGTCAAAAGGGTTATTGTTGTCCATGTGAGGAGAGATCTTGTGAATGTGAAAAAGTGAATCGGGGAGCATGATCTGCTTCTCAGCGCTTACCCCCTCATTAAGGTCTTGCTGCCGGCTTAGGAGGTCTGCTATGATGTTCATCTCTCCAGGAATGTATTTGAACATGAAATTGTAGTCTTGCATGAATGTTACCCATCTAGCTTGTTGGCCAGTGAGTTTCTGAGGTTCTCTGAAGTATTGCAAGTTCTTGTGGTTGGTTCGGATTCAGACCAGTTCCTGAGCGCCTAAGAAGAACTTTCTTCCCATTTTGAGACCATAGATTACGCCTAGCATTTCCTTGTCATGTGCATCGTAGTTCTTTTTCTGCATCTAGTAGGGATCACGAGTGAAATGCTATAGGATGGATGCCATCCTCATGTTCTTGAGTGATTACTACTCCGAAGGCATATCCTGAGGCATTAGTCTCCATGATGAAGGGTTTGTTCCAGTCAGGGGTGCATAGTACTGGCTCTTTAGCACATATGCATTTTAGTTCTTCAAATGCATCTTGTTGGCTTGTTTCCTAGCGCCACTGATAGTTCTTCTTTGTGAGGTCATTCAGGGGTCATGCGATATCAGAGAATTTAGGGATAAATGTGCAGTAGAAGTTACAGAAGCCTAGGAAGCTTCTCACTTGTTTAACCATGGTGGGCATTGGCCACCTGGTTATTCCTTCTACTTTGATAGAATCCATGCATACTGCACCATTGCCGATGATTAATCCTAGGTAGTCAATCTCTTTCTTGTGGAACATACACTTTTCTGGTTTAAGGAATAGATCATTGTCCTTGATCTTATCTAAGATATGGTGTACACATTCGATGTGATGTTCAAAGGTCCCATTAGTAGCTACAAGAATACAGTATCATCCATGTAAATCCTATAGTCTCCTGAGTTGATCTCTTCCTTAAAGGCGTTGTCCATGAAGACTTAGAAGGTTGCGGGGGAGTTACATAGTCCAAAGAACATTACTGTTGATTTGAAGAGTCCTCTCTTTGTTTTAAAGGCAGCCTTCCATTGGTCTTCTTCAACAATGGGTCATTTGTTATACCCCCATCATACATCGAACTTGGTAAACCATTTCTTTCCAGCAAACTTATGAACAATGTCCTCTATGAGTGGGAGAGGATATTGGGCTTGGTACTGTCCATTTGTTAAGCTGTCTGTAGTCCTGTACTGGTCATAGTTTACCGTCCTTCTTTTTGATGAAGAAGAATCCACTTGCATATGGGGAATCCATCCTTATTATGTGTCCTAGTTTGAGGTTCTCTTCGATAAATTTATCCAGTTGTTTATCTTCCTCAGGGGACATTGGGTACACTCGGAAATTTAATGCAGCTGGCACATCTGGTTTCAGAATGATATGGTGGTCATAAGCTCCATGCTATGGCATGCGGTGTGATTCTTTTTCCAAAAAGATAAAGGCATGTTGATGGTATTCCTTTGGGACAATCTCATCCCAAGATCATTCCTTTTTGTCGGTAGCAGCTTCAGCCAACTGTTGTGCTACAGTTGTTTTGGCGATTTTGAGCACATATCCCTTATGTGTTCCTTTAAGGGTGACTGCGCCATACAGTTTCCCAGATCGCCAGTTGATTTGGGGGTTGACCGCTTCCAAAAATGGGTATCCTAGCAGGATCTCATTGCGATCTACTTCTGCCATAAAGAACTTGTGTTTTTGTCTGTAGTTCTTTTGGTGGATTTCTAGGATTGTGACTTCAGTTACTTTTCCTGCTTTGTTTGGCATCCCATCAATGTTCTTCACTTGTTATGGTCTTTTCAGAGGTTTGGTGGCTAGTTTCATTTGCTTTACAAGCCTTGGGTGGATGAAGTTTTCAGTTGCTCCACAGTCTAGGAGTGCATCAACTTTGACCCTCCTGAGTTGTGTATAAAGTTGCATAGCAACTTGTATTGATCTTCGCTTAGCTACATACACAGATCTAGTATCTAGGGCCTGAGCTAGGGCCAATCTGCTTAGGCCTCTAGAAAACCTGGGTTATCAGTCATTTCTTCATTATCATCCTGGAGGCCTTGAATAAAGGTGGTCCTTTCTTCCTATAAGAACTTGGCAGCACGTGCAATCATGTCTTTTACTGACCAGGGGGGTTGGCTAGCAAGATCATCGATAATGTCCTGCTTGCTACCTTCTATAAGTTTTGTGCCATGAGCTTTAGATTTCTTGAAGGGGCAGTCTTGTACCATATGGCCTTGCCTCTTGCATTCATAGCAGTGTCCTTCCTTGCAGAATTTCACTTTCTGTTCCTCAGTTGTGGCCTTGCCTGCTAAGGTGTCCATTGCATTGGGGTCTCTTTTCTGGAGTTGAGGGCAAGGGGCTTGTGTTCCCCTTCCTCTGTTGTTGTTCCAGAGTCCTTGCCAGCATCCTTGGTTAGGTATCTGTGGTCTGGGGACTGGTAGTTTGTTATAGTTGTGGTGGAGAGCTTATTTCTTGAGCCAAGCCCTATGCTGTCTCTGGGCAGAGTTCCTCCACTGCTCAAATGATTCTGGTTCATCCAGATTGATACAGGCATCAGCTAGGGAGTTGGGAAGGCCTCTGGCAAAGAGCTTAAGTGCTGCTGGATTGTCAAGATCCATATGTGCTTGGTGTCCCAGCATCTGGAACTTAGAGATGTATTCGTCAATGTTTCCACCAGTCATCTTGAGTTTCTGAAGGTCATCATGGGGCTTCTCCTGTTGGGCATAGTCTACAAAGGACTGCTTAAAGTCTTCTTCAAGTATTGCCCAAAGGGATCTTCCATAGAGTTTATCTAGATCATCTTCTACCTTGTCCAGCCAATTGTAGTTCCTTTGGACCCATCCTCGAGTTTTCTGTCCTCTGATGTGTCCCATGAAGTAAGCACACTTCTTGTAAGGGTCCCTGGCTATAGCTGAGTCTCAGTTCATAATCATGAATCTTTTGAAAGTGATTAGGAAGTCCATAGTTCTGCCTCGATTGCCTTCAAAGTATTCAGGAGGGTCCCCTTCGAGTCAAGAACCTCCTTATCCACCATTATTGTTTCTGTTGTTCTGAATTTCAGCCCATGGGTCCCCATAGGGGTCAGGAGGATTTCCTCCTCCATGATGGGCTGTGTTAGAACTGAAGGGATCATCATCATTGTCCCTATATCTAGGATTTCAATTTTCTAGGCCACCCAGGAGGTAGTGGCCTGGGTCACCAGATGGTGGGGTCGGATCATTTGGTGGGTAAGACGGGGGGTCCTGGTGAGGCAGGGGATCATGTTGCGAGGCTCTAGACTGTGATCAAGCCCTTTCTACAAGCTCTGCATTAGTTGGTTCTCCAGTTTTGATTAGAGCCTTAGCATTAAGTCCAGGGAGAGCCTTTCCCTGTACTTTTAGTTCTGTGCGCACAAGCCTTATTGCTTGCCATTTGTTGCCTCGTCTTTCGATCTTGAACCATGCTCCAAACATGTTGGAGACAGCTAACTTAGCACTATTGAATGTGGCATAGTAGCCAGTCCATGGGGTTCCAGGTTCCTGACCAGAAACTAAGTGTTTGAGGTTGATCGTGTATTTTGAGTTGTAGCAGTCTGCTGATTCAGGGTAAATTTTGAAGGGGAGTCAGATGGCATTGCACTCCACCTTAGTAGGGACTTTCTCAAGCCCTCTGGACCTCCAGTCACTGCCATTGGGGATCTCCTAGGGTGTCCAAGTTGCTATGGCTTTTCATTTCAATGATTCGGCCATTACTTTAATAGCAAGTGTAGATCTATTATTCATTCTTTTGGTGTTCTAAACACATCGGTGTGGTTCTTCAGTGGTTCAAATTTCAGAGTCTCAATGCATGAGGATCTCTAGATTGAAACAATTCTATTTGGGGTGTATCAAGGGGAAGCTTGACTTAATGTTACTGTTAGGCCACAGTCACATTGTTTCCAATTTGGGTTCTGTATTCTCATGCTGGTCCAGTTGATACCACTGAGGACTTATCATCTCAAATGACTAAGTTGAAGTATCATGTGATAGGTCAGGTGATTTGGGTCACATGCAAGGTCATGTGATAGGATTGGGGGTCTTAGGTCATGTGATAGATCAGGTGACTTGGTCACGTGATCTTAGTCTAAGTAATGTGGTCTGCTTTCTGAATAGAAAGGTCAGTTTCTCACACCTTAGCTAAGCACAAAGTGTATCACTCAAGGGTTAGAGTAAGGGGTCAAAGAGTGTAAGAGATTCTAGAGCACAGGCTCTAGGGTGTGTCTCTTACCTGAGGGTCTTAGGGGTTCACAAGGAGGCACAAGGCCTATGAAAGGAGTTCTCAACAACCTGATATTACAAGGAAGTCAAGCTTAAGGCTCAACTAAGGAATAGAAGGGTCTTATATAGTACATAGGATGCCAGTCTATGTAAGCATTGCTAGTAGCTACTGTAAGGTAGGGAAACTAGCCGGAACACATCGGAAGCATACAGAATGAGCTGAAAGGTGAGAGAACATAGAGGAACCTACTATGGTAGATACTGGAAAGGGAAGGAAACTTGGAGAAGGAATCAGAAGTGCATAGAAGTATCTAGTTACTACTAGGGGTAAGTAGCTAGATATGAGGTCACTGATTGAGAAAGAGAAGCCAGCAGTTTGGTAATGAGAAAAGAAGTCCAAATACCCAGTCACAGCAACTAGGCCATGACACCCCCCCTGCTTCATGCTGTAGACCCCCTTCTTGAGCCTGAGAACATGGCCATTGGGGATGTCAAAACCGGGGGGCACCTCCATATAGATCTTCTCATCAAGGTTAGCATTGAGGTAGGTAGCCTTGACATCCATCTGGTGGACCTCCAGGTCGCACTTGGTGGCGAGTGCAAATATAGTGTGGAGTGAAGAGAACTTCGCTACAGGAGTGAAAGTTTGGTTGAAGTCGATGCCTTCAACTTGTGTGAACCCTTAAGTGATGAGGTGAGCCTTATACTTCTGAATACTGCCATCTGGGCCTCATTTGATGCAGAAAACCCACTTGCTTCTGATGATCTTCTATCCCTTAGGCTGAGGTACAATGTTGTACACATCTAGGTGCTTCCAGGTCTGCATCTTGTTGTAGCAGGCTGCAAGCCATTCAGCGGCATCCAGGCTGGCCATGGCTTCATCATAGGTCTTTGGCTTGGGGATATTGGCATTGGTGATGTTGGCATGATGACTGTAGGAGGAGATGTTGTAATGCAGGTCATTGTCAGAGATGGGAGGATGGATGGTGTGCTTGGGACAAGAGGTAATGGATGGAAACAGCATGGGAGTGGGAGAGGAAGGAAGTGAAGGTGGTGGAGTAGAGTCGTCAGTGGCGTCAGTTTCAAGGACAATTCGCTCTTGATAAGGAGTGTTGTGGGGACCCCCTTCATCGAATATGATGTCATGAGATTCTATAAACTTGTGCAATGGTCTGTGCACTAGACAAAAAGTGGTTTGCTGTTGGGAGAAGCCGAGGAAAGTGTAGGATAGGGAATGGGCAGACAGCTTGTTATGAGATTTTTCAGGGACACATGTGTATGAGCCATGCAGCTGAAAATGTGAAGTCGTGAGACATCCAATTTAGTGCCAGTGTACAACTTGGAGGGAGTCATACTGATGGAGTGGGAAGGGGATAGGTTATAGAGGAGGGTGGTGTAGTTGACAGCTTCCAGCCAATATGACTTGGGGAGATTTGTATTGGCAAGCATAGCTCAAGCCTTGTCCAATAGTGTCCTGTTGAGGTGCTTGGCAACCTCATTATGTTGTGGTGTGTTGGGAGTTGTGACTTCATGTTATGATCCCACTCTCTTTTTCTCCCTCCTTTATCTCCTCCCCCATACATGCCCCTTGAACCACTCTCCCTGCAACCACAGCCACTCTCCAATGCACCCTTGTCATCTTCCCCTCCACAGAAGCTGCCCATGTCTAGATGCCCACCCTTGTTACCTGACCCTGTCATGTGCCTCCTCCAGATCATGCCCATTGTCCTTATCTGCATCACACTTACATGCATTACCTTATTGTTATGATTCTACCCCCATTTTTCCACTTTTCTCACTCATGTGACTTCATGTGCCCTTAGTTTCCACACCACTTCCACACCACTTAACCACATGCACCCATCATGTGCCTCCAAATCACGGGACTCATTCTCGCTTACATCACACTCACATGCATTATCCTCTTTGCCCACGTTCTTGTTTGGTTCCTTATGGCTGTGCCGCAGCTTCTTATTATGTTCCTCTGACTCGTTCGTTGATGACTCACTTGTCCCCCCTTAGTACTATAGACCTTCCCCATTTGGTATGCTTCTTGATCCCTGTCTACAGATACATCACGTTCCACCTTCATCAGAAGCCCTATGCTTCTTCCTGTGATGCAGTACTATACTTAGCTTTGTTGACTGTTTCACCTTTTCATACCCAACTTTAGACTTAGACCTTTCCCTGTATATAAACCCTTGAGCAGACGCCTGTGTCTCTCAAGCCTAACTTGATCCCTAATCTGGGTCTTGTTCAGTGCCCCACTGTCCCCTTGTGTGTTCCCCTTTGTAAGGAACCCTTGAACCTCTCTGCTGTCTGGTAAGGGACCCTGTCCCACTAGCAGTGTTCCCCATCTCATTGACATCTATAAGTCTTACTTGTCGTGCCCTTCTTTGACCTCTGAGAGTAGCACTTGTTCTTCGTGGATGCTCTCCAGGTTATTGATTGTGCAGTCCAGTAGCGACTCTGTTCGCCCCTCTCACCTTGTACATCTAAGCACCCTAAAGCGACCACACTCGGGTGTGGGCTTGACCTAGTGTCGCCCAACGTCGTGCAGTAGACCTCTGTTCACTGCAGATATCCGAACCTTGTACATGCTCCTTGTCACTGTCTAAAGCTAGGATGAACATGTGACCACGTTGGTCAAACTTAGTGCCCAACTCAGAGTGTTACACAAGTCAGGCTTCCACCTCCTGGCTTATGCAAAAATCTAGGCAACCTCAGCATCCATGGACCTCAGACCAATCTGAAAGGCTCTTCCAACCACAATTAAGCTCATCCCTTTGATAGCAGAATCGATTGCGTTATCTGGGGAATGGACTGCCCATACGGCAGTACCCTAGACACCATATCAACCCCCAAGGGTACTTCCCCTTAGTCACCAGCAGCATGAACAACCAGCACTCCATCTCCAGAACCGCATTCCCCCTCCATCTGAAGTATCCAGAGGAGGGATACAACAAGGTCCTCATCGCCAGCCTTTATGAAGGCACTCCCCTACTCATATGGAGCAAGAAAGTTGCTCAGTGGAACTCCAAGTTAAATGGGTTCTGCTACCTGAAATGCTTTATGTGTCGCTCCCATGCCATCATTGCAAATGTCCTAGGACCATTCCCTGAAGGACAGAAGGTCTGCCAGTTCATGGCCTTCGAACATACCAACACCAGCCACCTCCACATCGATACTACCGGCCCCCGGACTTATCATTACTGGTGGGTGCATGAACGTCCCATAGGCCCCACATACCTTGGACGATTCAACAAAGCAGGCCACTATGGTGGCAAAACATACACCCTATGCCAATTTGCCCTCGCTAAAAGCTTGGGAATAAAGAAATACACCCCCCGACAAATTGCCCTAGCAAAAGGGCTAGGACTTCCTTGGGCCACTAAGCCCTCCAACGCTAGGAACTGGCACAACCATGGGGAACCAGTTCATACCCTCACCACAGGCCGCGAATGTTTCAAGTGCAACAAAGAAGGACACATCGCGCACTACTGCCCCCTCAAGAATAGGATCAAAGATCAAGAGCAAGACTAGGCTGCTGAGTATGGGAGACTGGCCCCCATGCAAAACTAACTCCTAACGGTCTTGGAAAGACTAGTCCATGCTGTTAAAAAGGTTGCTGACAGCAAGGAGAAAAAGGAACAACTCTTTGAGCTGATAATCAAAAAGGGAATCTTTTCTGTAAAAGAACTTGCTGCCCTATCCAGAACCCTGCATCTCCGCGCCATCTACCGCTTTAACTCAGCCAACAAGTTGGAGCTCCCTACAAAGATACGTTCATATAAAGGAACCACTATAGAACCAGCACTGGTTGATAGTGAAGCAATGGAGAACTTTGTTGACCATAACTTGGTAGAACAGCTCAGACTGGGAACCAGACTCCTTGAGTGCCCCATCAAACTCAGAAATATTGATGGGACCTTTAACACCACCAGCAAAATTACACACTACATTGACCTAATGATGTGCCGTGCCAATAAAAAGGTCAAAGAATGCTTTTATGTCACAGGACTTAGCGGAATCGAACTCATCCTGGGCTACCCATAGCTTCAGGATTTCAACCCCCAAGTTGACTGGCCAACAAACACCCTACCTGGCCCCCCAGTCAAAATTAAAACTTTACTACAAGATAAAATCACCCAGTATACCAGAAGCCACCCTATCACGCCACCCAAGGTTGACCCAGTGGATCTAGTCATCAGGGCAACAATTACCAAACCAACCCTGGCATTTCCAGAAGAACTTGTCCAAGCAACGAAGAAAGCAGTTGCCAGTATGACAAAAGAACAGATCCATGCCCTCATCTTTGAGGCTGCCATGCCCCAGGTTCACCTATGCAAGGCAACCCCTAGGAAAC
>Ga0210393_10003469_pt1 | contig 12649 bp, 13 predicted proteins | sample IncBWC27OmetaG_FD_160068 | JGI IMG/M metagenome (GOLD analysis project Ga0210393, IMG submission 160068) | Forest soil microbial communities from Barre Woods Harvard Forest LTER site, Petersham, Massachusetts, United States - Inc-BW-C-27-O ... | reverse complement strand
GGAAAGATTAGAATGCCTTGAGTCTGACTCTGGATGGCAAGAGATACGCACCGATACGAGGAAAACCAAGAACAGCAGACGCAACCATGGCTCTGAGGGGTGAAGAAGGAAGGGAAAAAAAAAAGGTCCCAGGGAACGTTGGAAGTCGGTCGTAAATAAATAGTTAGGCCAGCGCACGGGACTTGCCGTAACCGTGACATCGCGTCCGCGCAATCACAATCATGATCGTCAAATCACAAAACACAAGTCGTCGCCCCAGTTTCGATGACGTACAGGAGAGTACAGCGTGTATGCCGCGTGCACAGTCAAGACATGTATCCGATGGCCGAGAACGCTCCACTAATTGTCACGTCGCCTATACGTCGCGCGCGCGTTGAGCTTGTCTAGTCCTAGTCTCTGGCCCTGGCCGAATCAGGTTACGATCACTGCGCGGACATGGAATAGCCCAGGTGACCAGCTCCTAAAAGGGGCGCCCGCCTTCTCCCAGATTATCATGTCGGATAATATATCCTTCGTGCTAAAAAGCGTCGGCCAAGTCTCATTTGACCATCGTCCGATTCCAGAAAGTGTGGCAGTTTCCCCTCATGTCGTAGTATGAAGACATTTTCGAACCTATTCACTGACAGTTGGCGAAGACGAGGTCCTTGTCGAGGTGAAGAAGACAGGTAGGCTGCCCTTTCTTGGTTTTGTTGCAGCAGATGTGTTGATGCACTTTTCACAAGGTATTTGTGGATCCGATGTACAGTGATGTGCAACTCCATCGTTTATCATCTGCTTATGGGGAATCATAATGTACAGGTACACTATCTCGTGCACGGTCGTATTGGCGATTTTATTGTGGAGTCTCCCATGGTGCACCTGATGATCCCACCTTAACGTTCCTTCTAATGTCGAAACCAAGGTTCTGGGCCATGAATCATCTGGCGTGGTATTTAAAGGTGAATCGACCTCCCATTTCCATTTCTATAGGACTAAGGAATCTCTGTCGGCTCAAAGTCGGGAACAGCGTGCGCGGGGTCAAACCCGGTGATCGTGTAGCTATGGAGCCAGGTATTTCCTGCCGCAGATGTGAGGCTTGCAGAACAGGCCGATACCAAGTATGTGGTGTGAATATATCTTCCACACACTCTCACAGCGTAATTAGCTCTGCCCTGACATGGCATTTGCGGCCACACCTCCTTACGACGGTACATTGACCAGATATTACCGCTTGCCTGAAGACCTTGTATACATCCTTCCCGATAATCTTTCCCTGGAAGATGGCGCTATGGTGCGGTGAATCAATCCTCCTCTTCCAGTACTAAATCTTGTCAGATGGAACCTCTTTCAGTTGGTGTCCACTCTGTCTTCACGCAGGCCAAATTACAGCCCGCTCAGTCAATTGCTGTATTTGGTTGTGGTCCCGTCGGCCTTCTCTGCATGGCTGTGGCGAAGGCCATTGGCGCATCAAGGATTATCGCTGTTGATATTGTGCAGAGTCGCCTTGACTTCGCAAAGACATATGCGGCTACGGACGGTTTTCGGCCGCCGCCGTTTCAGGAAGGCGAATCCAAGATGGTATATTCTCAAAGATCTGCAGATCTCTTCAGGACCACTCTGGGCGTGGAAGATCGGGGTAACAAGGCTATTGACGTTGTAATAGACGCTAGCGGTGCCGAGGTATCTATACAAACTGGCATCCTCATTGCCAAAGTCGGCGGGACATTTGTGCAGGTAAGTCTTAGTTTATGCCAGTTGGTATCTTCCTTACCCTATCACAGGTCGGCATGGGCCAGCCAGAAATTGTCGTGCCCATCACTGCTTTACTTGCAAAGGAACTCGTCATCAAAGGTTCTTTCCGCTATGGCGTATGTATTACCCGAACATATGTCGTACCGCCGCTGACATATTAAAAGCCTGGAGATTATCGCCTTGCGCTTGCCCTCATTGCCCAGCAGAAGGTAGATTTGCGGCCTCTTGTGACCCACCGGTAGATACGCTCTCGTGTCTTGTGCCTGGGGTATCCCGTGCCTAACTATGCTCTAGTTTCAAATTTGAGGACGCCATCACCGCGTTCGACGCAACGAGGAAAGGAAAGTCGGAGGACGGCAGAGGTCTCATCAAGGCGATTATTTCTGGTCCCGGAGTGTCGGTCGATGATATTTGAACTCGAATAAGGAGAGCCGGGGGTTCGACGGATCAAAGTTTAGTTGGCTGTGGTGAATTTCTTCCTTTCCTACTATTTGTGCCGGTATATATATGTCGTTGGTTTTGATGTTGGAGTTCAACGTCCAACTAGTACTGTAGTGAGGGCAGGCGGTATTCGGGGAGCAAAACATCCTCACGGTGCCACTGGCACGTGGTTTATGAATTAGCGCGCCGCAACTTGAACGTGACGGACAAAACCACTCTCACTTGCAGTGGGTTACCACTTCCTCGTGGGGATCACAAGTCCTTACTACTAGTGGGCGTTCCTTGACTCTCATCTCCTGAAATTGAGTATCGCTTGAAGACTTGCTGTGCTTCGAATCCAACTTCAAGTTGAAACTAACCTCCCATTGCCTTGTTTTTGAGGGCGAGAGGCACATTTACTTTTAGCACCCCCTGAAAGCTGTGGTAGACTATATTCCGCGTACTTTGTGATGCCCTTCCTCCCACGAAACCGCTATTATCTTCGCGTCTCGTCTTCATCGATCTTACCGCTCTATGTGGGGTCGCTTTTGTATCGTGCTTATCACCATCTGAGAGACCACATAAAATCTGCAGGTCTATCTCGACAGCCAGCATGTTGACTGGATGTCAGATCGGGTACTCCGTCAAGTTGTCGCCGACCTCAGGCCAAAGTGATGAGATGCCGGTTGTTCCTGTCCCGGCCAAGACTGATGTCTTTATAGGATCGTCGTCAAGTTAAGAGCGGAATCTGATGCACATCTGGGACCGGGACCTGCACCAGCGAACGCGAAGAAAGGCACCGTGGACGTTCATCGAGGAGGTATGTACTACCTATAAAGGGGCTCCGTTTATTCACAGATCTAGCAAGACACGTACCAATTTGCTTACTTTTTGCGTGAAAGTGAGCCCTATTCTGTTTTGATAAAGGTATGTGTTGCGTATGAAACCTCAAGTCATCTCATCGTTCCCCACAGACGAGAAATTTCGTGCTTGACGCAGGCCCTCCGGCTCCCCACCCAACGTCCAGTGGCCCCGCCGAACAACGACTCGGAGCGGGCAAGCGAAAAGAGAGTCCTTCTAGAAGGAAAGGAAAAAATACTTGTGCTTCCCAGGTCAAAAGCCGCAAAATTCGACGGCGCAGGGAAACGGGAGGAAACGGCGACGACGAAGAGGATTATCACGCTGGCGATTCAGAATCTTTTGGCGGTGATGACCTATCAGCGGACGAAGACGGAGAATTTGAGATGTCAGAAATTTTAAACAAGGGTACGACAAAGGGGACGGCGGGTGTAACTGATGAAACCACAAGAGTTGATGTGAAGGTGGAAGAGGATGAACATGGTCTTCCTCAAATCAAGCCCTCTTCTTCGACAGCAGAGTCATCGCATATCGAAGAGACAGGGGAGCCCATCGAAGTGGATGAAGACGATGAACCCAAACCGAAGCTCGCTCTCGAGCTGAAGTATCGAGCATTCTCAAACTTCAATCGTTGCCTCTGTGTCGTTGTCGAGCCCTGGCCACCACAGCGCTCTGCTTCTCGCGCTCCATCGCTTGCCCCTTCCGCTGCAACTGCTCGAGCGTCCACCGTCACACCTACCGCCTCCGAGTTTAGCACGAACCGCGGTCAGCGGGCCAAAACGCCACTGTTCCTTCCCGACGTCGACGACGAACCCGCAACACCCGGACCTACCAGTAGCCATTCACATTTCTGTACTTTGCCACCAGTACCGCTATTTGACGATCCTCCAACAACCCATGGCACAGACGATGCGGAAGAATGGGATGACAACGCCACGTTAATGCAATTCAGTCAGATGCTAAATACTACAGGAAGAGTAGGCGGGGTAAATGTAGAGGAAGAGGACGAGTTTGATGGTACGGCACTGTTTGCGGATGCAGACGAAGCTAAGGAGTTGTGAAGGGATGCTGATTATCTATACTTCTGTATGTTTCTTTGTATGTCTCTATGAAATAAGCGTTTTTGCCCTACGCGCGTCCAATCTCCGTCAGGATCTCCAACTCTCTCACAGGACTAACTGCTCGAAACCCTGCGGAAGTCATTTCGAATTGGCCATGCCCTCCCGATATGGCCCGTAGGCGTGTCGAATAGTCCAGCATTTGGCTTAATGGAGCGACAGCATAGACCGGGCGTTTGAGTCGGATGGAATGATTCTCTTCGTCTACTTGGGACATGGAGCATGGGGAGAGCCATTTCGGTGGGATATAAACGCCCTCCTGGCTATAGGGAATAGAGGTCTCTTCGTCTAGCGGTACGTTTGATTCGGCAAGATCGACAATTTCACCACCATGTTCAACAAGATCTCTCATGACCGGCCCGAGTACATCAGAGCCCACAGAGACTCGAATCTGGATGTAGGGTTCCAATATCGGTCCTCTACCGCGATTTTTGACAAGATCTCGGAGGATGATGGCGCTAGCACCGCCTAGGATGGAAGGCGGTGTATCCGGTGGGTGATAGAACGCCGTCACTTGGATGCGGCTTCGTGACAATGAAAAAGACGTGTGGGGGGAACTAGACAGCGTGCTGGCAATGCCACGAGAGATGTGGGTCCAAGGATTCTGTTCGTCATGAAACGCACTAGGGTGGCGGAGGGGTTGGCCGTCATCTCGTAGGACAATGTTATCGTCCCAGGCACCGTCGCCGGCTTCGTTGTCGAGTAATGGTCGCAGGGAAAAGGAGACAGAGGCTGTCACACTCTTCCCACCTACACTTGTGGTCCAATCAACTATAGATGGGCGAGATTCGTCAGGTCCGAAGCCCTCTCGGTAGGCGACACGTCTCCGCCCAAATTCGCATTTTGCCCCCCATTCGTCTTTGAGTCGTCCCTCCACAATTTCCAGGTGGAGCGCGCCAAGACCATGCACTAGCAACTGCCCTTCGTGGGTTTCCATCCGTATCGAGGGATCTGTGCGTATCAGGGCATTCAAAGCGTCTTCGACGGGCTCGAGGTCTGCATGAGACTGTGGAATGACAGAGGCGGACATTGTTGTCGGCGGAGGAGTGATGCCGGGAAATGGAGAGTCCTTAGATCGACCATGGGTCGATATCAGGGTGTCACCTGTGCGGGTGTGCTTGAGGCCAAGTATTACTCCCACAGACCCAAAGGGCAATTCCTCCACTTCTTCAGCTTCCGATGCGTATAATAGCAGCAATTTAGATACCCTTTCCTTGACGCCTCGGGAACTATTGAAGAGAACACTCTGACGGAACAGCGTACCTGACCAGAAAGTCAATTGTCTGTCGCAAAACGGAGGTCACATGTAGACGAACCTGAATATACCCTCACAAAAGTCATCCAACCACGTCTTTTATCCCAGGAAACTTTCCAGGCCAGAAGCCGGACTGGGTTTTGAGGAGGACCCGCTTTAGACGATACATCCAGTGGTGAAGCAAGCAATTCCCCGGCGTAGTCCATCACAATCTCGGTCCCGATATGCTTGACCGCTGAACCACATAGCACAGGCAGGATGTCAGACTTAAGAGTCGCGGAACGGAGGAGGGGTAAGATAGTAGACGCGGTGACGCTTAAATAAGCTGAAGGGTGTGTCGTCAATTCGAGAAGTTGTTCCATGAATTCATTTGAGAACATTGCTAGGCATTCCAGAAGAGCCGTGCGGGCAGGAGTAAGATGAGGGATGAGAGGATGAGCTTGGGGTAAAAGCTGAGACTCGCTTATCTCCTCCATGTTCGTGGGTAGTGGGTGCCTCGACGGAAACCCATCCGATGACCATCGCCAGAGTTCCCACTTGACTAGATCAACGATGCCTTGGATACCAGGCTCGCCTCTAGAGTAATCTTGAGGATCAAAAGAGGCTATAGGGAGAGTAAGAGCTACCGGCATTGGGTGTATGCGATGCGCCAACGTGGAGAGAATCGAGGAATGAAATGAGGCGCCCGGTCGGTCAAGCTTATTAAGAACGAGAATTCGGCTGGGGACGCCATATCTTGTACGTGTGATAAAGTTAGGGTATGTGGGTACGCGAAAGGATGGCTCACCTGCTCACCTGTCCAACTGTTGCCAAACACCTTTCGTTTGGGCCTCGACCCCTTCTACCGAGTCTATAAGCACTATTGCACCGTCGACAACTCGGCTCGCGCTTTCAACCTCCATCCCGAAATCTGCATGTCCAGGGGTGTCGATGAGATTGAACGTCCAGTCCTTCCACTTGACTGGAATGCTTGATGATTGAATTGTTATCCCCCGCTCGCGTTCCGCAGGAAGAAAGTCGGTAGTCGTGCTTCCAGTGTCAACAGATCCAGGAGTAGATATGAACGATGACTTGAGGAGGATAGACTCTGTCAGAGTCGTTTTACCGGAGTCTGTAGCAAAAGAATAAGTTAGTTACGCCAGGAGGTGAGTACACAGCTGCTCACCGATATGTGCGCATATAGCTAAATTACGGAGTTTCGAGGGATGTGCACGACTATGTGAGAGGGACCTAATGGAGATTCGTAAAAAATTTCTCGCAGACACGAATGCCACATAGCGGGCGACAGAGGCTTGCCACTTGGACGAGTGCATCCACACTCGACTGAAACCCGGTGAGGCCAGTTGAGGGGCATCGCACTCGCCACCAGTTTCGCCACCCGGCCAACTAACGCGGCCCGGGCGCCTCATCTGTCTGGGTTTTTGTTTTGCTGGCTGCGCTATTTAATATGTACCCCCTCACATCTATTGTTCACAATCTCACCACCCCGCATGGCTGAACCTCACGTAGATGCACCAGTTCACTCGGACTCCTTTGAGCAACGCCTTCGCGAAAGGGAACTTCTCCGTAGCAATCCACTTGAGACAATACCCGACCTGTCCACCGTGCAACCTCATGGAAACATTCCAAATACACCTCTAGCAGTTTCAACGATATCGTTCATATTAGGATCTATTTTCACTCTTGGTTCCTCGATCTTTTTGAGTCGTGGTTTGGACGATTTCTGGTTCGCCACGTATCAATTTGGCTTCTTCATGGCGTCGTGGTCCGCTTTCCATTGGGGAGAGTTTGCCGTTACCGCCGGTTGGAATCGACAGAAAGTCAGCGTTGATTGTATGTGCTTTTATTTCTGTTTCCTAGATTGAAGAGTCTAAGTACTGGCAGCGTTTCTCCTCAATAATGGTCGGATGTATCACATGGCCAACAGCTTCGCGCTAATAGAGTATCTCCTGATTCTCTACTTCCGACCTTCACTCAAGTCGTTCCCGTACATATCCTCCATTGGTAAGTCATATGAGCTTTTTCGAGCTTTCCGTGTTATGCATGCGGGTTTGCAGGCGTTGTTGTAGTGTTCCTTGGACAGTTTCTCCGATCTGCAGCCATGATCAAGGCCGCCTCCAACTTCTCGCATGCGGTGGCTTTCCGAAAACACGACAGACACCACCTAGTGACAGATGGTATTTACGCGTTAGTAACTTTCTTCCGCCCTTTTTCGCCGCGATTTCAACACGACTCGTAGATGGTCGAGACACCCATCTTATGCTGGCTTCTTTTATTGGGCCTTAGGGACACAGTTGGTTCTACAAAATCCTTTGTCTTTCTGTGTCTACTTGGCGCTCTTAATGCGATTCTTTTCCTCACGAATCAGAGGTGAGCCCCGTCTCCCACATGCGTTTGTTGTTTAACTTAGGGTCATCGTAGTGGAGGAACGCGCATTGGTCACTTTCTTCGGGGATGCTTACGTCACGTATCGAAAGCGAGTGGGGACTGGAATACCTTTTATACCATAGGATGTTCCTGTCACACATTACTCACATTTGGAATTATCCATATATACATGGATGTGTTGTCATAAGAGAAGAAACAATGCAGGATAACTGACATGCAAGTTTGTGATGTAGACAGATCTACGCCTCAATCAAATCAGTCCTGAACAGCCGTGGTTTTCTCAGAAACATAGATCCCATCCAAGAACTTGCGGATGTCCTTGTTTCGTACTCGACAGATGCCCTGGATGGATGCCGCTGGGAACACCTTAGGGCTACCATCACACGCCAGTAACTCAGGGGCGCACCTGATTGTGATACATTTTCAACGTCTGATCCCTCGAGGATTAATTCATCCTTTTGTCCCTTGCTTTCGGATATTGTTACACCGCCCAGCATGTCTACATGTCGCACGATCTGGGGATACTGAGTAAAGTAGTATCAAATGGAATGAAACATCATACCTTCTCACCCAAGAAATTCCTTATTTCAAGTCTACGACCATTGTCCTGGATGATGCAGTTGATAGGGAAGTGGGCGTAGACTGCACGCATTTTATATAGGAAGCCCTGCTCAAAAAATTGAGCCATCGCGGTGCCACACAGAAAACGGGCCCAAACCTTTGTCACGCCTGTAATCATATTGGAGATGAGTGATCTGACTGTCCGAAGACAAGCAACATGCTTCCGGTTGCCCTGCCAGACTGCGAGAGTGACCTTGTTGGCCTTGCCCTTGATCAGACGGATATCCATATTCACATGGCGAACATTCTTCGTAAGAGTTCCCCGGGGTCCAGTAACCACGATAACTCGCGACTTGACGGAGACTGTTACACCATCAGGAATCTCCAGTTCTTCGGTTTTGAGGATATCACGCATCTACTCAGGAAGCAGGCGTTAGCGATGACGGCCCATGGTATCGAGTTTGAGAGCGGCACATCCATCGAACAGTAATCATAGCACCTCCGTGATTTCAGGCCCACAGACAGATATAAAACAGAAGGTGATCTTGACAAGGGAATGGGGGACCCACCTTGGGGATAACGAGTCCTGGAGTTGTCTACGACAGCGACAAGGCTTTCTGGTGACCAGTCAAGTGATTGTGGCGTGAATTGGGTTCGCTTGTCGGAGTTTAAACTGGGTTTGATTCAACAGCCTCGGCGCCACGACTCCCATCGCTTCTTTCCAACCACCATCATCATCATCGCAGGAGGTGTCGTGAGCTGTGCGTTACTGCCAGACAGAACAACTCGATTTGCGCGGCGTATTCGTAAACCTTCCACAGCGTTCCTCGCAGTGCCCTTTGCAATCTACCTGTAAGGTCATCTACCCAGGCGTTCGCTCGAGCGTTTGAGTTATTTCCGCAAGATGTCAATATATCCTCAGCAGCAGGCTTATAGTCAGCCTCCATTTCCACATGCTTATCCTCCCCAGCCGCCTTCATATGCATTACCTTCGTCCTCCATTTATCCTGTTGATCCTGGATCGTTCCGTAGCGATTATACTGCTAGGCTATCGGGGCTGACAGACAACTCACGGGTGATCATTCAAGGATTGTCAATGTATGCACATGACTTCTCTAGATGGGGAGACGTCGTTACGCAGTGCATTGAGTCTCACATACGCAGGGTGAGTGATTTACTGTCATTTACTGTTTTACTCCTTCCAGGAGCATCCATTCTGGTGATGGGTTAGAAGATGGAGTGGCCATCTCATCGAAAATTGTTTTGTTGCATGTGCTCTTGTATCTGTGTCTGTAGTCACACTACATTACAAGCGATAAGAGTGCAGAAAAAAGAAATGCTATGGCTACAGTCGCTCTCCGCCGCTGTGTGCGACGAGCGGGCGACCCACCAGTCGTCTCCTTGACGCCCGTTTACAACGGTTGCTGACTCATCCCTCTGTTTCCTTTTTAGGTTCCTTCAGAGATAAAGCTTCCGGCGTTCTATCTCATTGACGCGCTATCGAAAAATGTCTTCGACCCTTATGCCCGGCTGTTTGCGTCCATCGTGGTTCCGCTGTTCCTAGAGACTTATCAGCAGGTTGACCAGCAAACTCGTGGTAAGATGGAGGAGATGCTTTTGACATGGCGAACCGGTGCCCCCAACGGACGAGAACTGTTTGGGGTGGGCCCTCAGGTTGCAATAGAACGAGGGATATGGCCATCAAATCCAACACATGGTGTAAGGACTTTTGCTTCCCTTTCCGTATGTTTAATAACCGTATGAATCGTAGTCATCTCATTCTGCCAACGCATTTGTCCCGAAATCTCAAGTCCTTAGTGAGTTAGAGTTCACCCTCCGTCAAAAAGAACGGAGTCTTCAAAGTAATCCGTACGATACCGTCGCACAGAATCACATCGGCATTTTATCACAGGTGTGTCTAGATATCAAGCTCTCATTTACTTTTCCTCACAATGGCGCAGCTACGCAAACTCGTTGAAGCTGGTGTGTCCCAGGATGAGCTGGCGCAGATCCTGAATCAACTACGTACACTTGTTCGGCCATCCCCCACAAATCCTGCTCCCCCACCTGCTATCCCTCCTTCCAAGTACACCTCTGCGTTGCCATACCCGCCTTCGTTTACGTACCACCAGACTGTTGTACCTGCTACTACCCCACTACTTCCTCCTCGGTACCCACAGCCCCACGCTCCGACATATCCAAGTTCTACACAGCAATTCCCGACTTCAGACACCTCTAGGGCAGCTGCAATAGATCCCGTTGTTGCCAACACAGGTCCCCCCGCTCTTCCTAATATTTCTGGTCTATTTGAAGCTCTTGTTAAGGCTGGTGTAGTGTCTGCTACTTCCACGCCTACTGGCACCGATGCTACGGCCCATGTACAAAATGATATCCAAAGTCAGGCTAGTGATGGCCAGGGGGCCAGTGAATTCAAGGTGGAGGACGCGCGTACTTACAGGAAGGCCATCTTGGCTGAGGATGTGAGATTTTCGAGTGCAGATATCAGCAGGTATGGTACTTATTTCTTTGGTACACGATACCGGGCTCAGCTGTTCTACAGACATCGCCCGAACATAGTCCATTTTCTCTACGACCGTATGCCGGTACAATGTAAGCAATGTGGTCTCCGATTCTGCGACATGGCACAGGGCAAGAAGGCCATGCAAGAACACCTTGACATGCATTTCCGGCAGAATCGTAAGGCTTCGCAGAGTGTAGGTCGTGGCTATAGTCGTAGTTGGTTCCTTGGTACGGAGGTGAGCACCACAAGACTCACGTATTATACGGATTGTGTTTGACCTTTTGTGCAGGACTGGATTCGTGATTTGCCTTATAGTAGCGGTGACAAAGACGCAGGTCTCTCGTCGCGTTTATCAAATGCCAAGGCCATTGCGACTGCAGAGAGTGCCAAGCGTGATGCTGAGCTCTGCGCACGGTTTGTTGTTGTACCACCTGGCGATGAGGCAAAACACGTCACATGTCCGATCTGTAAAGAGGTATTTAAGTCTGAATTCAACGAGGATGACGAGGAATGGATATGGAGGAATGCACTTAAGATTGATGATAAGGTACGCTCATCCTAGAAACCATTCGAACGCAACCATTGATGATGTCTTGACAGATATATCACGCAACATGTCATGCGGAGGCTCTGGTTACGAGTGGGTCACTCACGGCCCGTTTACGTCAGGGATTTACAAGCAGCCGCTCTGGGACGCCTGATGCACCATCATTACGTGCTACACCCCCGCGATTAGCCAAGGCTGAATCGCCATCTCCTCACTCGAAGCTTGGTGTCAAGCGTAAGGCTGATGCTGACGGTGCCGCCAGCAGACCTGACGGCTCGCCACCACTCAAGAAAGTGATTTTGGCTTCCGCGTGATTCTTGCATTGGTTCCTGCACTCGTTCTTATTCGTCATTATCTGGCATATGTATACTGCATGCAATACCATATATTCATTTATACACATGCGATTTTGGCTGGCGAAAGATCCAGTCCTTCGTATAGGGGGACACGAGCGGATAGTCGCGCCAGACGGCGTCATCGGAGACGGGGCGAAAAGCGAGATACTACGTTAGATATTTGAGTTTTCCTGCTGCTAGCTGTAGTAGATCTATCTGATACGTATATCAGTAATTGAAATGCTACGTGAATTGTATCTAGAGCTGCCGGGCACGGGTTCTTACTGCGTGGGCTACAGAATGTTATGAAGACACCTTTCTTGACTCTGTCAGGGTCAAGTCGGTCCGTCGGCTGAAGACTGACTTTCAGGTTCAAAAGTTCACACATTCGCGTCCTTTATCTAAATCTGTCTATTTATTGCAGAAGGCTACATTAGGGCGTGTGAAACGAAGTCACAACTGAGAAAAATCGAAAAAAAATAAATAAGGAATGTCGATATAGCAAAACGCACTATAACGCCATTTCAATGTGTCGGTTTGGGTATGCATGGCAGGTAAAAAAAATTACGGACAGAAAAGCGAGTGTTCCGTTCTGCACTGGTTGAGAATAGAAATCCGAATAACGAAGTGACCAAGGAGTGGGATAAAGGAAGGGATGTTCAAACAGTGTCCGCGACCGTGACATTGCTAGAGTAAGAGAGTGGGATTGATTCAGTTGTATCAGGGAAATGAGGCGTAACAGATGTAGAAGGAACTGTAAAGGTGGGGCCGTCCAGCTGGCGCGACTGGCCTTGCGACTCGCAATCAAAGCTATCCACAGAAGAAGCCACCCTGGAGTCCGAAGGCGAAAGCTCCGTGATCTTGAAATTGGGCTTAAAATCGCCGGCAATGGAGGTGGACAGGAACGAAAGCTGG
>Ga0210393_10003465_pt1 | contig 12663 bp, 9 predicted proteins | sample IncBWC27OmetaG_FD_160068 | JGI IMG/M metagenome (GOLD analysis project Ga0210393, IMG submission 160068) | Forest soil microbial communities from Barre Woods Harvard Forest LTER site, Petersham, Massachusetts, United States - Inc-BW-C-27-O ... | reverse complement strand
CGTCGAGGACGCCAAAACCGAAATGCAAACCTTCACTCAACTATCGAATGCTGCCCGTGAAAAGCGCCACCAGGAGCTTGAGTCGGGACCTTTGCCGAACCCCGAGCTTACTCAGGAACCTCAGTAGTCATTTGCAATTTGTTATGGTGGTGAATGACCGAAATCACATGTGGCGCTCTTCTGTTTGACCTGGATGGCGTGCTGGTCGACTCGACGCCTGCTGTCATTCGGGTCTGGTCGCGATGGGCCACCGCGCACGGTTTCGACCCCGATGAGGTTGTTCGATCGGCACACGGACGTCCGAGCATCGCTACGGTTCGTGATTACCTCCCACATGCTGACGCTGAGGCGGAAAACCGCGAAGTGGAACGCGGCGAGATTGAAGATCTGGACGGCGTGGTGCCCTTGCCGGGGGCGCGCGAGTTGCTAAGCGCTCTTCCGCCAGATCGATGGACCATCGTGACCTCGTGTACTCACCGACTGGCACAAACTCGCCTGCGTGCGGCCGGGCTGCCTGTCCCCGACCGGTTGGTCACCTGTGACGACATAAAGAACGGAAAACCGGACCCTGAGCCCTACCTGAAGGGTGCGTCGCTCCTCGGAATATCACCGAAAGATTGCATTGTCGTAGAAGATGCTCCCGCCGGCATTCGCGCGGGCAATGCTGCTGGCGCTCGAGTCATTGCGTGTAGAACCACGGCCAGTGAAGCGGAACTTAAAGATGCTGGCGCCGATTGGATTGTGGAAAACTGCAAATCGATTTCGTTCTCGCCTTCGAGCGCGTCCGATGAGTTAAGACTTCTCCTCAGCAGCGAGACACATTTCACTTGAGACCAACCTGGCAGACTCCCCCTGCATCGAAGAGTCGTGAAAATAATCGTTTCATTTGCCGTCGCGGCTCTTCTATTCGCAGCGGGATGCACTTCGCAAAAACCCAGTCCCGACGAGGTTAGAGAGAAAACTGCGCAAGCCACGTCGGATATCAAGCAGGACGCGAAGGCGTTGGCTCAAGGCGTGAAAGAAGGATGGAATCGCGACCAGCCTCTCGATATAAACACCGCCGGAAAAGATCAATTGCTCAGCCTGCCCGGAATGAGCAGCGAGGGAGCGGATCGCATAGTCGCCGGACGCCCTTACAGCAGCGCCTCCGAACTAGTGAGCCGGCGTGCCGTCTCGCAAGCGGAATACGACAGGATTAAAGATCAGGTAACGGCGAAGAATTAGTCGCAACCTCACATTTTCACGTCTGAACCTCAATGCGCCATCACCGCTTTTCCCTTCTTCGGTTTGCGCATCAGGAATACCAATGGCAGCATCAACACGAAGGTTAGCGCCAAAAAACGAAAGGTATCGTTGTAGGCCAGCATTGCCGCCTGCTGCTGCACCATCGCCCAAACTGCGGCATAGGCATCACGATTTGCGGTTGCCGCATCCTTGCCCTGCGCCATGAAAAGCGCTTGCAGTCCATCGATGGTTTGGCGAGTTAGAGGATTCGCAGAGTTGACGTGCTTGTCCAGAATATTGATGTGCATTTGCGCCTTGCGCACTTGCATGGTCTCTACCATCGCAATGCCGACGCTAGCGCCGATGTTGCGCATCAGGTTAAAGATGCTGGTTGCATTGCCCATCCTTTCCCTGGGGATGGGATCATTGGTCACCGTCGTCAGGGGCACGAAAATCAATCCTAGCCCAGCACCCTGCACGGTGAGTGGCAGCCAGAAGTTCGACGAAGCCACGCCCAGACTGAACATTGAAATCCGGTACATCGCGAATGCAGTAGCCAGAAATCCCACTCCGAGCAGTTTTCGCGAATCCACTTTCCCCGTCAGAAAACCAACCAGAGGCATAAATATGAAAGAAGCCATTCCGCGCGGCAGATTGGTAATGCCCGCATGAGTTGCGGTGTAGCCGAGCAATTCCTGCATCAGAAGTGGCAACAAAACCGTGCTGCCATAGAGCACGAATCCAACGACCGTCATAATGAATGTCCCAATCGCATACGACCGGTAGCGGAAGACACTGAGATCGATGATCGGATGTTCAGCTTTCAGTTCGCGGACGAGTAGCCCGCCGATGCCGATAACCGCCAGCACCGCAAGCGTGATAATAAAATGCGACCCGAACCAATCATCCTCTTGTCCTTTGTCGAGCATGATCTGCAGCGAGCCGATGCCCAGCACCAACAGGCCAATCCCCCAATAGTCGATTCCCTTCGACTCCTTGCGCAAATAGTGCGGATCAAAAATGAATGCCTGAGTAAGCAGGATCGCGATGACGCCGATTGGAACATTGATGTAAAAAACCCAGCGCCAACTGTAGTTGTCGGTCAGCCATCCGCCAGCCACCGGACCAAGCATGGGCGCAACCACAATGCCGAGAGCCCAGAAAGCCATGGCCTGCCCACGCTTCTCGGGAGGAAACGATTCCAGAAGAATGGCCTGGGATAACGGCTGCAAACCGCCGCCGCAGGCTCCTTGAATGACTCTGAAGAAGATAAGAAACGGCAGCGATGGTGCGAGCCCACAGAAAAATGAAGCGGTAGTGAACCCAGTTACCGATAACATCAGCAGGCGCTTGCGTCCGAAAGTTGTGGCCAGCCAGCCCGTCATCGGCAGAATGATGGCATTCGCTACAAGATACGATGTAAGTGTCCAAGTAGCCTCGTCCGTGGTGGCGGAAAGGTTTCCAGCGATGTGCGGCAGCGAAACATTGACCACGGTCGTATCCAGCACCTCCATGAAAGTGCTGGACATGACCGCGATCGCGATCAGCCATGGATTAATATCTTTGATAGCTGGCTCGTTAGCTGCCATCACACTCGCGTTGGAAAATTAGACTTGATCATGCTGCGTGGGACTCGAATTGTCTCATAGCCTGAACGTAGCAACTTCGCCCGTCATCAGGATCGTCAATGCCTAAAGCTGACTCAGCAAATCCGGACTCGCCTTCCCGCCGTCCCGCAATCACATCGGGCGCTCAGGGCGAAAGCTGGAAATTTGCTCTCCGGGCGCTGCGCTCAAGAAACTATCGTCTGTTCTTCACCGGCCAGTCGGTATCGCTGATCGGCACTTGGATGACGCAGATCGCCACGAGTTGGCTGGTGTATAGAATAACCGGCTCCGCGTGGCTTCTGGGCATCGTGGGTTTCGCATCTCGGATACCAAGTTTCCTTTTGGGACCCTTCGCAGGTGTCTGGGTGGACCGATGGAACCGCCACCAAACCCTGGTGGTAACTCAGATTCTCTCCATGCTGCAATCCTTGGCCCTGGCCGGTTTGGCTCTGGCCCGAATCATTACTATTCGCGAAATCATTTGGCTGGGGTTGGCTCAGGGCATCATCAATGCCTTCGATATGCCGGCTCGCCAGGCCTTCGTCATTCAAATGGTTGAAGACCGCGCTGACTTGGGCAACGCCATTGCACTGAATTCTTCCATGGTAAACATGGCTCGACTTCTCGGGCCCTCCATTGCTGGAGTCATAATCGCCGCGTTCGGCGAAGGTTATTGTTTCCTGATCGATGGCTTCAGTTATCTCGCTGTCATTGCTTCTCTGCTTGCGATGAAAATTCCCCCGGGCAAGTCTCGAGGAACGGACAAGCCGGTCTGGCATGAATTGAAGGAAGGCTGGCATTACGTGACGCACTTCGTCCCCATCCGGTCAATTCTTCTGCTGCTGGCCGTGATTAGCCTGGTCGGCATGCAGTACACCGTGCTCATGCCGATCTTTGCTGCCCAGGTGCTTCATGGCGGACCGCACACTTTGGGTTTCCTCATGGGCGCGTCGGGCGTGGGAGCACTGGGCGGCGCGATGTTTCTGGCGACCAGAAAAAATGTGCTCGGCCTGGGCCGCGTGGTCCCATTGGCGTCGGCCATTTTCGGCACCGGGCTGATTGCGTTGGGGCTCTCCCGCTCTCTATGGCTATCCCTGTTGCTGATGTTGTTTGTCGGCGGCGCAATGATGACCCAGATGGCTTCGAGCAACACCATTCTGCAAACCATCGTGCAAGATGACAAACGCGGACGCGTAATGAGTTTCTATTCCATGGCATTTCTCGGAATGGCACCATTCGGGAGTTTATTGGCTGGCGGACTCGCCCACCAGATCGGAGCACCGCGAACTGTCATGATCAGCGGAAGTATCTGCATCGCCGTCGCCGCCTGGTTCGCCTCCCAGTTGAGCGCGATGCGCGAACTTGTCCGCCCAATCTACCGAACACTGGGAATCATTCCAGAAATTGCTACCGGCATTCAAAGCGCCAGTGCACTACAAACGCCACCCGAAGAATAGTCCGAGAACTATTTCTTCTCTTCGATCAGCGGCAGCGTTCCTCTGCCCATCAGATTCCATTGCGCACGCATGAAGCTGAACAATCCGCTGCGATCGCGAAACGCTTCGGTACCGCCTGCTTTTGTCACTGAGTATGCGGCCGCAAGGTTGGCGAAGGCCACGCAGTCTTCCAGTTTGGCGCCAAGCAAGTAGGCGTGGATGAAGCCGGAATCAAAAGTGTCTCCGGCGCCGACATCGTCCACGACTTTCACGCTCGGCGGCGCCACGTTCCAGTGCTCATTTCCCGATCGGCACACAGAGGCCGCCGAACCTCGTTTCACCGCGACTATCTTGGATAGCCCAGCCAGGAATTCGAGCGCTTGCGAAAAGTCTTCTGTGCGCGCAATCTTTTTTGCCTCGCGCTCGTTGGGCAAAAACACATCGACATACTTCAAGACGTCGAGCAAATCTTGCGCCCACTCGTTTTCGGGGTCGTCGTTGGTGTCGAGCGATGTCGTCAAGCCGGCTTCTTTGGCCTGTTGAAACAGATTCAGGATTTGCGGCCGGAGCGCGCGATGCAGAAAAAAAGAGGAAAGATGGAAGTGACGAGCCGTCCGGACGTAGTCCATATCAACGTCGGAATACTGCATCTCAAACATCGTCCCCGGATACGTCAGCATGTATCGATGTTGAGGCTGAGGCAGTACAACTGTGAGTCCGGTTGAAGTCTTGCCCGCTCCTCGCTTCATCCGGCTGAGGTCAACGCCCGCTTCCGACAGCCGATCTGCAGCCAGTTTCCCCAGAGGATCGCTGCCGATTTTCGAGATGAAACCGACTGGCGTTCCCAGCACGCACAAGTTGTGCGCGAAGATGCCGGACGAACTTCCCAACGTGAACGCCATGTCGCTCGCCAGGTGCTCGCAGTCCAGCACAAGATCTTTCGGTAATCCGTAAAGGATGAGGTCCAGGTTCAGCTCACCGACGACGCAGACGTCAATCATTCGTAAAGTACCTTTCGTGAGTTATGCGGGCTGAGGTAAGTCAGAAATGCATACTAACATTCTGTATCCGGACGAAAAAACGATAACGACCCACTTTCGTATGCTTGCGTTTAATAACGTTTACTTTTGGTTATACTGCTCTGTCAAGGGTAAAATAGATATGCGCGAAAGTAAGCGCTTTCGAGTGAGCCTGTGCTGAACGAAGAACGACGCAGACTGATCTTGCAGATTCTGAGTCGCGACGGCCGTGTACTGGTCGGCGACCTGGCCCGGCATTTCCGCACATCTCAAGTCACGATTCGAAAAGATCTGGACATTCTCCAGGCCCATGGCCGCATCCACCGCACTCACGGCGGCGCCTTGCCGGCGCGAGAAAGCGCGCTGGAAGATCCTACCTTGCGTGAGAAAGAAAAGTTGCATCGCAAGGAAAAGTCGCAGATCGCCGCTACAGCCGCTCGCATGGTGAAGGAAGGCCAGGTGGTCATTCTTGATTCCGGAACCACAACCACTGCGATCGCGCGGGCTCTGCGCGAGCGCGAGCATCTGACCATCATCACGAACGCCGTCAATATCGCCGCCGAACTCTCTGGTTCTTCCCTCGAGGTGATTTTGACCGGTGGCACCCTGAGGAAGAATTCTTTCTCGCTGGTCGGGCCGATCGCGGAAGAGACTCTGCGGCGCTTGAACGCAGACATTCTTTTTCTCGGCGTGGATGGCTTCGACGTGCACTACGGGCTGAGCACTCCCAACTTGCTTGAGGCCAAAGTCAACCGCGCTATGATGGACGTTGCCCGGGTCACGGTCGCGGTATGCGACTCCAGCAAGTTCGGACGGCGAAGCTTGTCGTCGATTGCCCCGCTTTCGGCGGTACATCATTTGATTACCGATCGAGGCATTCCCAAAGCCGACCTCGCCACGCTAAAGAAAACCGGAATCGAAGTGACGCTGGTCTAGTTCGACTATTTGATGTTGGCAACTCCCCGGAATTGACCAAAAATGCGTTCCGCGTTTTTGTGGTAAATCTTTTCGAGGACCGCGTCCGGAAGCTCCATGCCATAAATCTTCCAGCGTCCCTGCCCCGGATATCCCCAATAGTCGAAGTATTCGTCCGCCGTTTCGAGCCACCGAAAATGGTTGCGATACATCGCTTCATCCATGCCGTTGTCGGTCCCGAACATGATGCGGTCCTGATATTTGAGAAAGAACTCGCGCGCCCGCCGAGGCTGACGACCTAGCTCGGCTTCGCGCGCGCCAAATTCGACCATCACGTTGGGAAGCGTATCCAGCAAATGAGAAACGTAATCAAGATTTTCCGGCCAGTTCGCCATGTGCAGCGCTACGAACGTCGTATGAGGATGTTTGGCAAACATCCGATCTCGCGCGGCCAGGATCGACTCCTTGCTGGGAAACTGCGGGCCATAAAAACTCCAGTCAGGATGTTCAATCAACTCCTCGTACCGCTCGTTGGTGTTGTCCACTGGATGGAAAAAAGCTTCGGGATCGGTGGAGTGAATCGATACGGGAATGCCGAGCCGTCCGCATTCCTCCCAAATGGGATCGATGCGCGGATCATCGATCGCAACCAGTTTTCCGGACTTGTCGCGGTCGGTTAGACCGAGATCCTTTAACTGTTTCAGGCCGCGCGCGCCGCGCACTACCGCATCGTCAAGCTGCGCGACCATTTCCTGGCTGAAATTCGGATCGTCAATCTTGCTCCAGTCGATTTGGGCAAAAACCATGAAGCGCCCCGGATACGGCTTTACCATCTCGTCGATGACGCGCTGCAGCTTCTCACCCCACATGCCGGTCAGAATCACGACCGTCTTCACGTTGGTGTTGTTCATGATTTCAATGACGCGCTTCGGAGGCATGTGCTCATCGATTCCCAACGCGTCGTTGACGTGGTTGTGAACGTCAATCACGTAGTACTTGGCTCGATCGACTTCGTGCACTGGCGCGTGCAACATGGGGACGGGTTGAAAGTCTTTTAGCAGCAAGGTCTTCTTCTGTTCGGCATCGGCCGCAGACTTGTATCCGATTTGATCTTGGGATTTGTCCTGCTGTTGGGAAGCGGCCTGTGCGGCTGCCGAGGTCGACACGCACAGCAATAGGAGACAAGCCCGCTTCATGGTCATTGTCATCCCGAGCAAAGCGAGAGATCTAGGTTTTCTGATTACCATCGGGTTCAGCCTCCGCCAGCCGATAATCTGAGCTTGACACGCAAAGTAAACGAAAGTAAAAGTAATTGATCGCAATATATCGCAATTCGAGCGTTTGGGCCAACAACTTCCGGCGAACCATCGGACGGATGCAAAGTCACTCTCATTGGAGCATGAGATCAAATACGATCGCTGGTACGCTTCAATGATGAGGCGCAGACGAGTCGCGCTAACCTGCTGTGTCTTGCTCGCCGTGGCGCTGCTCGGTTCGAACTCCCGCCAAGATAATTCGAGTCCGCCCTCTGCCGCCGCTAGTGACGCCACGACTGATCTTCAGATCCAAAGCTCCGTCTTGCGTATTGCATTCGACCACAACCTGCACAGCCAGGTCGTCGCACTGTTCGGTCTAGGGCCAAAATCCTTGACCCCGCTGGCCGCGTCGGAAACAGTCGCCGGTAACGGCCGTGTGTGGAGCGACTTTGCGCAGACGTCGGTCCGCCGAGAACGAGTATCCGACGCCTTCGGCGCCGGAGAGCGACTATCGTTGACCGGCCAGGCTGCAGACCTACGAAAGACCGTCTCTGTCACGATCTACGCCGACTTCCCTTCTATCGCCATCTTTGACGTTACGTACTCGAACCAAGGCACGACTCCACTTACGATTCGCGGCTGGACCAACAATCAGTATTCATTAACTTCACTTTCCACGGCTCAAGGTCCTGCGTTCTGGTCCTATCAGAGTGGCTCGTACGAGAAGCGTCCGAATTGGGTGCTCCCGTTGCGGCCGGGATTCCGGCAGGAAAATTATCTGGGCATGAACGCGAGCGACTATGGCGGAGGAACACCGATCATCGATGTTTGGCGTAAAGACGTTGGTCTCGCGGTAGGTGACGTGGAACCGGGACCCCGGCTCATCTCGCTTCCCGTTTCTATGCCGGATGCGCGCCATGCCCGCATCGCTGTCAGCTCAAATAAAGAACGAACGCTCGATCCGGGTGAGAGCTTTCATACTCTTCGGACCTTTGTCTCGGTGCATCAGGGAGATTATTTTCGCACACTCACCGAATACCGACGGCTGATGGTGCGGCAAGGGTTTCAAATGGCATCAGCCCCCGATAGCGCATTTGGCCCGATCTGGTGCGCGTGGGGTTACGGCCGCTCGGTTCAGCTCAAGCAGGTATACGACACGCTGCCAACGGTTAAGAAGATGGGCTTCGCCTGGGTCACGCTCGACGATGGTTGGCAAAACAACTATGGCGATTGGGGCGTAGACTCCAAGAAGTTTCCGAACGGCGACGCTGATATGAAAGCGCTGGTCGATCGCATCCACGCAGAGGGATTCAAAGCCCAGCTGTGGTGGTCGCCGCTAAGCGCCGTCCCGAATTCGCAACTGCTGAAAGAGCATCCCGACTTCCTTCTGCTAAACGAGGATGGATCAAAGCGGAAGATTTCCTGGTGGAACTCGTTTTACATGTGTCCGGCCGACCGCGCGGTTGTGGAATACCACAAAGCGCTGGTTCGCAAGATTCTGGGCGAGTGGGGATTCGATGGCCTCAAACTCGATGGCCAGCACATGAACGCGGTTCCTCCTTGCTACAATCCCGCGCACCATCACAAAACACCGGAAGATTCCGTGGAAGCGCTGCCGGATTTCTTTCGCGAAATTTATGAAACTGCTCGCAGCGTGAAGCCCGACGCGCTGGTAGAGTTTTGTCCTTGCGGTACGGCATACTCGTTTTTTACCATGCCCCACTTCAATATGTCGGTCGCATCGGATCCGGAAAGTTCGTTCCAGATCCGCTCCAAGGGCAAGACGCTGAAAGCGCTCATGGGTGACAACATTCCCTATTTTGGTGACCACGTCGAGTTGAGCGACGGAGCTAATGATTTCGCTTCCACGGTTGGTGTCGGCGGAGTCGTCGGGACGCAATTCGTGCTTCCAAATCTTGTAAAAAAGCACAGCACGTCCGACCTCACACCCGAGCGCGAGAAAGTGTTTGAACAATGGCTGCAGATTTACAAAGAGAAAATGCTCTCGCGAGGAGAGTATCTCGGAGAACTCTACGACATCGGCTTTGATCGCCCTGAGGCTCACGCGATCCGCAAAGGCGGCGAAATATATTATGCGTTCTTCGCTCGTCATTGGAGCGGACCGATCGAGTTACGCGGTTTGCAGGACCGCACTTATCACATCGTGGATTATGTGAACGGCAAAGACCTTGGAAATGTCCACGGCCCGAAGGCAAAAATTTCCGCTGACTTCGAGAAACACTTGCTGATCGAGGCTCAACCCGAGTAACTCCCAACCGTGGAATCTCCGCCCAAGAACGCAAGTCAACGACTCCAAGACATCGTGCATCGCAATCGGCGAGGCGAGAGAGCCGGTGTGTACGCGGTGTGCTCGGCTCATCCCAGCGTGATCGCGGCAGCAATTCGGCAGGCCGTCGACGATGACTCAGTTCTGCACGTTGAATCCACATCAAGCCAGGTGAATCAATTCGGCGGTTACTCAGGGCAAAATCCGTCTCAGTTCGCCGAGTACGTTCATTCCGCGGCGCAGCGCGCCGGACTCTCGCGCGAGCGAGTGTTGTTGGGCGGCGACCATCTGGGCCCATACCCTTGGCGAGAGCAGCCCTCAGCGGCGGCAATGGACAAGGCTTGCGGACTGGTTCGCGCTTGCGTGCTCGCCGGATACAACAAGATTCATCTCGATGCAAGCATGGACTGCGCCGGTGACGGCAAGAGCGGCCCCGACGAAAGTACCGTCGCGCAACGAGCCGCTGTCCTGTGTCACGCCGCCGAGCGCGCATTCGACGACCTGCTGCCAGGCTCTTCGCCACTGCTTTACGTGATCGGCACCGAGGTTCCTGCTCCCGGCGGCGAATCGACGGTAGGAACTGCGCCCGCAGTATCGCCGGCCGACCATGTTCGCCACACTTTGGAAGCTTTCCGCGCTGCTTTTGCTGAGCAGAACGTCAGTTCGGCGTGGGACCGAGTCATCGGCCTGGTCGTGCAGCCCGGAGTCGAGTTCGGCGAAAACGTGATCTTCGATTACGACCGGCAGAAAGCGAGTTCACTTTCATCTGCTTTGCCGGACGATCCGCCTCTCGTTTATGAGGCGCACTCCACCGACTACCAGAGACCCGCGGCTCTTGTGCAAATGGTGGAAGATCATTTCGCAATCCTGAAAGTAGGACCGTGGCTGACATTCGCATTTCGAGAGGCGGTCTTCGCTCTAAGCGCGATCGAGCACGAATGGCTCACTCATCGCAAAGGAGTTCGGCTCTCGCAAGTCCGGGAGGCGCTCGAAGCCGCCATGCTGCGCAATCCGGCGTACTGGCGTTCGTACTATCGAGGGAACGAAGATGAGATGCGTTTTGCCCGCATCTACAGTTACAGCGATCGATGCCGCTACTACTGGGTCGATGCCACAGTCCAGCAAGAACTGGCCCAACTCCAGGCCAACCTTGGAGCTTCTCCTCCACCTCTCACGCTGGTGAGCGAATATCTGCCAATCCAGTTTGAAGCGATTCGCTCTGGCCGTCTCCTAGCGAACAGCGAAGACATGATTCAGGAGCATATCCGCGCAGTCTTGCGTGTTTATGCTGCCGCCTGCGGCGCGAAAAAGAAAACTTAGGGGAGACCGAATGCGTACAGCGAACTGCCTGCGGCAATAGCCACGTACTCTTTTCCATCCACGGCGAAGGCCATTGGTGAGGCGTAGACTGCCCCGCCCATCTGAAAATGCCAAAGGGGTTTCCCCGACGCAGCATCCAGTGCGATAAAATTTCCTTCTGCATCGCCGGTGAACAACAGTCCACCAGCTGTCGAGAGTACGCCCGACCATGTGGGCGAGATATGGCGAAACTCCCACTTCACCTGGCCGCTTGTTGGATCGATAGCGCGCAGCGCGCCCCAGTACGGTTCTGCTTTATCAGAAGGAAAGTAGGCGCTGCCGTAATAGGCATGGCCCACCTCATAGGGCTGCGGAGCAGTACTAAAGATGTCGCATTGCTCGCGCGCCGTCACATAAAAGAGATTGGTCGTGGAATCGAAACTCGGGGCCATCCAGTTCGTCGCGCCCAGTGCGCCTGGACAAACCGTTCGACCCTCGGGCGTGGGTGAGCTTTGCTGATTCGGAACCGGCCGTCCCTCTGCGTCTTTAGTATCGCTCCAAGTTGTGCGGGCATAGGCATTGGTTGATATGAGCTTGCCCGTCGTGCGATCCAGAAGATAGAAGAAACCGTTGCGGTTGGCTTGGGCGATCAGATGCTTGTCCCCTGAATCGATCATGATCGGCACCTGGGTCGCATCCCAATCATGCTCATCATGCTTGGTGAATTGAAAATACCAGTTCAATTTTCCGGTGTCAGCGTCGAGAGCAAGCAGAGAGTTGCTGTAAAGGTTGTCGCCCGCACGTCCTTCACCGCGATTGGACGGCGAAGGATTTCCGGTCGGCCAAAAGAGTTGGTTGGTCTTCGCATCGTAAACGCCGGTGTTCCACGCAGGCGCGCCGCCGATCTTCCACGAATCGCCTTCCCAAGTATCGTGACCGGGCTCGCCGGGTCCAGGGACGGTGTAGAACCGCCACTTCCGCTGTCCGCTATCGGCATCGTAAGCATCGATGAAGCCGCGAATGCCGTATTCGCCGCCGGAGACGCCGAGAATCACCAGGTTCTTTACCGCTAGCGGCGCCACCGTGAAGCTGTAGCCTTCCTTATAGTCGGCTGCGACGATATCCCAGATAACGTTTCCAGTTTTGGCGTCGAGCGCGATGACATGGGCATCGAGCGTGCCGAGAAATACTTTGTCACCCAGGATGGCCAACCCGCGATTCACGCGGCCACAGCATGGTCGAATATCCGAAGGCACTTGATGCTGGTAAAGCCAAATCGGCCGGCCAGTCCGGGCGTCGAGAGCAAATGCACGATCGTCCTGAGCAGTGGCATATAGAATTCCGTCCACGACCAGCGGAGTGGTCTCGAATTTTCCTGTAGCAGCGGTTTGGTAAACCCACTTCGCGGTCAATGAATGTACATTCGCTGTATTCGCTCGATCCAAGGGACTAAATCGGGTGCCTGCGTAATCGCCCGAATAAGTGAGCCAGTTCTGCGGTTCGCTAGAGGAATTGAGCAGCCGCTCGAAGGTGACCTGAGCGCACGCGTCGACCGCGAACACACCGAGAATTGACATCAGCAGCCAAACGCCAGGCAGCTTTTTCATCGACGGTCTCACT
>Ga0210393_10003462_pt1 | contig 12671 bp, 17 predicted proteins | sample IncBWC27OmetaG_FD_160068 | JGI IMG/M metagenome (GOLD analysis project Ga0210393, IMG submission 160068) | Forest soil microbial communities from Barre Woods Harvard Forest LTER site, Petersham, Massachusetts, United States - Inc-BW-C-27-O ... | reverse complement strand
GGGTCGGCTCGTGATTGAACTGATGGCCCCGGTCGTACTGGCCGATGTGGAGGTTCAGAAGGAACGCCTCCTCTCCGTTCACTACACCGTAGGCATCCGAGATCGTTGCCTTGCCCTCGCGCAGCGCCTTGACCTCGGTACCGGTCAGCACCAGCCCCGCCTCCCACGTTTCGAGAATGTGGTAGTCGTGGCGGGCACGGCGGTTTCGCGCAATCGGCTCGGAGTCGGTCTCAGCCTTCGTCATCAGGTGGACACTTGAGGGGCGTAAACCGTCACAATATAACGAGATAATATGGTCGACAGCGATTTCTCGCGCCGCGCGTATAGCCAGTAGGGAGGTTCAGATGCCGAGAGCGTTGTGGCTGGCGATGCTGCTGTGCCTCGGGTGCGCCGGGTCCCGTCTCACGACGGCGCCGACGCCAGCGGAGATCGACGCGATGCTGCTGCCGCCTGTCGACGGGCAGCTCGCCCTCTGGGTAAACCAACCGACCAATTTCGCGGTCATCGGCGCAACGCAAGCGCACGGTGCCGACGTCCTGTATCAGCAGACCGCTCTCCAAGGCGTGCCGCTGAGCGGGTACGTGTACGTGCCGCAGGGAGACGCGGGCTATGACCGGGTCTACCTGGTTGCCTCGCACGATCCCATCAATCTGACGGGCTCACTCGATGACGCGATCGCTGGTGCCAACGTCGTCGACGCGTACGCGGCGGACACGGTTGGATTGGATTCGCTCCGGTGCAATGACGGACGTCTGTCCCTCGTACGCCGGACGATCGTCATCAAGCATCCCGAGCGCACGCGCGTGGACGAGGAGCGATTCGCCGAGTGCTACTTGCAGCATCACTTCGAGCGGCACCGATACGCCCTCGCGGCTGGCAGACAGTTTTTCGCGATGCAACCCGGGAAGCCGGCGCCGACGACGAAAAAGTTCCTGCCGCCGGGATACAAGCCGCCGAGACTCGTGCCGAAACCGGGCACTCGCCTGGACCGGAGCGACCAACGCGCGCTGCGGTGGTATGCCGCGAAGGACCAGTGGCACGCGATCACGCACAATGGCGAGCCGGGCACCGAGCTGCCGCGTGCGCTGGGGTACGTGCGATACGGGAGCGTGTGGGTGCCGAATTGGGGAAACGCGATGCTCGGCGGTGCACACGAAGAGGTGCGAGCGATCGTGAATGGCAACGTCGGGTCGGTGCACGGCACTGGGTATACGTCGAGCTATCACGAGGCGGCCACCCGCGCGAGTTACAGCGCGCCGAGCTACAGTGCACCAACCTCCAGTGCGTCGAGCCACGGGTCTTCGAGCACCAGCTCGGCGGGGTCGAGCTCTTCTGGCACTCACCATTGATCTAGGGTATCATTCGCGTTCTTCGCCGAAGTGGTGGAACTGGTAGACGCGCTGCATTCAGGGTGCAGTGGGCGACAGCCCGTGGGGGTTCGAGTCCCCCCTTCGGCATAAGGGGCCCCCTCGGGGGTCCCTTCTCTTTTGGGGGACAGGCGGTCCCAAAGTCGGCCCGCAGTTGAGAACGCCAGGTATACCGGCTCGTTGCTATTGGAACCCTCTACGAGGACAACCATGGCATACGACGCGTATATCTCGTTTGGCGGCAGTTACGGCCCGGCGATCAAAGGCGAATCCACGCGCAAAGGATTCGAGGGCTGGATCGAAATCGACTACTTCGATTTCAACGTCCAGCAGAAGCTCAACATCGGATCGCAGTCGACCGGCGCCGGCGCGGGAAAAGTGACGTTCAGCACCTTTCAGGTGCGGAAGCAGCCTGACTCCTCCAGTCCCCTCCTGTTCCAGGCGTGCGCCGCCGGCAGCCCGTGGGAGAAGGTCTATCTGGCGCTCAACAAGGCGGGTGGCGATAAAGCGGTCACCTACCTGAGATTCGAGTTTCAACTCGTCGCACTCTCGAGCGTGCAGTGGACCGGCGACACGGATAACGGCGACACGCCGGCCGAGGTGCTGGGGTTCATGTACGGCGCTCTGCACGTCACCTACACACCGCAGAAGATCGACGGAACCGCTGGAGCCGCGGTCGTCGGCGGCTGGAATCAGATCAAGAACGAGAAGGTTTGAGCGCGGACGGGGCGACGTCGGCTGGCAGGTCGACGGGGCCGAAATGCAACGCGAGCGTCGCATTCGTGTCCGCCAGCATCGATGACAGTGCCGTCGCCCCGCGGAGGATGTCGGCGGGCGACGGGTCGACTGTGCCCGCGAATCCGAAGAACGCGCGGGCGAGGCGCTCGGACGTTGGCGTCGACGGATCGCGGTCACGAAGAATCTCGCTATAGCCCGCCAGGCGGTCGTTGAACTGGCGGGTGGCGACGCGGCGCTTCGTGGCATCGATCATCGGGTCGCGGGCGAGGGCCGAGCCGACTGCCGCGGCGACGGCCGAACCCGTGCGGTCGTCCAACGCATCGCGCTGGGCGACGATGATCGTGAACGCACGGCGGGCATAGCGCCATTCCCAGCGCGCGTGGTCTTCGTCACCGTGCGAGCCACGCTCGGCGAGCCAGCGGACGTCGCTTTCGTCGGGTTCGGCCAGCGCAGCCCGGGCAACGGCAGTGGCCCGGCGTTCGAGCGCGTGCTCATCCCGCCAACGACGAAAGAGGCTCGCGATGCTCGGCGGGAGCACCTGAACAGAACTACGCGTGCAGGACGGGCAGGCCGACGCGCTGGCGAACGACGGCCTCTTCTTCCAGCAGATCGGCGAGGTGCACGCTCGCGAGGACGTCGTCGATCTTGCTCTGCAGCAGCAGCCACACCGGACGGATCGAGCAGCTGTGCGACTCCGAGCAGCGGGACTCTTCCACCGGGTGGCTCACGCAGTGGAGGTCGAACGTCGCGCCCTCGGACGCCGCGATCACGTCCCGGACGGACACCTCGTCTGCCGGACGGGCCAACACGTAGCCGCCGTGCGCGCCCCGCGACGAGTGCACTACATCGGCCCGGCGGAGACGGAGCAGGATCTGCTCGACATAGTCGGCTGGGAGCCGCTCGCGCGCCGCCAAGTCACGCCCGGTCACCGGGCCCTCGGCCGCTCGTTTGGCCAAGTGCAAAGCACAGATCAGGCCGTACTCTGCCCACGTGGTAATGCGCACGATTCGAACTGTAACTCTTTTTCAAGCCTCGGGCTAGCTGGGTTCTGATCGACGCTTCGCGTCGGCTCGCTTCGCTTCGCCATGTGCTGCTAACCACTAGCCCCAAGCGCAATGTTACCCGGCGGAGACGCCCCCGTGGGCGCCGCCCGGAACGCCGATTTCGGTGAGCTTCCGAAGGTCCAATACCTCGTCGATCTCGGCCGGCGGGAGCACGTGCTCGCGCTTGACCAGATCGCGAATCAGCACGTTCTCTTTGACCGACTGCTTCGAGAGCTCAGCGGCCCGGGCGTAGCCGATCTGCGGCGCCAAGGCGGTGGCCAGGGCGGCCGAGCGCTCGACCCAATAGGCGCACTGGTCGGCGTTGGCCTCGATGCCGGTCACGGTGCGCTCGCTGAGCACGCCCATCGCGTTCGCGAGTATCTCGCTTTCGAGCAGCACGTTGAACGCGATCACCGGCATCATGACGTTGAGCTCCAGCTGACCGTGCTCGGCCGCCGCTGATACGCACGCGTCGCACCCGATCACCTGGAAGCAGACCTGGTTGACCATCTCTGGAATCGATGGATTCACCTTGCCCGGCATGATCGAGGATCCCGGCTGTACGGCTGGTAGCCGGATTTCGTCGAGTCCCGTGCGGGGGCCGCTGGCGAGGAGCCGGAGATCGCTGGCGATCTTGCTGAGATCGAGGGCCAGCACCTTGAGCTGCGCGCTGTAGGCCGCGACATCGCCCATGCTCTGCATCAGCTGCACGCGATCCTGGCCGACTCGCAGTCGCTCACCCGTCATCTCGGACAAGTGCTTGACCATGAGCGCTGGATACTCGGGCTCGACGTTCACGCCGGTGCCCACCGCGCTGCCGCCGATCCCGAGGTCGCGGAGGTAGTCGACCGCATCCTCGATGCGACGAAGGTCGCGCTCCAGCGTTCCGGCATACGCCACGAACTCCTGGCCGAGTCGAATGGGCATCGCATCCTGCAGGTGCGTCCGACCGGCCTTGACGATGCCGTCGAACTCGCGGCCCTTCGCGCCGAGTGCATCCGCCAGAGCCGTACCAGAGCGCAGGACGTGACGCGACTCGTGGATCGACGCGAGCCGGATGGCCGTTGGGATCACGTCGTTCGTCGACTGTGCCATGTTCACGTGATCGTTCGGGTGCACCGGCGCGTACGAACCACGCGCAGCCCCCAGCATCTCGTTGGCGCGGTTGGCGAGCACCTCGTTGACGTTCATGTTGAGCGAGGTTCCCGCACCGGCCTGATAGACATCGATCACGAAATGCTCGCGGTGCTTGCCGCTCAGGATCTCGTCAGCCGCGGCGATGATCGCGGCGTCCAGGCGGGGCTCGAGGCGGCCCGTTTCCTTATGCGTTAGCGCTGCGGCCCGTTTGATTTGGACAATCGCCGTGATGAACGACGGGCGGGCGCGCAGGCCGCTGATGGGAAAGTTCAGCTCCGCGCGGCGCGTTTGCACGCCGTAGAGCGCTTCGGCGGGAACGTCGAGCGGGCCGAGTGGGTCCTTCTCGCTGCGTGTGGTCATGTCGTGATGGGAATGTTCAGCGCGTCGGCGAACCGATTGAAGAGGCTAAAGGCGGTCGCCACGGATGTGATCTCGACGATCTGCGGCGCGGTCCAGTGCTCGGCCAGCGCCGCAAAGGTCGCGTCAGTGACGTACCCGCCGGGGGCCGCGACTTCGGATGCATAGGCGAACGCGGCCGACCAGCCCGGCTCGAAGCCCGAGTAATCGTGCCCGGCCAGCGCGGCGAGTTGCGCGTCCGTGCCGCCCTGCTTGCGCGCGAGCTTGCTGTGCGACGCGAGGCAGTATGGCGTGCTGTTGATCTGTGAGACGCGGCAGGCGATGAGCTCTTTGAGCAGCCCGCTCACCTCGCCCGGACCCATGACCGCATCAAGATGTGCGGCGAGCGTTTGCGCGATGGTCGGCCGCAGTGCGGCAATGCGAAACAGGTTCGGGACCCGGCCCCGTTGACCGATGAACTTGTCGAACATCGCCCGAGTCTCGTCGGGCACGTTGGCCGTGACATCGACCATCGGGAGGCGCGGGGCATCAACGGCTGTACTGTCCATAGGACCTCCAAGCAGCGATAACGATTGCCAATGCAGCGACCATGGCGATGCCGAAGAACGCAACGCTCAGTGCATGGAGCCGGCCAAAGGCCACGCGGCCGGCGTCGGTCTCGGGTAACGTTTGTAATTGATGGATGCGGCGACCGATGCTGAACTGATCGATCGCACAGGCGCTGGCCATCACGAACCCAGCCCAACGCCTCCACGAGCGCCCGACGAGCGCCGCGCCGAGGCCGATGGCGAGGCCCGCAATGAACAGCACCGAAACCACCCGGCCGATGAGTGCGCCGGCCAACGTCGTCGAGGGAAGCACCGCAAACGCCGCGGGCGCGACGGCCGCCGTGAAGAAGATCGCGGCGCCGAGCCAAGCGGACATCGCGACGGCGATCACCGGCGCGCCAAGGGCCTGGCGAGACCGCTCAGGAACGGATTGGAGCGGAGCTCCTCGCCCACGGTCGTTGCGCGACCGTGGCCCGGGTGGAGAACGAGTGAGGCATCCCAGCCTGCCGCGCGCTCCAGGGAGTGGAGCATGGCCGCGGGATCGGCCAATGGGAGGTCCGTCCGGCCGATCGAGCCGGCGAAAATGAGATCGCCTGGGAACGCTATCCCGTTCCCCAGGAAAGCCACCTGACCCGGCGAGTGACCCGGTACGTGTACGACATCGAAATTCGTGCGGCCAACGCGGAGCGTGTCACCTTCGGCTAACTCGACATCAGGTGGAGGGGGCTCCTCGAATGGTACGCCGAACATCTCCGCGAACTTCGCGCCCTCATCGTAGAGCGGGCGATCGGCGGGGTGTAGATAGATCGGCACGTCGTGGACGCGGCGAAGCGCGGCAATCCCGCCGATGTGGTCGACATGGCCGTGCGTCAGCCAGATCGCGCGGAGCGTCGTATCGGAGGCCCGCAGGAGCTCGATGAGGCGATCGCCCTCATCGCCGGGGTCGATGTAGATCGCATCGCGCGTCTCGGGGTCGACGACGAGATACGCGTTCTCCTCGAACGGGCCGACGAGTGCGGGTCGGACCGTGAGCGGGCTCACGTCCAGCCGCCGAGGTTCAGGTGCGACGTCTGGACGGCCTCTTCGACGTCTTTGTCGGTTGAGCCGCCGGCCTCGCGCAGGTCTTTCAGGTACTTGTCGGCGGCGATGGCCGCGGTCGTGGCATCGCCGGAGGCCGTCGTCACCTGACGCGTGAGTTGCGACCGGAGGTCGCCGGCGACGAATAAGCCCGGGATCGAGGACATCATTGCGCCGTCCGTCACGACGTAACCCAGCGCGTCGTGGGTGTAGTGCGCCTTGATGATATCGGTGTTCGGCTTGAAACCAATGAACACGAAGAGGCCGGTGACATCCAACACGGAACGGTCTCCGGTCAGGACATTCTTCAGGCGAAGCCCCGTCATCAGGCCACCTGGCTTCCCGATGACTTCCTCGGCGACCGTGTTGAACACGACCTCGATTTTTGGATTCGCGAACACGTGCTTCTGGACCACCTTCGACGCCCGGAATTCGTGGCGGCGGTGGATCAGGTAGACCTTGTCGGCGAATCTCGTGAGGTAGTCGGATTCTTCGCAGGCAGCATCACCGCCGCCAACGACGGCGATCGTGTGCTTCTTGAAGAAATTCGCATCGCAGATCGCGCAGTAGCTCACGCCGCGGCCGGCGAAGTCGAGCTCGCCCGGGATCCCGAGCTTGATTGGCGTGCCGCCTGACGTGACGATCACGACCGGCGACATATAGACGTCACCCGAGTCGGTCTCAGTGGCGAACGTCAACTCGTCGACTTTCTGCACCGACGATACGTTCGTGAAGTTCACGAACGTCGCGCCGAATTTCTTGGCGTGCTCCTCGAAGCGCTGGGCGAGGTCATCGCCCTTGATCATCGGGAAGCCGATGACGTCATCCAGGTATTCGGTGCGGAGCAGCTCGCCGCCGGAAAGCCCTGCTTCGAGGACTACCGTGCGGAGCATCGCGCGGCCGGCGTAGAGGGCTGCTGTCATTCCGGCCGGGCCGGCGCCGACGATTACGACGTCGTAGTCGCGAATGATCGCCATGCTTGAAATCTAACCGGGTCGCCGATGGACAGGACCGCGAGCGCGCCATGACAGTGTGAGACCGTGCCGACCAACACTTGCGCCGCCTTGTCCGCAGCTGTCTCCTGTACCAGCCGGTCTGCCGCCAGCACATCGGCAACGTTCAGCATGCCGACGCCATAGGCTCGGTGCGTCACATGGAACAGGGCCGGGCCGGCGATTCCCTCTTGCGCCACGTAGTCCCGAATAGTTGCCGGCATCGTCCACGAACGAGGGCCTTTTGTATGCGGGCACGTCGCCGGCTCAATGCAATTGATTGGACACATCCAGGTGGCGAAGCTCACGTAGTGGACGCCATCTGGAGCCGCGCGTTCCCATGGCGTCGGGGGGGCTGACGGCAAGGGGCGGGTGACGATCTCGCGATCTGGCCAGCGGTCTTTGGCGCGATCGCGGACCCACTCGTACATCAGGTGCGGCATGAGCGGCGACGGGACTATCGCATCAGAATTACGCGCGCCGCCTGCGGCGGCTACGCTCAAGTATTCCCGGAAGTATGACGTCCATTCGGCGACGACGAGCGACGCGCTAGGGTCGAGCATCTCGGCCGCCGGGCAATCTGGACGGCGATCAACGACAACGACCCGGTCCCACGTCAGCGCACCGGCCAACCGGGCCCGAAAGAGTTGTCGAAGATAAAACGAGCCATAGCAGCCACCGCCGACAATGACGATAGTGGCGTAGCGGTCAGGTCCTGACATGTCGGCCACCGTCGACGATGATCGTCTCACCGGTGACGTAATCGGCAGCGACTAAATACAGCATGGCCTGCACCACGTCATCCGGCGACCCGAGACGTTTGAGGGGCGTCGTGCTCACGAGGCGCGCGCCGTCGAACCCGTCGGGGAGCAGCACCGCGCCCGGCGCGATGGCGTTCACCCGGATGCGGGGTCCGAGCGCGTGGGCCAGCGCCTGGGTGAGCGCGACGACGCCGGCTTTGCTGACGCAGTGGGGGATATACTCCGTCCACGCCTCGAACGCCGCCAAATCGGCCATGTTCACGATGACGCCGCCGTTCGCCATGCGGCGGGCGGCGGCCTGGGACGTGAAGAACTGCGCGCGCAGGTTGACCGCGAACGTCGTATCCCAATTCGCGGGCGTCACGTCGGCGAGCGCCACGCGCTGCATAATGCCGGAGGAATTGACGAGAATGTCGAGGCCGCCGAGTGTGTCGGCCACGCTGTCGACGAGCGTGCCGGCCGCGTGTGGGTCGGCGAGGTCGGCAGAGAACGCTCGCGCGTTGCCGCCCGCATCCCGGATGGCGGCGACGGTCTCGAGCGCGCCGGCAGTCGACGCGTGAAAGTGCACCGCGACGCGGGCGCCCGCGCGGGCCAGCCCGAGAGCCAGCGCGCGACCCACTCGCTTGCCGGCGCCCGTTACGAGCGCGATGCGGCCGGCGATCTCCATACATCCGCGGGACGATAGCGCGCCGCGCGCGCCGCCTGCGCCTCGTTCCAGTCGTCCGGCACCTTCATGACGCCGAGGACCCGTGGGCCATCGGTCGCGCCGTGCCAGTCGGACCCGCCGCTGCGCAGCAGGTCGCGGTGACGGGCCAGCGCGTTGAGACGGTTCATGTCGTCCATCGAATGACCCGGGTGGGACACTTCGACGCCGTCGAGACCGACCGCGACCATCGCCTCGACGCGTTGGCGCGTGCCGTCGCGGCCCGGGTGTGCCCAGATCGCGACGCCGCCGGCATCGTGGATCAGCCGGATCGCGTCGGCGATCTCCAGGCGCGGTTTCTCTACAAACGCCGGTCGCTCGGCGCCGAGCCATCGGTCGAACGCTTCTCGCAGGTCTCGCACCCAGCCGCCGGCGACGAGCGCGCGGGCGACGTGCGGGCGGCCGACCGCTCCCGGTCCAGCCTCGATCATGACCGCTTCCATCGTGATGGGCACGCCCGCCTTGTTGAGCGCGGCGACGATGGCTTCGGCCCGGGTTACACGATCGGCTTGAAAGCGCGTCAACGACGACGCGATTCGGGAGACGTCGTCGAGGTGGAGGCCGAGGATATGCACCTCGACATTCCGGTCATCGACCGCGCTCAGCTCGACGCCGGCGACGACCGCGACACCGTTTGCCGCGCCCGCGGCGCTGGCGGCCGCTACCGCCGCGACCGTGTCGTGGTCAGTGACCGCAACGGCCGTGAGGCCAAGCGTGGCGGCCTGCGCCAGGAGGGCCTCGGGCGACGCCGAGCCATCGGACGCCGTCGTGTGGGCGTGGAGATCAACCGGCGTAGTGCGCCTCTGGGGATGTCGCTGAAGGTTGAGATTGGGCGAAGAGGCGCATGAGGTCGGCCTCGGAGAGCTCGGCGAACGACTGCTCGCGCGAGCGGGCGCCCAGTGGCGAGTAGCGCGTCACGCGCACTTCGCGCGATGGGGTCGTGCGCGTGAAGATCAGGCCGAACTCATCGCGGTCGTATTGGGTCACGTACCCCGACGGTGCCACGCGCCAGGCCTGGCCGTCCACGGTAATCGATCGTTCCGGCATCGTTAGAGCGTTACCTCGCGATAAATACGTTCGGGGTCGACACCAGATTCGGGCGCCTCGGAGTAGGCCCGACGCAGTGCGTCGACGTCTTTGCACTCGGCGAACTCGATGAACGCACCGGCGAGCGCGGCATCCTCGAACACCCAGTACTGGCAGCCGCGCGATTGGAAGTGCGCGCGGAGCTCACGGGCACGAGTGAAAAAGCGCTCGCGGTCGGGCAACGGGACGATCGTACGACTGAGCGTCAGCGCGCGGGACACGGGTTAGAGGGCGGCCTCGGGGAAGGTCTCGAGTTGCTTCTTCACGAAGGCCAGGAACTGGTCCGCGACCGCGCCATCGATCAGGCGGTGGTCGAAGGACAGTGAGAAGTAGGCGCAGGTGCGGATCGCGATCGTGTCTTCGCCATCGTCGCCCTCGATCACCTTTGGGCGCTTCTCGATCGCGCCGATGCCCATGATCGCGACTTGGGGCTGGTTGATGATCGGGGTGCCCATCAACGAGCCGAAGACGCCTGGGTTCGTGATGGTGAACGTGCCCTCTTCGACCTCTTCGGGCTTGAGGCGCTTGGCGCGCGCTCGAGCAGCGAGATCGTTGAGTGCCCGCGTGAGTCCGACCATGCTCAGCTCGTCGGCGTGTTTGATCACCGGGACGATCAAGCCCCAGTCGAGCGCGACGGCGATGCCAATGTTGTATTGCTTGCGATAAATGACATCTGTGCCGGCGACCGAGGCGTTCACCGCCGGGAATTGGCGGAGGGCGTCGACGGTGGCCTTGATGATGAACGGCATGTACGAGAGCCGCTGGCCCGAGGCGGCTTCGAACTCGGCGCGTTTCTTGGCGCGGATGCGGGCGACGCGCGTGAGGTCGACTTCGAAGACCGACGTCACGTGCGCGGAGGTGCGGCGCGACAGCACCATGTGGTCGCTGATCAGCGCGCGCATCTTGGACATCGGCTCGACGACATCGCCGGGCCATGGTTCCGGCACTGGGCCCTCGGACACCAGGTGCGGCGCCGCGGGACGACCGACCACGGGCGGCTTTGCCGTACCGCGGTTTGCGACCAGCGATTCGATGTCGCGCTTCGTCACCCGGCCCGCGATGCCCGAGCCGCTTATCGACCCCAGTTCGATGCCGTGCTCGGCCGCGATTTTTCTGACAAGCGGGGAGGACTTCGTCCTCACCCTCTCTTCGAACGAGGCGCCGTTACCACCGGTGCGCCCGTTCCCCCGGTCGTGACCGTCAGCCGCTATTCCGACCGGCGTAGTGGCGGCTGATTTCGCGGCGACAGCGGGAGCTGGGGTGGCGGCGGGGGCAGCAGCCGGGACCGCGGCCGAGACGTCGGTTTCGATGCGGGCGACGACTGTTTGGACCGCGACGGTGGAGCCTTCGCCGACGAGAATCTCGGTCAGTCGGCCGGCGGACGGCGACGGGATCTCGGCGTCGACCTTATCGGTCGAGATCTCGAAGAGGGGTTCGTCGCGCTTGACGACGTCGCCGACTTTCTTGAGCCACTTGGAGACGGTCCCTTCGGCAATGGACTCGCCCATCTGCGGCATAGGCACATCTATACGAGCCACGGTTCTATCCTCGCTTCTTCAACCGGCGCAACACGAGCACCGGCAAGGTGATTGCTCCGACTAGTCCACCAACGCCGGCGAATATCCACCAGTTGCACGCCGGCACGCCTTCCATATACGGACACTTCTCTATCCAACTGTACACTCGCGCGACGAGGACGCCAACCATCGCCATACTGAAGAACCCGGCGACGGTCATGAGACATCCGAGCACCAGCTGAGGCGGCCCGCCCGGATCAGTACTGGGCAAGGCGGCGCACGCCGGCGATGATATCCGCCGTCTGCGGCAGGACGTAGTCCTCGAGCGGCGGCGAATATGGCAGCGGGACATCGGCCGCCGTAATCCGCAGCACCGGGGCATCGAGCCATTCGAATGCCAGCTCGTTGATCCGGGACGTGATCTCGCCGGCGACGCCACCGGTTCGCGTGTCTTCGTGCACGATCAGCGCGCGATTTGTTTTTTTCACAGTGGCGACAATCGCTTCGTCGTCCATCGGCAGGAGCGTACGGAGATCGATCACTTCTACGGACACGCCGTCTTGTTTTTGGAGTTGGTCCGCCGCCTCTAGTGCCTTCCACACTGTCGCTGCGTATGTGATGATCGAGACGTCTTTCCCTTCACGTGCGACGCGCGCCTTGCCAATCGGTACGAGATGGTCGCCGGTCGGTAGCTCTTCCTTGATGCGACGATATAAATACTTGTGCTCGAAGTAGAGCACACAGTCGTCGTCGCGAATCGCGGACTTCAAGAGACCCTTCGCGTCCGACGCCGTGGCCGGATAGACAATTTTCAGGCCAGGCGTATGGAGAAATGCGGCTTCGGGATTCTGCGAGTGGAACGGGCCGCCGCGGACGTAGCCGCCACTCGGGCCGCGCACGACCATCGGGCACCCCAGCATGGCTCTATACCGCGCGGTCGCCACGTAGTTCGTCAGCATGTCGTAGCCGCACGAGATGAAATCAATAAATTGCATCTCGCACACCGGGCGCATGCCCATGTGCGCCGCCCCCGCGGCAGCGCCAACGATGGCGGCCTCGGAAATCGGCGTGTCGATCACGCGGGCATCGCCAAAGCGCGCCGCAAGACCGTCGGTGACTTTGAACGCGCCGCCGTATGCGCCGATGTCTTCGCCGAGGCAGAATACGTTCGGGTCGCGCTCCATCTCCTCGAACAGCGCCTCGCGAATCGCCTCCAGGTACGTCGTCTCAGCCATCGTGTGTACCCCACGAGGCCGGGCGCTCGTGCGCCGTGACCGCAGAACGAACGCCCTCGCGGAACCAGAGTGGCGGGACGATCGACGGCTCGGCGTACACGCCGACCAGT
>Ga0210393_10003459_pt1 | contig 12675 bp, 10 predicted proteins | sample IncBWC27OmetaG_FD_160068 | JGI IMG/M metagenome (GOLD analysis project Ga0210393, IMG submission 160068) | Forest soil microbial communities from Barre Woods Harvard Forest LTER site, Petersham, Massachusetts, United States - Inc-BW-C-27-O ... | reverse complement strand
AATGGGCGAAGAGCTTGGATGGAAGATGTCGCCTTTTCTCAATGGCTTCTATTACGGATATCTGGTCACTGGGAACATCTTGTGGGTCGACAGGCTGCTAGCGTGCGCGGACGCTTGGATCAAGAGAGCTGTAAAGGAACCAGACGGATACCTGGGTTGGCCTAAGGTTGGTGCTGCGGGTACCAAGGTGGATGATCTCGATGCTTTTTATGCAGACAGTATGCTTGGTGAGGCAATGGTTTTGGCTCCCGTGGTTCTCATGGCTGCTGAGATACAGAGGGCGCCCTTACTTAAGGAAAAGTACGGCTCTAGGGCCGAAGATTATATCAAATTTGCAGAGCAGATTTTCGCGAAATGGGATACGCGTGGAGCTTGGCGTGAAGCTGATAATGGTGGAATGGTCTCGGTAGAGCTGCCCTTCGGAATCGACCAAAAGACCGGAAATTGGACAGGCGAGTATGAGATTAGAAATGCGCATGGAGTGGGCTTTTCGCACCAGGACAATAAAGCCAACCTGATTGCGAATTGGCTATTGGCGATGTTCGATGCAACGGCCAGGCCGATTTTCCGTGAGCGGGCCGAGAAATGGTTCCGAGTGATGAAGTCGCGAATGAAGTTAAAGCAGGATGGCACGTACGAGATCTGGAACTATTGGGAGCCTGCTGGTATTTGGGATTACAAATCAAACGGTCTGCCCAAGCACTGGATCGGCGTACACCGCAATGCCGGCTATTACGATATTGACGTCGAAGGCATTGTGGCCGCCTATGAGCACGGTTTGGTGTTCGATAGGGACGATATCAATCGCCTGGTAGCAACTGCCCTTCTGGAGAAACGGTACTGGATCGCTCTGGTGCCATTTGATCAAACGATACAAAAGCAAACCGAAGAATCTCTCAACCCGAGTAGTTGGGTTGGGCTTTCAAGAGCGCCCTGGTACTTAGCAATTGGATTGCGAAAAGCACCTTAAGCTTGCTGAAGCGGCGCGCCAAATCGCTGGGCTTCGTGTTGCACGCAGTCCCCGCGCAGAGGTGGCTGTTTCTTAGGAAGACCGCAGCCTACTTCGCGAAGGAATCGACATGAAATTCAGCTTCATCGCGAAGCACCGGACGAGCCGGTGGCATGGCTATGCGATGCGCCGGGCGTGCTACAACCCAACCTTCCGCGGCACTCGACCATCGATCGTCTCAGCGCGGTTGAGTTCGAGCAAGGAGGGATCATTAACCGAGCGTCCACGAAACCGGCAGCAACTCAACTAGACCCGCTTCGGCTGTGTGAGATTGAGCCGTACAAGAATTTGCAAGAACAGTCCTCGACTGGTCAATCCGATCATGTATCCGGCCTGGAGGCAAACCGAGGAAAAGACGATTGCAACGATGGTTTCCTTGGGATTTTGACTCGCAGATATCATCACGTATGCGCCGGCTCCGGCTAAGGTCACCGGAAGCAAAAAAATCACTCTGAAGTACAGTCCAAGCAGAATGCCGGTAATGCATGCCAAGACGAGCAGCATTGTTTCAGGGCCCATTTGCTGTAATTTTGTTCGGCAGCGGACACCGCTACAGTTCAAAAAAGTTGCAACGCAACCCAGCTAGCCTATCTTTCCGCGGTTAACGAAGAGTTAGTTCTTTGAGCCGGTTCTCGCTCAATATTTCGCGAATCAGTTCCTGTGTTTCTATGAATTTTTGATACAGCTAATTTGCTTTTGTCCAGTCTGATGATCGGCATAGGTTATCGATGGTTGGTGGGCCGGAAATTTAACTCTGAACCTGTGACCGCACTGCGTGACGGGCTTGCTGTAAGCTGTCTCCAACTTTCGCCGAGCCCAAGACGGAACACCGCCTGCACCACGAAGGGTTGCGGCTCTGCTCGCGGAGCGATGTCTCGCACCAACGTTACTCTGTCCTCCCGTTAGCGCGAATTGTCGCCATCAGGCCACGGTCAAGGTCACCAACGACCGCCTCAATAAAGCGTCTCCCACTGGGGGTGGCATTTTGGTAAGCCGTCACGATCGCAGGCTTCAGATTTTGTTCGTGGGTGACGATCAGTCGAATCTCTCTTGCCACGAGAGTTTGGAGTTCGGCATCGTCGATCGCGTCTGAACAGGTTGCAATAAGGAGCCGCAGCGGCGTCAGCACAATTTCATTAGGCCCTGTGTAATACGACATCTTCAATGTGCCTGACGTTTCGCGATTCAGCAGACAATTTTGGTAAGCCAAGAGGAGCCAAATACGGGGATCGTGGGGGGATAGCTTGGCCGCCTTCTCAGCGGCGGCGCTTGCCATCTGTGCTCGCTCGGTCGATTGCGTGGTTTTCCGGGATTCGGCACTCCGTATGGATTCAGGCGACTGCGCAATTGCTGCTTCTGCCCAAAGGTCTCCGCGCACGAGGGCCAATTCGGCAGCCAATTTGGCGTGTTCTCGTTCGGACGCGCTGATTGGTGGGCTTCGCAGTTCGCGAGGAAAAACGAGCGGAGAGGGGCGGGTCAATTCGGGCAGAATGATCCAGATACTTTGGATTGCCAGGAGCGCAGCAAACGCGACGAGCGCTATGCGCAATTGCTTTTGCTTGCGGTTAGCCGTCGAGTTATTCAAAGCCGAGCTCTATCGTATGCGGGCAGGCCAGATACAACACTTTGCCTCGCTTTCTCCGGCTATTCCTGGTGCAACCAGACTTCAATCAGGTAATTAACTGGCATCGAAGACCTATATTTAGTCAGGTTTGAATGAAGTCGTGGGTCTGACCTTCTAAAACCAAGCAAGTCAAATGCCCCGTCGCGAAGGCTCCGGTGTCAATATTAATCCGGTTTGGGTGAATGTCCGGAATGGCCACCGGCGTATGCCCGTGAACAATAACTTTTTCGAATTGCTCCTCATAGGTCAGGAAGTCCTCCCGAATCCATAGCAAGTCCTCTTTGCTCTGTTCTTTGAGCGGAATGCCTGGTCGCACCCCGGCATGAACGAAATAGAAGTCGCCGCAGGTGAATGTAGTTCGAAGGCTGGCAAGGAAACGATGATGCTTTTCGGGAAGAGCGCGCTTCAAAGCATTCGCGAGTCTTGCCCCCTCATCTGGATCGATGTTCAGTGAAGGTGTCAACCCGTACGACATCAAAGTTTCGATTCCGCCATATCGACTCCATTCATCGAAGATCGTGGGGTTCTCCAGGAATTCCAGCATGTACGCTTCGTGATTGCCCTTGAGGCAAAGCGTTCGATGCGAACGGCGTCGGTCGACTAAGAGATCAAGAACTTTACCGGAGGCCGGGCCTCGGTCAACGTAGTCGCCGAGAAAGATTTCAATCGCCTGGTCAACGGGACGGGAATTCAAGTCAGCGTCGATACCCGCGAAGACCTTCTCGAGCAAATCGGCACGACCATGTACGTCTCCGACTGCGTAAACGCGAACTCCTTCAGGGATTCTGGCCTGCGATAGCTCCAACTGCCGAGATTTCCACACGCTTCCTAACCTTGGTGGCTGCTCCCTGGAACAGAGAGCGTTCGCTTGCAGCTACCGTGACGGCATGATCACCAACGCTGGATCATGTTTCTCGATCTAGTTCTTCGTTCTTCTAATGACCATTCGCCCGGTCCCGAGGGCGCCGGCTGGCCACTAGCCTCCATAAGACCGGTCACTTAATGGACCGACTCACTCGCTGCGCCAATGCCAGCCCTAGTATCGCGGCAGCTAGCACCGAGGTTGTGGTTTGTGACATGCCTACATTGGTGAAAGACAGCAGCACAATTGTCACGACGCAACCTGCTCCTGCTGCAGGATAAAATGAGTCGCGACCGCGCCGCAACGCCCCCCTGAAGAGGGCCACCGCCGCAACGATTGCTATGAACAGAACGGTCCAAACCGCGGCCCGCCCAGTTTCTATTGCTATCTTCGTTGCAACATTCGGAGGAGAGCGGGAGATGATCGCCTCATCTACATCCCGGTAGATGGGCATAAGGGCCGCGTATGTGCCTGCTCCCGTGCCAGCCCAGGGAGCTGCAGCCAGAATCCGTTCAACCAGGGACGCATGCGAGTCTGAGACTTGCGGGACCAGAGGCAGCGTCAATGTCGCCACCCGAGATGCGGGTTGCGTTGCCACAACCGAAACCGCAATGATGATGGCGATTGATCCGATTGCCGAACGACCCCACGGCCCCAATCCCAGTCGACGTATCAAGACGACGCCGCCAAGGGTTGCGAGACCCGAAACAGCCGCAAGAATCAAGTACCCGCTCGGATGGAGATAGATTGCAATCGTACAGGCCGCAAAGGCGACGATACAGAATGTGAATGCAATCGCGAAGCTCGTAATCGAAGATTTGCCTTTGATCCGCTGGGTTTGAAATCGATCAAATTCCCCGATGGCGCTCGCGAACGATAGGATCAAGCCTAGAGCTGCGCTGTCGAGGGCTCCAATTCCGAGTGACTTACTGTCGGTGGCAAAAAGAAAATTTGTGCGCGCGATGTCATCGCCGATCAGAACCAATGCGATCAACGCCGTTGCGGTCATAAGTGCGAAAAGCACCCATTGCGCCAGCTGTCGGTCGAGCGATGCCACTAGGGAAAGGAATAGGACAGCCGTCATCGTGAAGTACCGGCATAAGGACAAAAGCGTGATCCCTGGGTCAATACTGATCGACCCGCGGATAGGATGACCGATTCCAGCGGCGGCGCTGTCCCAGATTGGGTTGGAAACCCCCGCGATTCCCAGCGGCAGCATCTGCACGATCATCCAAACGACAGGAACGGCAGCGACGATGGCAACCGGTCGGGCAAGGTTAGAAAAATGATCGGCCTGGCCCGGTCGAATCGTTCGGGCAACAAACGCGAAAGCCAAAGCCAGTATTCCTGGGATAACGCCGTCTTCGATTGGACTATCGATGATCAGAATTGCTGGCGTTGCACAAATCAGCATAACGAGAAGGTAAAAATGCATCGAATATTAATACTCCGCCGGCTTGCTGTAGGCTAAAGGGCCACATCCGCGGCTGGCAAAAAATCTGTGGCTTGCAAGCAGCCAATATGTGGTTTTTTTGCAACAGCCGGGCTGTTTCAAGAAGGGACGCGGTTAAGAGGTGTGAATGGATTTTGGTCCATGTTATGGGCTGACGATGAGAAGTTGGGACTAGAGCATGCGGTGGCGGGGCGCGGTTGAAATACTCGCTGTGGTAGCAGCGCTCAGCAGTACTGGCGGTTGTTCGTGGATGCCGACCAGCGGGCCGGCAGTCTACGATGTGGCGGCCGGGGCGACAAATCCCGGTGTCCTACCCTATGAACTCATAAAATTGACGCCGCAAGTCGCGCAAATTCTTGCCGCCAGCGCCCCATCGTTCGCCTCAACGTTTTCTGACCGGCGGGTCCCAGCTGAAATTCGCTTTGGTATTGGTGATGTTGTCAGCGTCACCATTTTTGAAGCGGCGGCCGGGGGCCTATTTATACCCGCCGAGGCCGGTGTTCGCCCGGGCAACTTCATTACGCTGCCCAATCAGGCGGTCGATCATAATGGAAACATCTCTGTTCCCTATACTTCGGGCATCCACGCTTTAGGCCGAACGCCGCCGGAAGTTCAACAAGAGATCGTCAATGTGCTCAAAAACAGAGCGATCGAGCCGCAAGTTGTTGTGTCTCTTGTCGATCAGCGCACGTCGCTGATCAGTGTTCTCGGTGAGGTAAAGCTTCCTTCCCGCTTCCCGGCGAGTGCAGAGGGAGAGCATATCCTCGACACCATTACGCGCGCAGGGGGACCTTCGGGGCAGGGCTTCGATACCTGGGTTATGTTGGAGAGAGGGCGTCGGCGGGAAATTGTTCCCTTTGGTGCTCTCGTTTATAATCCGTCGAACAACATTTTCACCCATCCAAACGATACCATCTATGTCTATCGCGAGCCGCAGACGTTCGTCGCCTTTGGTGCGACCGGTAAGCAGGGTCAGTACACTTTTGACGCTTGGCGGATTTCGCTTGCCGAGGCGGTCGGCAAGGCCACTGGCCTGGACGACACCAAAGCTGAACCCGGAGCGGTTTTCCTTTATCGTGGCGAGCCGCGGCCAGTTGCGGAAAAGCTGGGAATAGATGTCTCGAAGTACAATTCTCCAATAATACCAATAATTTATAGCGTTAATTTTCGAGATCCGTCAGGTTATTTTATAGCCACGCAGATGCAGATGCAGAACAAGGACGTTCTGTATGTGTCAAATGCAACGACCGTCGAAACAGCGAAATTCCTAAATCAGGTCCGATTGATTGTTGGAACGGTCAACGACCCGATGGTGGCCGCGACCAATTTCTACATTCTAAGAAGCTTCGTTAACGGAACGAATTCGGCCGTAGCTGTTGCGGGTGGGGGCCTCTCCCCCTGATCACGGGGGCCGGCACACCCGGGGTTTCCTCGAGGCGGCTCCCCGTAAGGATTGGCTCTTAGAATTTAGCAATTCTCAGTTTTTCCCGACCTCAACAGCTCATTCTAGATTAACTGGATTTTGCCTTTCTGGTGAGATTTAGGTTAACGGAAATGAACATTTCGGTCGACCCAAGCGACAGATAATCATTAATTGGAATGGCACCGGCGGTGTGGTATCGCTTCGATGCGGTTTGGCCCCGATGCGCCGAGGGGATTTTTGCTCCTACTGGGGCCAGGTAAATTGAATATGCTCCAATTCAACAAGATACATCCTACCCGGGAGGATTATCGACCTACCCGGGAGGATTATCGACGCCTGGCGTCGGAAGAAAACTCAACTGCGGAGCTCTTAGAGCAACTGCTTGGCACCGTGCGCCGTCAATATTGGGTAATCTTGTTTGTCGGTGCGCTAACAATGGCGTTGGCCTTAATTTATGTTGTCGCGGCCACGCCAAGGTTTATGGCGGTCGCGACCATGTTTATCGATCGGGGCAAGGTTCAGCCCTTCGCGCAACAGCAGCAAATTCTCATCGATAATCCGATGGATTCCGCAGCCATCGAGGGTCAACTCCAGATCCTCAAATCTGATACAATCGCGCTGTCGGTGATCAATAGCCTGCACTTGGCTGACGACCCGGAGTTCGGCGGTTCGATTGACAAGTCTGCGGGGACAATATTCGGTTTATTTTCTGGGCTAAGTCACTCAAACAATTCCGACCGTACCCGCAACGCATTGGCCAGTTTCAAACTGCGGTTAACTGCAGGTCGGGTTGGTATGAGCTTCGTCATCGAGATTAGTTTTATTTCAGACAAGCCCGAGCGAGCTGCCCAAATCGCAAACGCAATTGTCGAAGCTTATATCGATGATCAGTTAGAGGCTAAATACGAAATTACTCGACGCGCAAACGATTGGCTCCAAAGTCGGTTGGGCGAATTGCAGCGGCAGAGTGCGGATTCTGAACATGCCGTGGCGGACTTCAAAGCCAAAAACAACCTCCTCAATGTCGGTAATGGGCAATCGGCTGACGAACAGCTGATTTCCCAACTTAATACGCAGCTGCTCGAGGCTCGCGCGCAGACATCCTCGGCGCAGGCGCGGTTAGATCGTATTGAGCAAATAATAAGGGCAGCTGGTGACATTGACGACCCTACGACTGGGACGGTTGCTGATACGCTGAACAGTCCAGTTATCAATCAGCTGCGCACGAAGTACCTCGAACTGGTGAATCGCGAGGCTGATTTGGCAGCGCGCGTGGGGAGCAATCACCTCGCGGTCATCAACATGCACCGCCAAATTCGTGAAATCAGAAATTCCATTCTTGATGAATTGAAACGAATTTCAGAGACTTACAAGAGCGATTTTGAGATCGCGAAACAGCGCCAGGCCGACGTTGAAAAAAGGCTAGAGGGGGCTATTTCGGTTTCCCGTTCGGCCAGTCAAGCGCAGGGCGCTTTAAACGCGCTCGAAAGCAAGGCGCGAGCATATCACTCTCTTTACGACAACCTACTTCAACGGTACACGGAATTGAGCCAACAAGAATCGCTGCCGACGACCGAGGCGCGATTTATCACTCGGGCTTCTCCGCCTCTGGACAAGGCCTACCCCAAAACTCGCCTTGTACTTGCTGGCGCACTGTTTGCCGGTCTCATGCTGGGCTTTGGCGTTGGATTCTTAAGGGAGATGCTGGACAGCGTTTTCCGTACTACGAAACAGATCGGAGCCGCGCTTCATACCAATTGTCTCGCGGTGGTCCCTTTAGCGGAAAAGCCGCCGGCGAGTTCATCTCCAGCGGCGGAGCCAAAGCTGCAGCTTGAATCCGCGAGCCTTAGGACCATGATTCGTCGCTCAAGTATATTGTGGACGGTCAATGATAGCCCGCTGTCGCGATTTGCTGAAGCGGTACGTGCCGTGAAGCTTGCTGTGGATCTAGGGGTCCCGGAGCAATCAAAAGTCATTGGCATCACTTCTGCAATCCCCAATGAGGGTAAGTCGACAATTTCGGCCAATCTTGCGGTGCTCATGGCGCAGGTCGGCGCCCGAGTCCTTCTCGTCGATGGGGATTTGCGCAATCCGTCGCTTAGTCGTGCACTCGCCCCAGCTGCCAAGGGTGGCATTCTTGAAGTGGTTTCAGGCAAGTCATCGCTCAGCGATGTCCTATGGACGGATATTTCGACCAACTTAGCATTTTTGCCGGCGGCAATGTCGTTCCGCTTGGCAGACTCCAACGAGATTTTCTCAAACGATCTAACCAAGCAATTATTTAAGGAGCTGCGTCAGAGCTACGATTATATTATCGTCGACCTATCACCTCTTGTGCCTGTTATTGACGTCCGTGCAACGGCGAATCTCGTGGATGCCTATGTGCTTGTGGTTGAGTGGGGTAGGACAAAGATCAAATTGGTTGAGCACGCGCTCGGCGAAGCTGGAAATCTGTACGAGAATCTTCTTGGTGTAGTTCTCAACAAAGCCAATATGGACGTTGTTCATCGATATGATGGGCATCTCGAGGGTTACTACCGCAATGAGCATTTCGCACGATACTATGCTGATTGAGATTGAGGATCGTGAATATTAGGTTGACTGGCGCGGCGCCCACAGAGCTTGCCGCAATTTTTTGAGCCCAGAAGGTTCCGCGCGAGAACCCAAGTGCCCTCACAAAATCAAGAAGACCGCCGCCGCTGGCGGTGACCCGCCCGAAGTGTTTGTGTTTAGAATCTTTCACGCGTTCGAGCATGCAACGGCTTCGGTTTAAGACAGTTGCCTTTGGTAGAGGGGCCGCATCCATCGAGACCTCGCTCTATTTTCCGTTTTAGTTGTAGCTCTATTCGGAGCGGATCAAGAATTTCTCCCGCAAACCAAACACATCCGGCATCTTCATGCCGATCAAACGGCCGTTCCATGTTTGCGCTGATTGACGATCATCTGCTGCAGCGTTTCCACGGATTGGAAATTCTCCGGGGTGATTTCCGATTGCGGGATCGTGAAATCGAACTCGGCTTCCACGCCGAGCATCAGGTTGACCATGTCCATCGACGTCAATCCGACATCCACGAGCAGCGTTTCCGGATTGACCTCGGCCGTGATCGCGTTCTGCGCGAGGATCGACCTGACGATAGCGAGGATCCGGTCTTTCACATCGTTAACGGCGTGCATTTTTTGAGCTTCCAGCTGTAGTGGTCGATCGGCCAATCATTGCCCGACGATGCCGAGATCGACGCTTGAAATGTATCTTTGTGTAAATTCCCCAGCCTTTTGAAACGCGAGTCCGTTTAAACCAAACCGTCATTTTGCTCAATTGCTAAAAAAGAGGGCAGGCGAAATTCGTCGCGGATTATCGCTCGACATTTAAGCTTGCAGCGTTTAGTATTCTTGGCAGAATTGAATTAGGAATGCAAATTAAATACTATAATTAAATAATTCATTGAGCGGTCGTCAATCGCCCAGTTGCTTCGACCGACAAATTCGTAAGGCGTATCGGCCATGAACGTGCAGGAAGCCCATTTCCGCGACGGCGTCGCGGACAAGACGAGCAAAAAATTCATCGTCGATCGCAGTTCTTTCCCGCAGCGAGCGGCAGACGTGGCCGCAGCGGCTGCCGCGGACGCCGAGATGGTCGACCGCGACGCCCGCTTCCCGCAGAAGGCCATCGATGCGGCACGCGCGGAACGGTTGCTGGGCGTCCAGATCCCGCAGCGCTTTGGCGGCGAGGGCGCATCGATCTTGGACGTCGCAGACGTGTGCTACGTGCTTGGTCGCGCCTGTTCTTCCACCGCAATGATCTTCGCGATGCATCAAACTAAGGTGGCCTGCCTGGTCCGGCACGGTGTTGGCAGCGGCTATCATGAAGCCCTGATGCGCCGGGTGGCGTCGGAGCAGATGTTGCTCGCGTCTTCGACGACTGAGGGGCAGAACGGTGGCAACATCCGCTTCTCGGCCGCCGCCGTGGAACGTACCGACACAGAAATCTCGCTGGTTCGCAACGCGACCGTGATCTCCTACGGCGCGGAGGCCGACGGCATCGTCACCATCGCGCGCCGCGCCAACGATGCCGCAGGCTCCGATCAGGTGCTGCTCGCTATCACAAAGGATAATTACACGCTGGAGCGCAGTCTCGAATGGGAGACGCTCGGCATGCGCGGAACCTGCAGCGCTGGCTTCGAGCTGAAGTTTAGGGGCTCGAGCGAACAGATCTTCCCGGAAGGCTATGACAAGATTCATGCCCAGACGATGACGCCGGTGGCGCATCTCTGCTGGTCTTCGGTCTGGGCCGGTATTGCCGCCGCTTCCGTCGATCGCGCGCAAGCCTTCATCCGCAAGGCGGCCCGTGGCGCGGGTGGCCAGCTGCCCCCCGGCGCTGCGCATTATACCGCGGCAAAGATGAACCTCGCCAAGCTGCGCGCCGTGATCACGGCCAATCTAGATAATTTCGCGGCCCATGAGCACGATGAGCGCGCGCTGTCTTCGCTCGAATTCCAGTCGCAGATCAACCTGCTCAAGGTCGAGGCTTCCGAGCTTGCGGTCGAAACAGTGATGAGTGCGATGCGCGCCTGCGGGCTCGCGGGCTATCGCAACGACGGCGACTTCAGCGTCGGCCGTCTGCTGCGCGATGTGCTTTCAGCGCCGATCATGATCAACAACGACCGCATCCTCTCCAACATCGCTACCGCAAGCCTGATGAGCGGCGTGCCAGCCTCCTTGCGCGACTGAGCATCAGACCTTCTGCAGAACTTAAGGGAAGGCCGAATATGAATGTCGTCGTCCGAACCGCTTCGCCTGAAACCACACCGCAGCCCGTCGATCCGCTGGACTACCTCGCCGAGGCGTTGTTTCACAAGATGGGCACCGATGGCGTCTACGCCCGGACCGCGCTTTACGAGGACATGATCGCGCGGCTTGCCGCGCTGATCACCCGGCATCGCGAACCCGATACCGAAGTGATGCGTTTCCCGCCGGTGATGAACCGCGGGCAGCTGGAGAGGTCCGGCTACTTGAAAAGCTTTCCCAATCTGCTCGGCTGTGTCTGTGGCCTGCATGGAACGGAACGCGAAATCAATTCCGCGGTGAGCCGCTTTGACGCTGGCGGCGACTGGACCACCTCGCTTTCGCCCGCCGATCTCGTGCTCTCGCCGGCGGCATGCTATCCGGTCTATCCGATCGCGGCCGCCAGAGGCCCGTTGCCGCCCGGCGGCTTGCGCTTCGACGTCGCAGCCGACTGTTTCCGCCGCGAGCCTTCCCGCCATCTCGACCGGCTGCAGTCGTTTCGGATGCGAGAATATGTCTGCATCGGCAGCCCGGAAGACGTATCTGATTTTCGTGAGCGCTGGATGGTGCGGGCGCAGGCGATTGCGCGCGACCTCGGCCTGACCTTCAGGGTCGATTATGCGAACGATCCGTTCTTCGGCCGCGTCGGCCAGATGAAAGCCGTCAGCCAGAAGCAGCAATCGCTGAAATTCGAACTGCTGGTCCCGCTGCGCTCGGAAGAGCAGCCGACGGCATGCATGAGCTTCAACTATCACCGCGACCATTTCGGCGCGACCTGGGACATCAAGGACGCCAATGGCGAGCCGGCCCATACCGGTTGCGTGGCGTTCGGAATGGATCGCCTGGCGGTCGCGCTGTTCCATATCCACGGTACCGACCTCACGAAGTGGCCCCCCGCCGTGCACGAACTGCTCGGCCTGCACTATCAGACCGATCGGTAACCGGCTCCGATGCCCGTCTTAATCGATATAGACTCCGAGGACCACCATCTCTTCAGAAGGGCGAGTAACGATGGTGCCAGCGCGCTATTGAGAGACCACGCGGGGTTTGTTAATTGCGTCAATATCGGGCTTGTCAACAATATGCCGGATTCGGCCCTGGTATCCACTGAGCGCCAATTGTTTGACTTGCTTAATGCAGCAGCTGGAAAGCTCGTCGTCAGACTTCACCTCTACACGATGGAGACAACTCCGCGTGGTGGCTGGGGACGCGATTATGTGCGTCGTTTCTATCTTGGTATCAATGATCTGTTGAACAGTAGCCTCGACGGGCTAATCGTGACTGGCGCTGAACCAAAGGCCGCTAGTCTGACGGAAGAGCCATATTGGGATTCATTCGGGCAGGTTATCGATTGGGCTAGAGAGAATACCCAGTCTTGTGTCTGTTCCTGTTTGGCGGTCCATGGGGCCGTCCTGCACTTCGACGAAATTGAGCGGCATCCCCTGCCCGACAAATGCATTGGGGTGTTTACTCAAATGAAAACAACGAACCACCCCTTGATGCTGGACATTCCATCGAGCTT
>Ga0210393_10003456_pt1 | contig 12684 bp, 10 predicted proteins | sample IncBWC27OmetaG_FD_160068 | JGI IMG/M metagenome (GOLD analysis project Ga0210393, IMG submission 160068) | Forest soil microbial communities from Barre Woods Harvard Forest LTER site, Petersham, Massachusetts, United States - Inc-BW-C-27-O ... | reverse complement strand
CTCGTTGGTGTCGATGCGGAACTGGTGCGCCTCCAGGTACCAGCGGCTTACCGGCTGCAGCGTCGCAAACAGCTCACCGAGCGAGCCGAGCAGCCCGCGCCAGGCGGCCGAGCCGCTCACCCCCGCCGCGATCGGCTCGAACCAGCGCTCGAGCCCGCCGTGCAGGGCGTTGTAGGAAGTCGGTTGCCAGTGCGGCCGCCTCGGCACCGGGGCCAGCTCGCCCGCGGCGGGGGTGTAGATGAAGCAAGCGTGGCGGCGCGAGCGGTAGTGCCCGCCGTCACGCAGGTACGCATCGCGCGGCAGCTCGTCCCAGCTGCCGCGCAACGCCTCGAGCGCGGCGAGGTCGAGCTGCAGCGCCGCGGCGGCGGCGGCAGGTGGCAGCAGCACGTACCCCTGCGAGCGAAGCGCGGCCGTGGCTGCGGAACGGCCAGCGCTCAGGTCAGCCTGTGCCATATATCAGCCTGTGCCATATAAATGCCGCGCAAGGCAGACGCGGCTGCCGGCCGCCGTGGCATGGCGCAGGCCGCCGTGCGCGTGCCACGCTCACCGCCACGGCAGCCGGAGTGACTCTCATGATCGACCTCTATTATTGGACCACGCCCAACGGACACAAGATCACCATGTTCCTCGAGGAGACGGGACTTGCGTACCGCATCGTGCCGGTCGACATCGGCAGCGGCGCGCAGTTCGAGCCGGCCTTCCTCGCGATCTCGCCCAACAACCGTATCCCCGCGATCGTCGACCACGCCCCGGCCGACGGCGGCGCGCCACTGTCGGTGTTCGAGTCCGGGGCGATCCTCTTGTATCTCGCGGAGAAGAGCGGGCGGCTGCTGCCGCAGCAGCTGCGCGGCCGCGTCGAGGTCATGCAGTGGCTGTTCTGGCAGATGGCGGGACTCGGACCGATGGCCGGACAGAATCATCACTTCTCCCGCTATGCACCGGAAAAGATTGCGTATGCCATCGAGCGCTATGTGCGCGAGACCCGGCGTCTCTACGGGGTGCTCGACCGGCGCCTGGCCGATCGGCCCTTTATCGCCGGCGAATACTCGATTGCCGACATCGCCGCCTATCCCTGGATCGTCCCCCACGAGCGCCAGGGCCAAAAACTCGAGGACTTCCCGCACCTGAGGCGCTGGTTCGATACCATCCGCGAGCGGCCCGCGACCGTGCGCGCCTACGAGAAGGCGAAATCCATCAACACGCAGACCGAGTTCACCGAAGAGGCCCGGCGGGTACTGTTCGGACACCCCGGGCGCTGAGGGCGACACGCATGCCGCCGTCCTTGACGCGCCTCGCCCTGATCGCCGCGGCCGGCGCCCTCGCCAGCGCCTGCCACGCCGCATCCCCCACGGCCGATGCCGCACGCGAGCTGTCCGTCGCCGGCGCCAGCGTGCACCTCGTCTTCGAGCCGGACGCCTTCGGCGCCGGCGCCGGCCCGATCCTCGAGTGGGTGCAGCGCTCGGCGGACATCGTGGCGCGCTATTACGGGCGCTTCCCGACGACGGCGGTGACGGTGCGCATCGGGGCCGAGCCCGGCGCGGGCGTGCACGGCGGCAGGACCTTCGCCAATCCCGACGCCGTCATCCGGGTGCGCGCCGGTCGCGACGTGACCGCAGCGCAGCTGCGCTCCGACTGGGTGCTGGTGCACGAGATGACGCACCTCGCGCTGCCCGATACCGGCGAGACGCACGCCTGGCTGTCGGAAGGCATCGCCACCTACGTGGAGGGCGTGGCGCGCGTGCAGGCGGGCAACCGCAGCGAGAGCGACGTGTGGGCCGAGGAGCTGCGCTCCATGCCGCGCGGCCTGCCCGACGAGGGCGATCGCGGCCTCGACGGCACGCACACCTGGGGCCGCACCTACTGGGGCGGGGCGATGTTCTGCCTGCTCGCGGACGTGGATATCCGCCGGCGCACGCAGCTGCGCTTCGGGCTGCAGGACGCGCTGCGCGCGGTGCTGCGCGCGAGTGGCGGGCTCGCGGCTGACTGGCCGATCGAGCGCGTGCTGCATACCGGCGACCAGGCAGTCGGCACCCGCACGCTCGAGGATCTGTACGCGCAGATGCGCGCCACGCCCATGGCGCCCGATCTGATGGCGCTGTGGCGCCAGCTCGGCGTCGAGCCCGACGGCGACAGCGTGCGCCTCGCGGACGATGCGCCGCTCGCGCCCGTGCGGCACGCCATCATGCACGCCCCGCAGGGGGCGATCAGCGCCGCGCCGGCTGCTCAGCCTTCCGGCGAGTAGCGGCCGGTCATCACCGCGGTCACGGCCAGCACCAGGCAGATGAGCAGGTACTCGAGGGCGAGCGTGCGGCGCAGCGGCGCGCGCGCTTGCGTACGTGCCAGCGCCGGCGCGAGCCGCAGGCGGTTCACCGCCGCCAGCCCCATGAGCAGTGCGAACAGTGCGGCCTTCGCCAGCAGCATGAGCCCGTAGGGGCGGCGCAGCGCCGCCGCATCCGGCAGCAACCGCAGCGCCATGCCGATGCCCGCCGCAGCGATCAACGGCACCAGCCACACGGCGAGCGCGGAGAAGCGCGCGACGACGGCGGCGGCCTGCGCGGGGGGCTCGAGGCGCAACACCCGGTGCAGCGGCCCGAGCGAGCCGAACCAGAAGGTGACGATGGCAACATGCGTGAGCAGCATGGGTGCGAGCAGCACCCGCCACGGGTGCACGGCGGTGTGCCCGGTGAGCGCAAAGGAACCGACGATCGCCGTGGCACCGATGAGCGCCAGCCGGCGCCGTGCCGCCGCGCCCCCCGACAGCCCGAGCGCGACGCAGAGCGCGCCGCCGAGGCGCGCGAGGAGCGCCGCGCCCGCGGGCGATGCGAGCACGAGGCGCTGCGCGGCCGCATCGCCGAGCGCGGACCAGTCCGCCGCCAGGTACACCGGCTCGAATAACAGCTGGGCGAAGAGCACAGCGAGTGCGGCCAGGGCACAGCGCGCACCGGCTGTCGCGACCGCCGGCCGCGCGCTGGTCAGCTCACGGCCGAACACCCCACTGAATAGCGCGATGCCGGCAGCCTGCAGCGCCAGCACCAGGCTCGCGGCACGCAGCACGAGCCACGCGCCATCGATCATCACTGCAGCGTGAAATGAATCTGACCCGGCACCACGTGGCCATCGGCGCCGACCGCTCGCCAGCTCACCACGTACTGGCCGGGCGACAGCTGCGGCAGCGGCACGACGATCTGCGCCGCGGGATCACCGGCGGGGAGCGGCAGCTTGCGCGGCGGCTCGCCAGCCTTACCGATCGCGAGCGCGGTGAGACGCGCGGCCTCGGAGAAGTGCAGGACCAGCTGCGTCGGGGCGGCGCTGAGCACGCTCTGATCAGCCGGGCTCGCTGCCTGCAGGTGCGCATGCGCCTGCACCGCGCTCACAGCCGCGAGCAGCACCCAGGCACCGAGGACAGGAACGCGTCGCATCACTGTCAACAAAGCTTAATGGTAAATCGCGGGCTGCGACGTGTGCCACAGCGCCACAATTCTACACACTTGTCGGCGTTTGCCGCGTTGCGGTGCCGGCGCAGTCGTAGCATGATCGTGCTCGGCACCGCACAGGGATTGGCATGAATCACCGTCTGCCCGCGCTCATCGCTCCGCTCGGCGTGCTCGGCTGCCTGCTCGCTGCGTGCTCGGCGGATACGCAGGTGTCGCTGACCGGCAACACCCCGGCACAGTACTCGCACGTGTGGGTAACGACGCAGGAGCTGTGGTTCAACAGCAGCTCGACGGCCGGTCCCGCTGATGGCGGCTGGGTCAAATTCCCGCTCTCGACTCCGACCACCGTCGACCTGGTCGGGGCCAACAACGGCAACCTGAGCAACATCGTCGACGACCTGCACATCGTGCCGGGAACCTATTCGCAGATGCGCGTCGTCCCGGTCGATGCGTCGACGCCGCTCACCAGCTCCGCGCAGACCGCGGGCGCGCTCTACAACAGCGAGGCCGATTTCGTCGACAGTGCGGGCCTCACCCACCAGCTGCCCCTCGAGCTGTTGAATCCTGACCAGGGGTTCGGCATCGCCACCTCGCTCAAGGTGCCGGTGGGCAACGTGGGGGCGGCGCTCGCGGGCACCGGCAGCACCACGGGAACCACTACCGGCGCATTCGGCGGCAACACCGCCACGGTCGACCCGTCGACCGGGCTGCCGATTGGCGGCACCAACACCACGACCGGCACCACCACCGGTACCACGACGGGCACGGGATCGACGACTTCGACCCAACCCCCCAACGAGTTCGCCGTGTTCCTCGACGGCACGACCGACCTCGTGCCCTTCAGCACCTCGACCTACACCGGCGGGACGGGGATCATGCTGAGCCCGCACGCCTCGGCCTATGACCTGTCGCAGTCCGCCGGTATCTCCGGTCAGCTCACGCTGACCAACATCACCACCAGCACCAGCGGCCTGCCGGCGATCCAGGTGAGCGCACAGGTACTGAGCGCCGACGGTACGCGCCACGTGGTCGTGAGCTCGGCCCCGGTGCAGGCCGACGGCAGTTTCATGCTCTATCCGCTCGCGGCCAACTCCTCCAACGTGACCTACTACGACGTGGTGATCCACGGTCCGGGCATCGCGACCATCATCATCAAGTCGGTACAGGTGGAGCTGCCGAGCAGCAGCAGCACGACCTCGCCGTTCAGCACCAGCACCACTGGCACGACGACCGGCACGACGACGACCGGCACCACGACGCTCGGCACCACGACACTCGGCACGACCACCACGGGGACGACCACGACCGGCACCACGAGCACTACCGGCACCACGAGCACCACCGGCGCCGCCGCCGGCAGCATCAACTCCGTGGCACTGGGTACTCTCACGCCGCGTGCGGCAAGCTCCTACACCGCGAACCTCGCCGCGACGCCGGCTGCCACGCTGCCGGCCGGATCTCTGGTCGGCTTCTACCAGACGCTACAGGGCTCGGGCGAGGTGCCCTACCTCATCGAGGCAAGCCCCATCGATCCGTTCAACGAGGTGCTCCTCAATCCCCAGGCGCTCTCGACCGGCACGGTCGACTCGGGGACCTGGTCGACGAGCGGCGGAACGCTCACCGTGGTGAGCGCGCCACCCGCGCAAGGCGCGGGAACCTACATCGTCGCCGCCTCCGCGCCGGGCTACGCCGGCGGGGCTCTCACCGCCAAGGTGACCGCACCGACGACGACGCCGCCGAGCGGTACGACCGCACCCCCGGTCACCGTGGCCCTCGGCACACTGGCGCTCGCCGCGGGCACGCCCGCAGGCTCGCTGCATGCCAGCCTCACACCCACCACCCCCGGTAAGTACAACGCCGGGCAGCTGCTCGTGAGCCAGAACGGCACGCTGGTGGCGACCGCGCCGCTGCCTGCCGGGTTCGGTCAGGGAGCAGCCAGCATGGCCATCAACGGGTTGCCGGCCGAGACCCCCAGCGCGCTGTACTTCGTATCGGTACGCGTCTGGAACACGAGCGACCTGACCGGGTCGCTGCAGCGGCAGTGGTTCCCGCAGGCCGTCGACCTGCGCACCGCCACCAGCGGCTCGATCACCCTCACGGTCGACTGATTCCGCCGCCGTTACCCGGTACACTAGCCCGCTTTGCGCGGCTGCGGGAACGTATTGCCGCACGGCCGCCTCTAAGCCACGGCGCAGTAGCGCCAGATCCCTGACGGGATCCACAGCAAGACCAAAAGGGGATCACCGATGACCGATGCTCGCTCACGCACGACCCTCATTGCGCGGGCGCCACACCTGCTGCTCGTGGCACTGACCCTGCTCGGCGTCGGTTGCCACAGCAACAACAACACCTACCCCGGCACGCCCGTCCTCACCATGGGCTCCATGATGAGCAGTCCCGAGCCGGAGTTCAGCGCGTACATCATCGCGATCGACGCGATCACGCTCACCGACAACAACGGCAATGTAGTCGAGCCGCTCTCGACCCCCGAGACCGTCGATCTGACCAAGCTCACCGATCTTTCGGAGCTGGTGGAGGCGCCGGCGGTCCCCGCGGCAACCTACGTTTCCGCTGCGATCACCCTCGACTACAGCGCCGCCAGCATCTGGCTCAACGTCAACGGGAAGGCGGTGCTGGCTACCGCCCTGGACAGCACCGGTGCCGCCATGTCCGCGGACACGGTGACCATCACGTTCGACCCGCACAATCCCCTGGTGATCACCGTAGGCCAGTCGATTCGCTGGAACATCGACATCGATCTCGCTGCGTCCAACACCATCCTCAGCACTTCGCCAGCCCAGATCCAGGTGCAGCCGTTCGCGGTGGCGTCGCCGGCGCCAGCCGACACGACGGTGATGCGCGCGCGCGGCCTGTATGTCACCAACCAGAGCGTGCCGAGCGGCTTCATCATGAACATGCGCCCGTTCTACGATCTGGTCTCGGCGCTCGGCGCACTGACGGTCAACACCAATGCGCAGACTTATTACAACATCGATGGAGTCACGTATACCGGAGCTGCCGGGCTCACCGCCATTTCGGGGTTGCTGGAGAGCACGTCAGTCGTTGCCTATGGCACGCTCGACAGTCTCGTCGGCATCACACCCTCCTTCAACGCGACCTCCGTATACGCCGGCTCCAGCCAGGAAGGCGACCTCGCCGAGTATCTCACCGGCACGGTAACCGCCCGCAGCGGTGACACGCTGAACCTGCATGGCGTGACTTATCTGGACCCACAAGGTGTATTCCAGTATTACGCCGACATCCCGGTCGGGATCGGCACCTCGACGATCGTCAGCGAGGATGGCGTTGCGGCTCCCAACCTTTCGCTCGCGTCGATCTCCGTGGGGCAGCAGATTAATGTATCCGGGCAGGCGGGCATCGATTCGACCACCGGGGATCTGCTCAATCTCGATGCCACCGAAGGTCAGGTGCGCCTCGCGCAGACGCAGTTGTGGGGTACGCTCACCTCGGCGACACCCACCAGCGCCACCGTGGACATGCTGACGCTCGACAACTGGACTCCATCGGCATTCGCCTTCGCCGGCACCGCCACAAGCGGCGCGGTCAACCCCGGCGCTTACGTGGTGAACACCGGCGCCGTCAACGAGAGCGGCGTCACCGCGGGCACGCTGCTGCAGTTTAACGGGCTGGTCACCCCGTTCGGCACGGCACCGCCAGACTTCACCGCGACGACGGTCACCCCCGGCAGCGCCACCGAACAGGTGCTCATCTGCGAGTGGCCCCACGGCGGCAGCCCCACCCCGTTCTCGAGCGTGAGCAACGCGGGCCTGGTGGTCAACCTGAGCAACGCCGCTCTCGATGACGTCCGTTACATCCGCACCGGACCGGCCACGCTCGACCTGAAGACGCTGCCGGCGAGTCCACTGATCACCACGGTCGGTGCGCCGGCGAGCGCGCTGCAGCTGGCGATCGGCAGCTTTACGGCGACCAACGGCGTGTCGGTGTATAACAACATGGCGGACTTCATCAGCAAGGTGCAGGCTACCTTTCCTGCGGGCAACACTACCAACCAGGTCTTTCGCCTGACCGCATATGGCCAATACAACAGCACCACCAACACCTTCGTCGCCACCCGCATCCACGTAGCGCTGCAGGACGTCATCGCGTAGCGTGGCGCGCAGCGCGACCCGAGGTCTCGCATGCCCTGGAAACGCCGCTCGTTCACCAGCCGCCAGCTGGCGCGGGCGCTGAACATCGCCGACCTGCGCGATATCGCGCGCCGGCGGATCCCCGGGTTCGCCTTCGAGTACGTGGAGAGCGGCGCGGAGGACGAAGCCACGATTCGCGGCAATCGCGCCGCGCTCGAGCGGCTGCAGCTCGTGCCGCAGACGCTGGTCAACACCGCCGCGCGCCACCAGCGCACCCGCATTCTCGGCCGCGACGCCGCCGCGCCGCTGGTGATCGCACCCACCGGGCTCAACGGCCTGCTGCATGCGGACGGGGACGTGACGCTCGCGCGCGCCGCGGCGCGCACCGGGATCCCCTATACCCTGAGCACGGTGTCCACCACACGCCTCGAGGACGTGGCGAGCCGCGCCGGTGGCCGGCTGTGGATGCAGCTGTACGTGGTGAAGGATCGCACCATCGGCCGCGACATCATGCAGCGCGCGGCCGCTGCAGGCTACGAGGCGCTGCTCTTCACCACCGACGCCAACGTGTTCGGCAACCGCGAATGGGACCAGCGCGGCTACCGTGTCCCGGGACGGCCGACGCTATACGCCAGCCTCGACACGCTGCGTCACCCGCGGTGGATGTGGCACGTGCTGCTGCGCAAGGGCATGCCGCGCTTTCGCAACCTCGAGGGTTTCCTGCCCGCCGGGCTCACCCCCATGGGGGCGAGCACGGTCATTCCGCGCCTGTTCGATGCGACCATCTGCTGGGACGACATCGACTGGATTCGCGAGCACTGGCGCGGCAAGCTCCTGATCAAGGGCGTGCTCACGATCGCCGACGCCGAGCGCGCGGCCGCGCTCGGTCTCGACGGCATCGTGGTGAGCAACCACGGTGGCCGCCAGCTCGATTACTGCGTCGCGCCCATCGACGTGCTGCCCGGGATCGTCGCGGCCGTCGGCGACCGCCTGGCGGTGCTCGTCGACAGCGGCTTCCGGCGCGGCACCGACGTCGTCAAGGCGCTCGCGCTCGGCGCTCAGGCGGTGATGCTGGGGCGCGCCACGCTCTACGGACTGATCGCGGGCGGGGAGCCCGGGGTGGACCGGGCGCTCACGATTCTCACCACCGAGATCGACCGCGTGCTCGGATTGCTCGGCTGCCGCAGCATCGCGGACCTGACGCCCGCGCACGTGCGGCGCGGCTGAGGCCGCACCGAGCGTGAGCGCTTTAGCGCTCCGGCGACTGCAACAATTCCTCCAGGTACTGTTTCCACAGCACCGCGTAGGTATGCGAGCCGTGGCCGTGCGTGCGTTCGCTGAACGGGATCACGATCGCGCGGCCGTGCGGTACACGGCCGATCTCACGCTCGAGGATGCCGAGCTCGGGCGGGTTGATCAGGTCGTCGGCGCTGTTCACCGCCAGCAGCGGCGCGGAGATCTTGGCGAGGTTCGGCCCGGGATCGTAGTCGTAGGAGGCGGCGATGGTGTAGAGGACGTCGTTGGCGTCATCGTTCTTCGACACCTCGCTGAGGTAGGCGTCGATCACCTCGTCCGCCCTGGCAAGCGTCGGGGCTTCCTGCTGCCGCAGCACAGGATTGCTGCCCATGAGCCACAGCATCTCGATCGCGGTGCGCAGCGCCGGTGGCTGGGTGGTGTAGTCCCCGCCCTTCCAGTCCGGGTCGTTGCGGATCGCATCGATGATCGTGCGGCGCCACACGCGGTTGCGCCCGGAGACCTGCGTCGGCAGGCTCGCGAGCGGCATGAGCGCATCCATGAAATCCGGGTGCGCCTCACCCCACACCCAGGTGTGCATGCCGCCCATGGAGGTACCCATGACGAGTCGCGCATGATTGACCTTGAGCCCCTGTGTCAGCAGCAGGTAGTCCGCCTGCACCATGTCGCGGTAGCCGTAGTGCGGAAAGCGCGCGTGCAGCCCGTCGCTCGGCTTGCTGGACTTACCGTGCCCGATGCCGTCGGGGAGGATGAGGAAATAGCGCGTGGCATCGAGCGGCTGGCTCGCACCGAAGAGCTCACCGGCAAATACCGGCCGGATGAAACTGGCGCCGCTGCCGCCGGTGCCGTGCATGATGAGGACGGCGTTGCGCACCACGCCGTGCGAGTCGGTGCGTGGCTTGCCGAGCGTGCGGTAGTGGATGCGCAGCTCCGGCAGCATCTCCCCGGACATGAAATGGAAATCGCGGATGACGAAGTCCGCCTCGAGCGGCGGCGGATAGCCGCTCTCCTGCGCGCGCACCGAGCCGGGCAATGCCCCACCCAGCAACACCGTCAGGCAGATCGTGACCGTGCCGGCGGCGCGCACGCACGGCGCTGGCGCGCGCGCTGCGCTCATACGCCGAGCCCTTTCAGCCACTCGTCGAATACCCGCTCGAGCACTGCCAGCGGCATGGGCGCCGCGGTGAGGCCGACGTCGTGGAAATCGCGGATATCGAACTTCGCGCCCAAGCGCCGCTGCGCGTCGGCGCGCAGCTTCAGCCAGCGGGTCTGTCCGACCTTGTAGCTGGTCGCCTGCCCGGGCCACGCGCAATAGCGCTCGACCTCGGTGGTCATGGCGCTGCGGTTCTCGCCGGCGGTCTGCACCATGTAGTCGATCGCCTGCTCGCGGCTCCAGCCCTTGGCGTGCAGCCCGGTATCGACCACGCAGCGCGCTGCGCGAAACAGCATGGACTGCAGCAACCCGAACCGCCCGAGCGGATCGGAGTCGTAGCGCCCCATCTCGTCGGAGAGCTGCTCGGCATACAGCGCCCACCCTTCGGTGTTCGCCGAGAAGCCGCCGCCCGCCTTGCGGATCAGCGGCAGCGAGGGCAGCTCGAGCACCTGCGCGAGCTGGAAGTGATGGCCGGGCTCGGACTCGTGGTAGACGAGCGTCGGCAGCTTCCAGCGCGACCATTCGGCGGTATCGCGCAGATTGATGTAGAAGGCCCCGGGACGCGAGCCATCGAGCGCCGGGATCTGGTAATAGCCGCCGGGGGCCCCGGCCTGGGTGTAGACCGGCACGCGACGGATCTCCACGGGAGCCTTCGGCATGACGCGGAAGTACCGTGGCAGGACCGGCTGCAGCGCTTTGATGAGGCCGTTGCAGTAGTCGAGGATCTGCTGCCGACCTTCATCGGTGTCGGGGTAAAGGTACTGCGGATCCGTGGCGAGCGCCTGGGCGCGCTCGGCGACCGTGCCGCTGGTCTTGCCCTGCTGGCGCAGCAGCACGTCCATGCGCGCGGTCAGATCGCGGGCCTGCTCGAGCCCGAGTTGATGGATTTCCTCGGCTGTCATGTCGGTGGTGGTCGAGCCGCGCAGCGCCACCTCGTACAGCGCCGCGCCCTGCGGCAGCCGCGCAACCCCGGCATCGTGCACCGTGCCGGCACGCAACGCGGAGATCTCCCGCATCTGGCGGTCGAGCGCCGGGTAAACCTCCTTCTCGACGATGCGTGCAGCCTGCGCGCCATAGTCGCCGGGAATGCCGAGCTTGGCGGCACGCGTGGCCACCGAGGTGCTGAGGATCGAGTCGGCGGCGGCGGGGCTGCGCAGCACGCGCATCTGCTCGAGCGTGCGATCGATGAGAAAATCCGGCGGCACGACCTTCAGACCCGCATCGTGGCGCACCCGCTCGCTCTCCTGGTCGAGCACCACGGCAAAGGCGCGCAACCGCGCCAGGTAGCTTTCCGCGTCGTCCTTGTCGTGAATCTGGTGCTGGCGGTCGAGGAAAGTCGGCACGCTCTGGTAGGCGCCGGTGAGCTGGCTGACGACGTAAGGCACGATGTAGCCGCGCTGATCACCGTAGTCGAACGGTGCGGTGCGCGCGAGCGTCTCCATCTGGTAGGCCACGGTGTCGTAGTTGGCAAGGTCTGCACCATGCAGGCCACCGCGGCCGAAGGCCTCGAGGCGCTTCAGCCGCGCGGCGTTCTCGCTTTTCACCTCGTGCATGCGCCGCAGCGAGGCGTCGTTGAGCTTGGACCTGGCCCAGGCGTACTTGCCCTTGTCCAGGCCGAGGACCGTCACCTGCTCCGGGGTCTTGGACAACCGCTCGTCCATGAAGGCGTCAAACAGTGCGTTGAGGCGCGCACCGGCATCGCTCTCGGGGGGCGCCGCGGCCCAGGTGTACGAACGCAACGATGCGGCGACGGCGGCTCCCACCACCGAGCCTGCGGCAAGGACGAACTGGCGGCGGTCGATCACGGGGAACTCCTGGCAGTGAGCGAACGGCAGTTTACCCATGCGCCGCACGAATTCCATTAAAGGTGCCGCGGGCGGGCGGCGATCGGCGACAATGCGCGCTCCCGGCGAGGCACTGCGTGAGGACAAGAGTCATGGCAGACACGGCGTTCGGCAAGATCGTGCGCGGCGAAATCCCCTGTCACAGGATCTACGAGGACGACAAGGTGCTGGCATTCCTCGACATCGCGCCCTTGAGCGAAGGACACATGCTGGTCGTGCCGAAGGAGCCCGCCGAGACCATGGATCAGCTCTCGGACGAATCCGCGGCTGCACTCGGACGCGTGCTGCCGCGCCTGTGCCGCGCAGTGGTCGCAGCGACCGGGGTCAGGGAGTACAACGTCCTCGAGAACAACGGCAGCGGCGCACACCAGGCGGTCGCGCACGTGCACTTCCACATCATCCCGAAGCCCGATCACCGCCAGGGGCTCGGGATCAGCTGGCCTGCCGGCAGCCTCGCCCGCGAAGCCGGCGCGGTGCTCGCGAAAAGGATTGCCGCGGCGATCTCATGATCGCAGACGGCGTCTGCGCTGCGGGATAAGCGCGGCTATTGCCGCCCCGGGTGCGCGCTTGTAGAATGCGCGGCCCTCCTGGTGCGGGGTGGAGCAGTCTGGCAGCTCGTCGGGCTCATAACCCGAAGGTCGCAGGTTCAAATCCTGCCCCCGCTACCATTTGCAACGGGGTCCATTCCGGTTGGATAGGTGGCGTTCTATACCGGAGACATGGGTAACAGTTTTGCGGCGAAGGGGTTCGCCGCACTCTCGATCCGACAGGTCTCGTGATCAAAGAACCCTAAGTCATAACGCATGAAGCTTACGAGCCAGATTTTATCCTCGACTTGCTTCACTCCCACCCTCTGGCCGGCGAAAGCCTGGCTGAGATTGATCTTCAAC
>Ga0210393_10003455_pt1 | contig 12686 bp, 14 predicted proteins | sample IncBWC27OmetaG_FD_160068 | JGI IMG/M metagenome (GOLD analysis project Ga0210393, IMG submission 160068) | Forest soil microbial communities from Barre Woods Harvard Forest LTER site, Petersham, Massachusetts, United States - Inc-BW-C-27-O ... | reverse complement strand
ATCCGGGGTCAGGGGCTCCAGGACAGAGCCGGCGGGCGTTATTCGGCGGGGGTTGTACGGCCGTGTTTTCGGTTTTGGTGGGGGTGACGGAGAACGTGGAGGAGTCGGCGAACGCACGCGGGGTGCTGGCGGCCGGGGCATGACAGGGGACGGAGGGAGTCGATGGGAGGTCGATGGTGAGGTGGAAGGGCGAGATAGGTTGGGACGAGCGCTGGTAGGAGAGGTGGGGGTGATTGTAGGTACGGTAAGCCCCCGCTGCTCGACGGTAGGAGTAAAGAGGCTACCTGCGCGATCGGCAGTCGGTGTGAAAAGAGGCTCTGGCTGTGGTGGCGACAAGCGACCAGTCGCCGGATGGATGATACCTGAAGGCAGTGAAGAGACCCGAAAGGGGTCTGGAAAGGATGTTTCGCCGGAAAGGCGGGCTAAAGACGGTACACGGGAGAGTTTCTCCTCAGGAGAGGGGAACCGTGGAGGAAGGTGGTCGTCTGGTGGAGTAGGGTGGAGGATGTGTGCTAATGAAGAAGCCCTGACGGGAGGGGGTGGTAGCTGGAAGGAAGAAGAGGGGGGTGTGGAGATGTCATTGAGGAGGGCAGCGACGGTAGCGCGACGAGGGGCCTGGGCGGTGGGCGTGGTGGGATTGTGTGGGGATGTCGCTGCGGAGGTCGAGGGGGGCGGGTGATGGCGAGGGAGGGTAGGGGAGCGTGTGATGGGGGAGTTGAGGACAGCATCCCTGACGGGGTCGAAGCCGGGCATCTGGGTGGGCTGCTTTGGCGAGTCAAGCCCGTCGTCGGCAGCAGCAGCGAGCGAGTCAGGGGAGACAGCACCAGTGCCACCACCACAGGACCCGACCATCTCCTTTTTCGGGCTCAGCGCTCCTTTCATCCTCGAGGCTGCAGCTGCACCCCACTTTCGCGGCGTTCCCACCGAGCTCCTCGAGGTTAGCACGAGCTGGCAAACACTGGCAGGCCTGACAACATGCTCGTAGATCCCACCAAATCCGGCACCGTACAATTTCGTCCGTCCGTCCGTCACAAATCGCAATCGCCCTGTCAATGCCGCGGTCCGGGCGCCGCACACTGGGCCACTTTCCCCCATTCCGCCATCTCCACGCCTTTTCTGCTCCCCCTATCGGCCCGCTATCTCCCCCCGGTAATACTACATCCTTTCCGGTCTGCGCACACGTGGTCCTCTTCACCCCGCGGATGTTGCGTTAAAATCCGGTATTCATTACGGTACGTGATATACATTTGACCCGTCATTAGTATATACGGTAGTCAAGCAGCGTCCGAAGCGCGGAAACTCGGAATAGAGCGGAACAGCAGAAATGGCAAACAGCGATATTGAGCCAGACATGGAAAGAGCAGGATCAGGATACAGCACAGTTGTGGGATCGAGACACTGAAAAAATTATCTTGCGAGAGCGGCCAGCAGTCGATAGCACGATAGAGCAGAACAAAATAGCAAGGGAAAGAAATGGAACAAGGCAAGTGTGTTGTCATCAGAGCCAGCGTTGAATTGCCCCAGGTAACGGACCAACGGTGAAAGTCTGTCGCGCATGCGCCTGCATCGCGCGGTCATGCGTCTGGATCTGCGCGCGCAAAGAGGTTAAACTTTGAGCATCGGCGTTCCGGGCCTGGGCAAAAGCTGCAATTCGTCGCCTAGAGAAGGCGCCATACTTCGCCTCTAGACGCACAAGATTGTTGAATGCTGCGACACTATATCCGGTCAGACTCGGACGTTGCGATACGCGATGGACTCACTATTCATCGAGCAGTGCAGTCATGTCAGCCTTTGTTTGCGCCAATATCAGTTTACGCAGTTCAACTGCGCGACCATCAAGTCTCTCGAAACGAGTCTGAATGTTGTTTTTCATAATAACATTAATCTCATCTAGCACCTGAGAAGAAGCATCATTAAGCACGTCAAGGGGTTATATGCGATGAACCCACCGCCAAGATAGGTGCAACATAATTCCCGCGCGCAATTGATTCGGCCTTAGTGGGGTGCGAAGGCGACGTATCGCGTGCACGGTGTTTCTGCTTGGCATTTGCGGCCGTAGACAGGGGTTCCCCCGACAAGTACGAATAGCCCTGGCATAGTCCAAGAGGGGAAGCGAGCAGTGACAACGGTTGGGAGGTTAGACTCAACCGAGAGGCTGAGGGCGGCGAGGGTGGAATAGGCCGAGGTTCGATGATAAGACCTCTGTCTAGACAATGAAAACCGTCTGCTCGAGAAGATGACCCGTCGCCTGGCCCAAGTCCAGGTGTCAGGTCCGGGTATCGGAGCTCATCGAATTTATTCGTAATTATGGATGGTACGACCTCTGCAGGTACCTCCGAAGTCTCTGGTAGCTCTTCAACGGCTTCCTCGGGGAGCGCCGCGAAGGTGACACTCTTGCGCTTCGTACGGGGTGGCAGCGGTGTTGGTGGACGTTTCAGGGCCCAAGTCTTGGCGGACGGAAGGCAGAGCGAGGAGTCCAGAGATACGTCAAAGTCTCGATACTTCATATCCGTGAGATCGAGCAAGCTCGAACATGAGATGTCTTCACTAGCTCCGCCTTTTGATATCGTAGGGGAGCTGGTGGGGACGTCGTGTGAAGAAGTCATCTTCTCCTCTACACACCTAGATACTGGTAAACGCATCGGAGACGGGGTGTCGCTAGTCAGATCTATGACGTCTACTACGGGCTGCACGTCATCAGAATGCATTGGCACTATAGTGGCGATGAGCCCCTTACTCTAGGCTTTGTACTTGTCTTATGTTGCTCGGAGGACTGCGGCAACCTTGTCAGACAATTGATACGGATGCGAAGGGTTTGACATACCTCGGCTATGATGGTAGGCCCATCGAGGTAGTCGAGATCTGTGGGGGCTTTCGAACTTCCCTCGGCCTTGCGTTCCGGGGCAGCCAGGAAGGCAGACTGGCTCTCAGCACCGACATTATCATCTTCAGCAATTGAGCGCTGCGATATGGTGTCACACGCAGCGGACCTGGAGGCGATATCGGACTCCGTGTTTGTTATGACACCCTTCATGTAACGGATTTAGGGATTGTGATGAGCGTGGGGAACATTCAGGGTATGCGGACTAACGGCTCTTACGTGCATGGTTGTAGCAAAAGGGACTATGTCAAGCGACTTCGCGGGGGAGTCGGAGACGAGGAGACTATCGGTACGAACACATGTTCCGTGGGGGGCCGAGACTTGGGGTTCAGGCTGTACAAGTCCAAGTCGAATATGAGACCTTAAGCGGAGTGGCTACGTCAAATATCCTCACTGTATCAACCGCTAAAGGCATCAGCTCGCTTGGCGAGGACGAGAAGGATCGAATAGGGTCGTCATCGTCGTCACTGGTTGTCCCTGCGGGTGGACCTTGAATGCGACAAACGTCTGCCTGACGAGGTCTTTCCTTCCCCTGTTTCTTGTCATCGGGTATTTCGACCGCAAGCGCAGGTCCGACTGTGGGCGAGCTGGGTAGGCTAGTCCTCCCATCGGTGCCTTGCACTCGCAAGGCCCTTGATACTGACATAACGTTACTAGTCTTTGTCGGAGGTAAGATGCGTGTCTCGGCGGTGGGTGAGTTCAGGGCTGCAGTCGAGATTGGGATCTCGTCGTAATCCACATCACGATTGGCACAATGCCCTGGAGCAGACCGCACTATTTTCTGGCGGTTTTGGTACGTCTTCTGAACCCGCGAAGGCTTGCCGCTCGACATGGCCTTTTTGCCCCTATAAGGTTTGTTCCGCGACGAAGAGATGCTTTCTGGCTCCAGGCGTGCACGCTTGCGTGATTGGCCTTGCTTAGAAGAAGTAACCGGCATATCTCCCTCTGTAACAGGGCGTTTGCATATCAGCTCAGCCGTCCGCGCGGTTCCTTGCTCGTCTGAAACCTTCTCATCCGCCGTTCTCCTGTCTGATGACGACTTTAGATCATAGAATAATCAAAGGGATAACATGGTACCATTTGGACTGTTGCGTCCGGAGCTCTCTACTCTGTAAGTTAAATCGGCTCCGAAAGGGTAAGATCGGAACTCACCTCTTGTGAGGCCTTTCTCGGCCTTGACCTTGTTGGAACCGGATTGATCCACAACTGCAGAGGAGCGAGCTTTCGGCTCGACATTAACCCCCAAGGTCGAGGACCGTGTCGGTACACAGGCTCGCTTAGGCCGTCCGAGAGCAGCTGCACGGGTCTGGACCGTAGTAACCATCCTGTGACCCTTTCTTCGGGAAACCCTTTTTTCCGGGTTTGGATTCGACGTAGACATGGAAGGTGATTTCTCCAACGGTACGCCGTTTTCGGCGTCGGATTCTTCCTCTGACTCAAGTACAATCTTCTTTCTCTTCACTGCCGTAGCAGCACCGAGACCAAACTTGTCACGCCCCGTATCCTGAGAGTCCATCACCTTCAACCCTTTCACCATCGCAACCAACTTTTGCTTCGGCGCAGGGTCTTGGGCCGGGGTAAGGTCGGAGACGGGGGAGGTAGGCTTGGCAGACAAGTGGGGGTGACGACGACGCTGGGAACGGTTACGACGTTTGGAGCCGTCTGAGTCACGAATGATTCGTCGCGGTTGAAAAAGACCCTCTGAAGGCTGGACATGGCAGAAAATAGAGTCTGTATCGGAGAGGGAAGACAGCTCCTCGTCGCTTGCACCAAAAATTGCGTCACCGAGTTCCTTATCGGAAGGACGACCGAGGTGAGAGTCCCCGGAGGGAGAAGAATGAGCAGAATGAATGTGATCCCCGTTGTCACCATTGCCAGGAGTACAAGGAGTACAAGGAGAATGCAGAGGAGGAGGGTCAGAGCCACGAGGAGAAGGAGGAGGACCAGGAGTAAGAGACGTGGTGGTCGGACGCTTTTGGGAATCTTCATGTAGGCTTGATAACTGATGATGGGAAGCCGAAGAAACGTGATCGCAGCCCCCATCATGATTGTCCTTTGTCTCATGGGTAGTGACGGAGGCGGGGGCGGATGGCAAGTCGTGGGGGCGGGGGCACTCCTTGACCGGCAAAGATGGCCCATCCTGTAACTTGTTGACACAAACTTCAACATTGCGAACAATATCATCTGCAGGATCGCTCGCTTGGAGGACTTATAGAATAATTGGGATGTGAATGCGCGAAAACAAAGGAACAGCGACGTCAAGTCGCAGTATAGGGAAGGAATTGGCTGAACCTACCGCCTTCTTCGACCACCTTGACTTTTCTCTGTTGGGGACATGTTTGGCATCGCATAAGCCAGTCAACAACGGAAGTAGACCGACGGACCTCGTAAGATGTGATGGTCTGGCCTCTAGGCTCAAATTCCAATCGAGTCGGCGAGATGTTGACAGATGTTCGCTCGGTCACCCGCCGAATTGGCATCCCGTTCAATTTGATCCGGTTCGTCTGAGCAATATTAGAAAGAAATTAGCACAGAGGGCACCGCGCCATACCATTCCTCTGATCCTTAAGATTCTAATGAAGTGCTCTACATCTTCCTGGGAAATCATCACAGTCATCGTAATGGCAGAGTTATTGGAGGACACTTGAAGAGATTCATGGCACTGTGGGGGCGACGACAGTTCGGCTACGATGGTGCCAGAGCTCGACAGATCAATACGGCGTATGCTGTCGTATGGCACGTGCATTCCCTCAATTTTACCATCCTACTGATCAGACGTAATCAGCAATAACGCTGTCTGTGAAAAGAAAATCGTGCCTCGTCCTCGCAGTTGAAGAGGACTGAATTCTTGTCAAGATAAAACCTATTTGCTGGGTTAAGTTGTGAGTTTGATAACCTGCTCAACGCGAAGCTCTTCATTACAAATGGTTGGGCACTGTACATGGTGAATGGTGAACAGCATTTCCGCCAAGGTCATCTTGATACGTACACAGAGATATCTCGAGCCAGAATGTCAATGATTTTGTCGGAGGTTATTTCCCAGTCGGGTGAGGCGACATACTTCAGGAGTTCGATTAGATCTTTTCCGCATTGGGTACTATCTACGAAACAATCACGAAGGAAACAGAGACGTCCTTCACGACCAGCTGCTGTGCCTTCAGTAGGAGGTAGCAAGTACGCCAGCAATATGAGAAGCTGTTCCAGGGCTAGGTAATCTGCCACCGGACGATTGTTAGCCCATTTATTCCGTACTGCAAATAATCACTCACCCTTTGTCAAAGTAATAACGCGCCCCAGGTTTGCTCTATAGTGGCCACCCTAATCAACTTTACTTTGTCCCAGACGGTATAGACTCACCCTCCAAGAATTTTGTTATCCCTGAGCTTGTTCTTGTTCTCTGCGCAACCATCAGCTGTCATTGAAAGTAAGGAGTATGCCTAACATTTAATAATGAAGTCGTTGTACTAGATAAGCTTTCTTGGACGTGTGACAGCTAGCATACTCACAGATACTCGGAGCGAGGCCGAATACGTTGATAACGGAATGGTAGATGACGTGGAAAGGAACGCATGACAAATAATTGCATAGTAGGCTTGCGCAACGACAATTTTCACTCTTTCTGGAGGAGATGAGCTATAACCCGTAATACCGATATCGAAGGGGTTTCCCAACCGTTGCTGTGAGCTTCCACATGATCCTAGAAGAAGCGGTAAGCAACGTAGGGGCCGAGCAAAATTGTTGACACCACCTGCACACCGGCAAGCAAAATCACTGCTACTTGCTCCCAGTTACTTCTGCTCTGATAATCCACAGCCTTCCAAGTATGTGCAATTTTATCGTGGATTATTGCAGTAAAGATGGCCGCTGAAAGTCGGAGAGCCGTTCCCGGGTGAGTAACGTATAGTTCAGCAAACGGACGGCGTAGCAATCCGGACAGAGTATCTAGGATGCCCTGGTCGAGAGATTGTGTGACCGTCTGAACATGAGAACGTCAAATTTTCCTGACTCCTTTGCCAGGTCGCTGATCAGATAATCACCAAAGAAATAGCAGCAGAGGTGATGCGGTCTGCGGTTTCCCGGCCCTCCTTGCTCCAGGGATCGGCAGCTTTTTTGAGAGCTGCAGCAGCATTTCTCACGGCCTGTGTAGTGCTGGACATCAGTGAGAGCGCATATATCCAGTCGCCGTGTTAGTAATGAAAAAGGTAGTGCGGAGGGCCCCAGGACGTGAATTCTCATTTCGACCGACGCGATCACGTGGTCATTTTTTTTCCATTTGAAGATCGAAGTTATTGAAGTCCTAACGTGAATGACAGCTCAGATTTTTCCGTCACTCGCTGGAAACACACCACACTGTACGGGGCTCTACAACTGTGGTGGAATATATAGCGAGGCACGCTTATAATTTGATTCATACAATTTGTAGCGCTCTGGGTGTCAATATTATCACGTGATGCACGCCGGCAAATATTTACCCCTGACTTCGAATTCGAACATTACTGGCGCTAGCACTTTCCCATTCATTTCGGGATCCTCAAAAGCAAAGAGTACAAGAAGCATAGTGAAATGCCACGCTCTTTACCCGCAGCGACACCCATCAAGGTACGAGGAAAAAGTAAAGGAAACCGTTCCGTTCGTTGCATTCCAGGCGGAAACGAAGCCATATGGGATGATGAACTACACGCCGCCCTCATCGAAGGTATATTGTTTTGACCGCCAACTACAAGACGGATAGTAACCTCCTTTTAGCCCTTAATATCTATCCACCAATGGGCAGACAACGTATACGGCCAATGCATGATGGCGGCGAAGGCCACACAAGCTTGGGCCGATGTCAACTGATCCAACAGTATCTGATGCAACGAACAGGAAAGAATCGTACACGAAAGCAAATCTCAAGTCGCATTCAAAGACTGAGGCGGATGCACCAGGACGATCCCGCGAGTACGTTGCACAACGAACTTAATTTCACCATCCCATCAGATTAATCGACCTACTCTCAGTGGCAGATGTATTGCGCGTTCTTCCAGACGTTCGACAGCCAATCGCCCCTGAAATACTGGTCAACCTTTATGATAACAGTGAGGCTACAACCATACTTATGCCCGTGGCCCCAGCAACACCACCCTTGCTAGGTTTGATACTAAGTCTATCCAACGCAGGGTAATGACTTATTACGAATACAGGCTCTGTAGAATCTAGTGCATGCTCCAGTCCATCCACTAATCCGCTCGGGGATTCTTACCAATTTAGTGCCTCGAGCTCGTCTGTTCTGTCAAATCAGCTGACTCTCAGGCTTTTGGAAGCTGCGGACTTGGACGTCTCTATCACAGGAGATCCGAGGATTGACGTCTCAGCTCCGTGCAACGAACAAGAAAACATATGGCCTAGCTCAGCACTTCGTCTCCCTGATCGACCTGGTCCATCTTTATCTCGGAGGCGGATGGCATCGAACCAGCTCGACCTTCCTCCTGGTCCACAGTTTTCGTTTCCGGATACAGACTATGGCTTTGACGCATCAACCCAGTCTGTTGAAACGGGTACACTTTATCTTGCGGGAAGCCAGTTTCCATATCTTAGCTCCCATGGCCATTCTGCGGATCCCATCACCCCTATTGATCAGATTATCCATACCCCGGAATTTCCACCTCAGGTACTCCGGTGCGACAAGCGCTCAGCGTACCAGTCACCTTGCATAGAAAAGAATGGCGTATTTCCTCAACCAATGACCTGCGTACCTTCATTGAGTCCGTACGACTCTCACCCTAGTCCTCACTTACTCGCCACTGTAGAGTACAGCTCTGGTAAACCCAGCCCTTTCCATACGTCTCGGATGCAGAACCACTCTTTCCTGCCTTCGCCACTCGCGTCGTTTCACGCTAGCGTTCAGGGCGCCTCTTCCTGCTTGGTACAACTTGAAGTTGAAGGCTGTCAGACCGCGACACAGGAGCAAGATATTACTCATCTGACTCATCTGCCTCGGCGTCTATCCTATCATTGTGACTCGGAGCTGCTTGACTTGGGGCTGTCTCTTCGAATGCCTTCTGCCGCTTATCCATGCTTCTCTGAGGAAGGTAACATGGCTAGCACGCTTGGTAGGCTAGAGCTTGCATCCCCAGCTGTGATCAGGCCTTTCTTTACCTCTGACTTTCCATGTCCCGCTTCGGGTAATCCGTCTCATACCCCTCTCGATGAATTAATGGCTGCGTCGGTCCACGGTGGCTCTGTTTCTCTATAAAAAGACCCTTGACGCTTCGCGATACCCTTTCAGCATCATACCCCACACTTTCATTGACTTAATAGACCGCAAATTGTAAACCTTACGCTAGAACTGCAACCGTCGTGTTCCTGTATATCTCGTGTTTCGTGTAGCGTACATTGTACTGTAATCTCGGTTTGTAACCAACCAGATGTGACCGACAATAATATGTCTTTCCTTACATAATGGGCACGCGTCAGAGAGCCACGAGCTCCACTTTTAACGGCACAAGCGCGTCGCGGCTGGCAACGCAACGGTTGTGATTGCCCTCTGCCCTCAGCTTGGCACTGGCACTGGCGGTTAACCTCGCGTCACCAGTAGGTTACAATGTCTAGTCCAGTGTCTTCCACCAACGTATTATCGAGGGTATTACCTCTCCTCATCCGCATTTGCAAACTTTTGACATCATCGTAAAACCCCTCTAGCACCGCAGAATCATCACAAGGAAGCGTCTACGCAAGGTATCGATTGATTTCAAAACAGGCGGTCCTCGTCCACTCATGATCTCCACTACATCGTCAGTATTCCTGGCTCCCCGATGTTCTGCGTCTCAAGAATAGCGTACGCTTCTCGTCAACTGCACCGAACATAAACTCAGCAGGCAATCCTAGATTGTGGGTCGCATTGTCGGTCCTGTATTGACCGTTACCCTTTTTTCTGCGGGTATTGTATATGCCTACGAGAAGGGGCTACCGGTCACATTGTCAAACTCTGTGACACCACTCCTCGCCGTTGTTGTAAGCGGTCCGATCTTCGAATTCGTAGTTTGCGATCCTCATGTGATGACATTAGGTTGGGCTTATCCTAGTGTTCAGGTAAGTTATGGGCATAGAACATGCATCCAAGTTTAAGTCCTCTGATGGCGTCTATGTCCAGGAACGGGTGAGTCCCGCGTCTATTTTGACTTGGAGCGCGTCAGGTCTCACGGTCGGCGCCAAGAACTTCTTATGACCGTTATTATGAAGGCCGGAAAGCATTCGGAGCGATATCATCACAAGTGCGCACACTTGCTTATGCATATATTAAACAATTTTGACGCCCACTCTCCATTAGGCTCGCAATCTCGCACGGTTAATCTGGGTCCAAGTTGCTTTACCCCCCGGCGACGACACTACCGGCAAGACTCCGTCGATTGATATCACGCCCCTCCAGCTACGTCGCCGCAAAAGTGATGCACTCAAGTTGATCCTCTCGTTTGTGTACGCCGTCAAGCACTATTTGCGTGAGGAAGATGGCGTGGAATGGGAAGATTACGTGGGCGTTGTCCCCGAATCGTTCACGCGGTTGTACTCTCGTCGCCAGTCACGCCGGAGTTCGGTTTCGACAGGCTATAACGCCATGTCCGAGTTTAGTTCGAGCAATGGCAACTCGAGATCGGCGAGCCCATCCAGAGGTGGATGTACCAACGGATCATCAACCCCGGTTGCAACAAAGCGCGTGAGGATCAAAAGAAGCTCGGATAAGGTCCCAAGTGCCAGGTCGCCTCTCATACCAGGAGTCCACAGCACCATAAACTTCGAAGCATATACCGATGTGTCCATTCCTTTCCCGCTTGTGTGCGTAGGGCGATCGCTTCTGACGCATGTTGGCGGATTCTGATGCAATCAAAACTCGACCAGAATCGCTCATGAGCTCGCGAGAATGTTGTTTGCTTTCAGGCGAGATGGATTGTTGGAGACTGTCGGCCCTGCCGGTACGTTGAACTTGCTACTTTTTCGCTGTAAATTAATCGGCCTTTCTGGGCGATAGGCGTGAATACCATGAACACGACGTAAGGGCACCGCAACAGAGGCTATTCCTACACTGATACATCTCCGGCTAGCGTTTCGAGTCTAGTTGATCAATTAACCAACGTTGAACGGATCGCCAATACGCCTATACCCAAATCTTGTATGCCCTTATCGCGGTCGTTACAATCCGGTATTGACCCAGGCCGGTGATATTAGATGGTATTCATCTCAAGCAATGTGTGACGCTATACCTCTTCTCCCTCCCTTTCACTATGGTCAAAGAGCTAGGCTGGGCAACAGTACCCATTGTCACGGCTGTCTCATTCACGTTCATGGGTATCGAAGGAATCGCCGAAGAAATCGAGATGCCTTTCGGTAATTATGTCGACTTTAATTACATGATGGATTCTAACCTCTCGGCCCTTATACAGGCCTGGATGAATCTGATCTCCCGTTAGGTGTGTTGGCGCATTAAGTTAGGGAACCCTTTGCTAATTCGATGTATGGTTCTCAGATCGGTATTGCTCGGATTTGAAGGAAGAGATCAAGTGAGCACAACCTTGTTCTTTCAGTTCGAGCTCTTCCTAACCCACAGAAGCTACATGATCCACAACCTCCCAGAGGGTGGTATAGGTGGCTACGGCTGGGACGATGGTGAAGGAGACGATTGATGAGTTCTTTATGCCAATGTCCTTCCCCTGTCAACCATACTACATTTTGTATACACGGGATAAAAATGAATTTATGACGCTTTGGCCCGTGCTTCTTCAACGGCGTTTGCAAATTCTTCTAAGCTCCTATACCTCCACTTCGCAAATGCTTCTTTTCCTGCGCGGGTCTTTGGCACGCCATCGCCATCAAGGCAAGTCAATGCGTCCGGACGGTCGACCCACACCGAGGACAAGCCGAGCGTGCGCGCGGGAACATGATCGTGTGGGAGCGACTGTGCCACGACAAGGATCTGTTCGCGCTCAAGCTCCGGGTCGTCCGCCTGTAGCCGCTTTATGGCATACTCAAAATTGCGCGGGTCCGGCCTGTTCTCTCAATGTTAGTGCCCCATGAACGAGTAGAAGGACGGGACAACAACAACAACAACAACAACAACAACACGCGGACACGCGACAGGGCAAACGACGACACGCGCACAACCAACGACCAGAAAGGACAAAAGGACAAAAGGAAAAAAAACGTAACTTGTACGAGCCGATGTCCTCCGCGGTGAACGTAGCCGCAAACGCGAAACCATGCTCGAGCGCGGCGCGCGTGTGCGCGAACGAGGCGTGGTCGACGTTCGAGAGGACGACGAGCTTGAGGCCGAGCGCTGTAGACAGCTTAGCGAGCGCGGGGATCGTGTCGGGAAAGATGGGCCAGTCGGCGAGCGAGGCTGCAAAGGCGGCTGCCGCGGCCGCAGCGCTGGCCGATGCGGCGGCGGACGACGCAGACGACGCGGACGACGAGGTGCCCACGGAGGAGAAGGAGATCTCCGCCACCGCTGCCGTCGTCTTATCTGGATCCCCTGAGACTACGATGGGCGCTACGGTGTTCCCGCTGGCTTCGGGCAGGCTCGGTTGAGCGCGGATGCGCCGGGATAGCTCGTCATATGCCGCCGCTAGGATGTTGGTATAGAGCGCGGTTGGGGTCTTGGCCTGCAACTCTAATTCGACAGACGAGAAGGCGAGGAGAACGTCTGATTTGGACCATGGATGGCCCGCGTCGGCAAAGATGGGCGCGAGCGAGTTGTAAATGCCGCTTTCCCAGTCCTACTCGCGACGGTTCTATAAAATTGAACATTGTAGGTAAGATGTCTGAATGGAACGAA
>Ga0210393_10003454_pt1 | contig 12688 bp, 8 predicted proteins | sample IncBWC27OmetaG_FD_160068 | JGI IMG/M metagenome (GOLD analysis project Ga0210393, IMG submission 160068) | Forest soil microbial communities from Barre Woods Harvard Forest LTER site, Petersham, Massachusetts, United States - Inc-BW-C-27-O ... | reverse complement strand
AATAGTGTAGGCAATGCTTAAGATTGGCCATCGCGGTGTTTGACGCGGAGGAACCCATGTAAAAGTATGATATGCGGAAAATGTTCATATACGCGTCTGTCGACGGCGACGTGATCTGGGTGAGCCGACTACGGACCCGGTTAGCGCTAGCGTCTAGCAAAATCCACAGGAATACGAACCTCAAGTCCGCCACTGCCTCTTCAAAGTCACCCGCCGCAAGTGCGCAATTCGCCCGTTGTTGCCTCAAAGCCACGGAATGGGACGCGACACGAAGACCTTGGGTGGCGCTCTCTTCACAAGCTGTCCAAAGCTTGGCCTTCTGGGCTTGCACAGCCTTACGTGCTGCGGCCTCCCCGTCTGTTACGTCGAGTAAAAGATCACGTGCAATAGGGTCGTTCTTGGCCTGATAGTGCTTGAGAGCTTCTCGTGCGTCTGCCCATCGACCTTCTTTCGTGTGAATTTTCGCTTTCATTAAGTGTGCTTTTTCGAATGTGTCCGAGGTAAGGGTGAGAACTTGGTCAAAGTCGGCGAGCGCGTTTGCGTGTCTACCGATAGAGTAATATGCCGTGGCGCGTTTATAATATAAGGTAGGATCTACTGGTGATTGTTCTGCAAAAGATGTCAGCAAATGTTCGATTGAGATAATACGTGTGCATGGTTGAAAGAGGATTAGAAGATAGACAGAGGAAGTCACAGTCGATTCTGAATTGCACTGTCTGTTTTAACGTACCTATTGCCTCGGTATAAGCCTTTGCCGCATCATGAAACGTCCCAGCAGACAGCAATGCATTGGCACGGTTAATAAGGGGTTGCAGACCCGGTGGGTATAAAGCGGATCCTGCACTTGGATCCGCGAGGGCAGAAAGCGTGGAGAGTAGGAGGGAAAGCCCACAGAAGAGTAATGGTGGGGGCATAGTAGATGGAAAGTGTAGGAAAAGAACTGGCCAAAACCAAAAGTTCAACATGACACGTTGCCTCCTGACGCCTATATAAAGTTAAAGGTTCCCACGGTGTGCGGAAAAGAATCGGAAACGATCACAGCTACGGGTGGAGCTCTCTAACTAGGCTCTGAATATTGACAGACAAGAAAGGAGCACACGAAAGCATCTTTTGACCCCATCGTTGTCAACAACAACCAGACGAGACTGCGAATTATCGCCCAATTCTGGACGCGTCATATCACATGACTTCAATTCATGAGCACGTGCAGCGTGCATATGCACCGCCACCGCGGCACAGACGGACGCCCCACGGCCCCCACCTGTGGAATGCTTGCCAAGGTGTCGTTGGGAATGTCATTGCGTCATCCTCTCCTTCTCCACATTCCATCGATTGCCAGCGAAATATAGTACGTACCCTCAATTATACATTACATTCTCCTCAACATGCATGAACCGCACCCAAACCAACCCCAGGCCGTCCACTTTGGCGCGGGTAATATCGGGCGGGGTTTTATCGGCGCTCTCCTTGCAGAGTCGGGTTACTTTGTCATTTTTGCCGACGTTGACAAGAAACTCATCAAGGAGCTAAACACACACGAATCCTACGATGTCCACGTCCTCGACGAGAGAGAGCGAACAGAGGAAATCCGCTCATTCGCCGGCGCGTCTTCTCAGACAGACGAAGTCTACCACTTCATCGCGAGTCCCCACACACGGCTGATCACCACCGCCGTCGGCCCCAACGTACTCGAGAGGATCGCACCCGCTATCGCCAAAGGTTTAAAGGAGCGGCGCGCCGCGAACGCCGGCGCCCTCAACGTTATCGCATGCGAGAACATGGTTGGCCAGACGGAAACGCTCGGCAAGTACGTCCAAAGCCATCTCTCGGACGAAGAGAATGTGTGGCTGTCGGCCAACATCGGCTTTGCCAACTGCTCCGTCGACCGCATCGTTCCGGCCCCGTCAACCCCACACGCCGAAAACCCGCTCGACGTTGGCGTCGAAGAATTTTCCGAATGGGCCGTCGACAAGACCGCGCTGCATGCGCCGATCGACCCGCCCGTGCAAGGCATGGTGCTTACGGATTCGCTCCAAGCGTACATCGAACGCAAACTCTTCACGCTCAACTGCGGGCACGCCATCGCCGCCTACCTCGGTTTCGCCCACGGGCTCGACCGGATCGACCAAGCGCTGGAAAACCAGCAGATCCTGGAGGACGTCCGTGGTGCCCTCAGGGAAGGCGGCGCCGCATTGGTGAAGAAGCACGGCCTTGATGCCAAGGAACACGAGCGGTACGTGGAGCGCGTGCTCGCTCGCTTCGCGAACCCGAAGCTGCACGACGATGTGGAACGTGTGGGCCGTCAGCCCCTGCGCAAGCTAGCCAAAGGCGACAGACTCCTCGGGCCAACGGTGATGGCGAGAGAATATGGCCTTCCCATCGATCATCTTGCTCGTGGGATCGCGGCTGCGTTCTTGTTTGACGTGAAGAGTGACCCACAGAGCGTCGAATTGATAGGAAAGGTTGATCAGGTTGGCATCGAGCGCGCAGTCTCAGCGTATACAGGATTTGAGGCTGACAGCGACGTGCATGGCAAAATCGTTTCGGCATACAAGACACTCAAGGCGAAGAGGTATCGCGGGACAGATGTATAGAGAAGATTCGAGTCGTGATACTTAATGATGTACTGGTCACTAACTCCCTTACTGTAGACTGTGTGTAGGTATACTACGAAGAATGTCACTGTCATGTGTCAGTAGCCATGAACACGTCGTAGAACAACGGGACGACTCTGGAAATGACCCATCTCAGACAGATAGTTCACTTGGAAGGCACCAACGATTTCAATGAGGCAGGATTGAGATAGTCCTCAGGGTAAGCTACTACCGGAGGTACCTGGGTATATGAATTAATTCGGAAGAAAAAATATGGGTCATCACAACAATTGGTCGTCATCAATTCGTAAAGAGAAAGAATCGTGAGATGTCATGAAAGTTCAGTACAAACAAAGAGCGGCTCTCGAAATCACAAATGATGAAAAGTCATAAAGTCATAATCAACCGCGGTGGCTGCGCTAACTTCGTAGTCTTATAAACCATCAACGTATCAACCACGAACCGTGATCATAGCAGCGAAACGCCAAAGACGATCAGCGCCACAGCGCCTGCGATGACCGATGACGTGGTCGAGGTGGGGAGATCACTCGGCGGTGCAGCAGAGGTTGTGCTCGTGCCGGTAGCACTTGCGGTCACGGTAGCGCCGGACGGGGACGGCGTCGTCTCTCCGTCCGAGTTGGACGCATTGCCGAGGAGCGAGCTCGCGAAGCTGCACACTTGGCGTATGCTGTTCACCAGCGAGGGCAAGTTGGGCGTATCTAGGACGGCCGTCTGGTCCGTTCTCTCAAAGCTGGACACCAACAATCGGACATGGTAAGTGTGTGGAACAAAAACAGTGACTCAGATTTGGGGGAGAAAGGGGGAATCGCGGCGCACCAATCAGCACATTGTGGGAAAACGGACTTGAAGGTGTCCGTGCAGGAGCACTTGATCACGCTGATGAACTCCCCAGGGTTGAGAATGACCTTTTTACATGTGTAACGGTAAGGCAACAGATAATTGTTTTTAGTCATTTTAGTTGGAATGTGCGTAACGTAGTCAGTACATACCGAAGAGAAATTGGCGAGCGCGGGGGCGGCCTCGGCGCATGTGTTGATAGTCGGGTAGCCCTTTTCGCAGATCGGGCACGATGCCGGGGTATCTGGAAAGTAAGGCTGTACCGTCTGGCGAGCGATAAACGCCAACCGATAGGACGATAACGGGCTTGCCCAAACCGACGACGTCGCAGATAAGAGGATCAAGAAGAGACAGACGTGAGTGGTGGTGAGAAAAGAGTGGAAAGTCATCCTGGCGTTCTTTTTCGACAGTTTCTATCTGTACCTAATGTTGCTGGGAACGACACCGTCGACGAACGGCCCAGTGGCCTCAGCTCTCCTGGAGGCCCTCCGAATTGGCCCACAATTAATATGCCCTACAGATAATTGATAAGATAAGATAACAGAACTATTCAGGACCAACCGCCTCTACTGACAGTGCCTCGGGTAACAGCTTCTAATCAATATTTTCATGAATTTCAGGGCCGGAAGTTCGCGCATCCGACCAACATAAGCCAACGGGCCACGAGGACAAGGTGAAATCTCTAACAGCCGATGCGAGGAGATAGTCAAACAGTATAGCAACACAACAATGGACAAAACAATAAGAGACAGGTCCAGAGGGGCGGCGATAGATAACCAATGTACATACGCGCACACACCCACCCCAAAACACATTCGAGATTATCGAATCGCTAGATCGGTGGACGGTCCATGGGCGAGTCGAGGAGCGTTTGGAGCTGCATAAAGATGCGTCAAAGTTATGGGGAGGGGGAAAGAGAGGATCGGCGCACCCACCTGTTCTAACATGCCGGAGTGGGGCAGGCCATCCATGTTAGCACTATCTCCGCCTTCGAGAATAATGGGGTCTCCCTGTGCCTCACCCTGTGCATCTTGCGCCGCCTGCTTTGGTCAACCAGGATAACACGTCAGACCGCTGCAGAGACTCGGAAGGTGGAAACCAGAAGCCTATCCCCACGCACAGGTTCTCTTTTCGCGCTAGTTGTGCCCGAAATCGATTTCTTGACGGTGTTTTTTCCGGGGCCAGACACGCCGGGGACGAAAGGTTCGTCGCGCGGGACGATGTCGATGAGAAAGTCGAACTGGTCGGACTTGCTGAGTGCCTTGGCAATGTCGGCGCGCGACAAAGTGCGGCGTTTGTTGGAGTCAGCAACGATGAATGCCCGCGCTGTAATCTCTGCGATGAAAACTTTTGACAACACGATAAGTGAACTGGGGGCAATGGAACGGGGGATGGCAAGGGGGGATAGAAGTTCGAGAGCGTACTTTCGCAAGCCTTGCAGAATAGGATAGGCGCTGTACAACACGATAAAGGTTGCGAGGGATGGAAAAGTTATATGGTGTGGACAAACCATCTGCTGCGATCATCTGGGCGGGATTACACAGGTCATGTCACGGTTGGATAGAAAGAAGTTGAAATGAGTGCCACCTTTACATCGGGGTCACTCTTCATAACCTTCTTTATCCTCGCCAAAGGCAATGGCGGGTGTCGATAATCGGGAGTCTCTTGCTCGGCAGCATCGACCTGTCTCTGCCAGAAGGAGTGGAGGAACTCATGAAGGGGCTCTCCTGATTGGACGTATGGCTTGGTCATTGTCACTGAGGATCGTGAACTGTGGTTGGCTGCTGCCACCTGCCAATTTATTTTTATTTCAAAGATCAGATCTTGTGTATTCTAACACTATTTTAACTAACTTATCTCCCACTCCACTCATCAGGTCATCTGACCTCCTACTGAGTGAATTGAAGCACGCGTGCGCTTCGCTTCCACAAGGCTTAAGGTTTGGGGTACTGGATTTCAGGGAGGATGACCGAGCCATTCCGTCCCAAAGTCATTGTGTCCTGACTATGGTGTTTATTTCAACAGGTAGTGAAAAGTGCAGATACGTCCATCGCGTCATACTGACACTTGCTACATTATGTCCAAGAGTCAAGTGAAGATGTTGGTACATGTTATGGGAATTAACGAGTCCGGGATACGTGCACATAGAGTAGAGTTTTCTGAGAAGGGTGGCAGTAGTACGATATATACGCAATACAGAGTGTCAACATTACAAGTTGTTTTGGGCGATGTGGCGCATGATCGTCAATGAAGCAAGAAGTTCTGTCCGCGGAGGAATGTTGATTCAGTGGGATGTGGTGTCGAGAGCCCAAAGAGGAGGGCTTACCAGCAGATAGGTGCGCGAAGGGTTCATATATAGTAAACACATTGCCCGACGTACCAAATGCGGGACGATCCACGGGCTTGAGATTATAATGGGCGACCAGGAAGTTGTCCGCGTTCAGGCACTAGGAACAAGTATAAATGGTGGCCCACGGTCTGCATCAAACTTTGAGCGTCCTACCGTCCACTCGTGGTCTGCGACCATGTGATGGCCCCATCTGTACTCTTTTCCATCCGAAGCCATAAACTTCCGGAACAGAGACCTGCGCGATCACGGTAAACGAAAAAGACGTTATGCGGCGCTGGCGAAAACAACGCACCCCGAGAATAGTGAAACTTTCCGCAGGTATTGGTGCATGGGTATTGACACTGAGCCTTTGGTAAAGCGGATCGTTCCTAGGGCGCCTCTAGGCCCAAAGTCGAGAACGATCAAGGGTTCACGGTAAAAGTGGCGACGGTCGCGATCGCCGAGGCTCGTCGAGCGTTGGCCCATGTCGTAAACCATAAGCCCCGCGTTGCGCGTGCGTTGAGGGGTAGAGGAAACGCGCAGAAAGGCGCGGTCGTAAACCTCATCAAAATCGGAGCTTGCTAGGACGCCAGTGCGATCCTCGAAGAAATAGGCGGATGGTGGACCGGCAATTGTCATGGCGTAAAGGAGAGCTGTCGTACAAGGGGCCCGGGTCAAGTGAGAGGAAAGCGAGGTAGAGCAGACTGCGAGTCCAACGTGAGGAGTGTGATTCCCCACCCAGCGGAAGCCTTTATAGGATGAGGGCAGAAACGATTTTGGGGTAAGGGTGCCTAGAATCTTCCCCGAAAGACGTCCCTCGACTTGACAGTCATGAGCAGTGCAAGAACTGTCTAGAGCAGCTTCTCGAAGACAATCCACTCAAACCGGGTGATCGGGAGCGCTTCGGGCGAGTACCAGGGCAGTCATCCTGTAACTGCGGCTAGCCGCAATATGAGGCGGAGCCCGATTTCTGAGCATTAGGCGCCCACAACCCTTTTCTCAAATCCTCGTCCACAACCTACAGTAGTCGAAACAAAACGGGGCTAAACGAGAGACTGCAAGGAGATACGGCAGTGGTGCGGCACATCCGGGCGCACGTGTGTTACTTGTGAAGCGCGGGGCGGGCATTGAGTTAAAAGCCGCATTTACCACCGCAGTCACATCCGATGAGAATCTCTTACTGTAATATAGCACGATCAGAGGCACGATCGAGGGAAAATGTATATAGGTCCACTAGTACTGGCACTGTATGTTATCTGACTGCGCAGCAACAGCCTAAATAAATTCGTTGAGCGACCAGCGGGCCAGCAATTGAAACGGGAGTCTTTGCGAGGATCCGTCGATGCCATCTTGAGAATTCCCAGCGTTTGCATGTTCAATTTGACATGGAACGAGCCACTTGGGAAGCATGTTCTCGTCGGCTTGCACGTACCCGGTGGTCGCAAGAATCGGAAACACGGTCATAAAGCGGTCATACGTCTGAGTGGCTGGATTTGCAGAGAGTCTAGCACTATCAATCAGATCTTGATTTCAATCGTAAACTTCCCCGCCCCTGGTCCCTTGAAAAGCTCTTTCTCGAATGACTCTTCTCCAGAACGCCAATGATAGATTAATTGACTCGGCATCTGGAACCTTGGCTCGACCCGTAATGTGGAAATATACCAGATGACGCACCCCAAGGGCCCTGTGCCGCCTTGCCGTGCTTCCTGAGCAACCACGTGGGACACAATATTAATGCTGGTGAGGAAGGCGGACCCAGAGCACGCTGCGAACCTCCTGGGTATTCCATGCATTCAATGACACGAACAAATTCAACGGGGTTGCATCCTCGAGGCCGCGGGCCTCAGGCTTCAAGTTTCAAGAAGTCGGCCACCAGGCCCAACATCAGGCATGGAACTGATAGAAGGGCCCACTGGCCTGGGAATTCTGCCAGGGGTTTGCCTCTTCCGTGAACGTCCCCCGTTTTGCTAAGCTTCATCATGTCAATCAAATTCATTCCGAAAGATTCGTGCTTCCCAGAAAGTGGTGCCCCCGCCGCTGAATTGTGAAGCCGTGACGGTGGCTGGCGCTTCCCTATGCCACCTTGATCATCGTCGCTTCTGGAACGCATATAAGTTCACATACGACTTACCGAATGTCAGTCAGGCGAGTCCTTCTCGTTCTCTATCGAACAGGGGCTCCCACTCTGGTACGCCGTGGGTGCATATGTGAATGGCATTAATTGCCTTCCTTCCTTGGCAGACCCACTTCAAGGGACGCGTAAACAATTAATGCTTCCCCTCTGGATTCCGGCGCCTTGGGGCGCCGACATGGGTTGGACAGACGGGAGCATGTCAAGTTCCGGAAGACGTTCCGCGGGGGATCACCGCGCTCACAGTCTAAGATCGAACATAGAAGGAAAAGGTGAGATTGAGGCGGGATAAGCCACTGGGAAATATTAGTTACCTGTCATTATTTGTACCTGCTCTTAGTGTCGTGCATGAACATGAACAGAATGTGCAGAGAAAATGATGTGGCCGTAACTGTCTATCCTATTTTGGTCTCTTCTGCTGTCCCAACCCGAGCCTGGGCCTCGGTGTACTCCCACTCCCTTGTACCCCATTCCATGACTGATACCGATCGACACTGTACTGTACTGTAATGTAGTGTCTACTGTAGCTCCACAAAACTCACCAGCATGCATTGAGTTCCGAAACTCTAGACCCGGTGGACCGGATTTCACGTTCGATTGGAATTGCCAACCATTGTACCGTGGTTGGCTGGTGTCCTGACGAGTCTTCCCTAACTAAGGGGAACTGGCGCGTCTTCTGTGGTCAGCTGGCACCGTGTTCCCAAGGATGCGCCAGTGGTGCCATTAGTAATAGTAGTAATAGTCGAATAGTCCCTTCAAGTTATAGCGTCCCTTGAACGTGCATACGGGGATACGGGCCCGGGGGACGCGTCAGCAGCACGCTCAACAGAATATGTCTTACAAAGCACCGGTGACAATGTCAACTACCCACCAAGTTCTGCAGACCACCTCAAACAGGCTGTACTGATGTCAGTTCGTCCCGCCTTCCCATTCGCAAAGAGGATCTGACATTTATTGTACGCCTCGGCTGGCGCTAGCGTTCCCGAGTAAATGCCCGCCACCTGACTGATGCACCGATCCGCCAGTGTAGGCGCAAGTGTCAAAAAAGTAAAAGGAGAACAGCAAGATCCGAGCGAAAGTTTTAGACCAGGATCCCTGAGAGCGGAACGCTGTTATACCCATGCCGTAGTCCCGCACTCTGGTATCAAGACGTGAAAGCGTGAACGTTTGATGGGGGATATTCGCCTTGGGCTTACTACTATGTCACTCGCTGACACAGTAGAGATTTCGTGGCCAAGGAAACTATCTCCTTTCATCGGTGTGAGTCAGAGACTCGCAATAGCTCGCGTTGGCCGGAAACCTCCTCTGGTCTACAGAGAGATCCTAACCGGCCGGCTACTACATGCGGTGAAACAACAACAGCTCGCCGACACACATAGATACAGTTTATGGAGCAACGTTCCATTGTTGACCCACCTGTACTGTGCACATAACTCCGGGAAACTAAAAGTCCGTGTCATCTTTCACCCCTCTACCGCCGTCCTAGTCCTAGGTTCAACTGTGAAGGTGCGCCCTGACAAGATCGAGGTATCTGCATAGTTGTGCCTTCTGTCTTTACAGCTCGGCCGTTGCGTCCGGGTGGCATCCACCTCCTCTAACTTGCCTTCGAGTCACGTCTGACGCAGATCTTCCAGACAAAAGTCCTTGGTCTGGATGACCCCATGTGTAGCCTCGGAGGAAGCGTCGGCCATCCTTCCAGCACTTACAAAACTACTCCCTATATTCTGCTGTCTATTCATTGACAACGTCATGATCTTTCTGTCACTGGTGAAGTTTGTTCGAGGCTGTCGCGTATCACGTCGTCCACGCCGCAGGTATAAAACTGAAGATACAGGCGTATTGGCAGTCGAGTAACCGCTGGCAATAGGATGCGGCCTCTGTTGGAATATTTGAGGGACAATCATGGATTTGCCGTCGACTCGTTTCAAGTTTACAATTATCAGAGACCAGAGACCCTGAAAAGCAGTGTCAACTTTCCTGCATCTCGGATGGTTGCTGGTATTAGCGCCGCGCCTACCCAATTTCTTTACTCACAGCAGGAACAATCAGATACGCGGTATCTACATCAGGTAAAGTGCCGAAGTGTAGATAAGAACTCATCACACTGATACAATCCGCCGGGCATTCGAATGGAAAGGCAAGCAGCGTACTTCAAGTTGACTAGATCGACATCCTATGCTGACGGCATCTTCCTAGTTCAGACCAAAAAGTCTATATGAGCGTCGATCGCAAGCCAGAGCGGTGTTAGGGTACGGGCGTACCTGTGTAATACTATATCCCTGACAGTGACAACTTCAAAAATCTGCCAGTGCCTTGCCGGCGAACAACGTTATCATGCTCCTCTGTGCTTATTACATACGGGACTTGGAATGTCATTGCCTGCCTTGAGAAAGTGTCTAACGACGGGAATGCAGGCAAGCTCCTGCCAGTGCCCACACTGACTCGCTCGCGCGTCGCGTCATACTGCAGTCCGCCACTGGGCTCAGTGGGCTGGGCCGAGTTCACCCGACCGCTAAGGCTGACTAATCAGGGAGATCTAATCTTACCGAGTGCCAGCTGCCACTGTGACACGTCGACTTCAAGGCTTTGCGTGCCCTTTGCGTGCCCTTCCACCCTGAACGCAATGGCTACGAATATGGATGAAGACGGTAATCCAAGTGCTCTTGTCACGGCTATATGAAATGACAGATGTTGTATCTGTAGTGCTTATAGGCGTGATTGGTGGTAGCGGCCTTTACCACCTCGACAATCTCACTTTTGTGTACGTATCGGAACACTGCCCCGAGTGGAGCCCTAGACATTACTGATGAATGTGTCAATACATGCACAGAAAGCATGTGAATCCAGAGACAGTAAGTCTCACTTCGATTCGTCACGATTCGTTCTGATGGCCATACGTAGCCCTGGGGCTATCCGTCGTCGCCTATCACGATTGCCTCTCTTCCCACAGGCACCCGTGTCGCTTTCTTGGCCCGACACGGGCAGGGACACACCATCAGTCCCTCTGCCGTCCCCGCCCGCGCCAACATAGCCGCGCTCAAGTCCCTAGGCGTGCGCGCCGTCATCGCCTTCAGCGCGGTTGGTTCCCTGCGGGAGGACATCCCGCCAGGCACGTTCGCGCTGCCGACACAGATCATTGATCGTACAAAGGGCGTGCGGCCCGCGAGCTTCTTTGAAGGCACGACCATCGTCGCCCATGCCGCGTTCGGCGATCCGTTCAGCCGTCGACTCGTTCAGTGGCTCGAGGGTCCCCTCACCCGCGCGCTCGCGGATGATGGTCGCGGCGTAAAGCTCGCTACGGAAAAGTGCATCGTGTGCATGGAAGGCCCCCAGTTCTCAACGCGTGCGGAGAGCCTCATGTACCGTCAGTGGGGCGGTGATCTGATCAACATGAGTGTGTTGCCGGAGGCGAAGCTCGCGCGTGAGGCTGAGATCAGGTACCCACTGCATCTAACCTGCGTACCACGGATGGCTGATAGGAGCTTCGATAATGCTAGCTATGCCCTCATCGCGACTGTGACAGACTATGACTCGTGGCGGCCAAACGCGGAAGCTGTCACTGCCGCTGAGGTTTTCAAAACGCTCCGAGAGAACGCGGAGACCTCGCGTCATGTGGCAGGGACAATTCTTCAAGAGCTGCACGCGACGGTACTGCAAGGTGACATCCTTTCAGAAGAGGTTGGATCGATGCAGTCGTCTATCATGCCACGCTCTGCGCAGCAGACACAGGCTGATAGGGATGGATTGCGCTACGTGCTTCCGGCTTACTTTTCAGAGTAGAACCTATATGTCGATCACACATAGGTTATTCAGTATTGGGCGACATTTTACTAGAGGCTCATCAAGGCTCCAGGAAGTGCCGTTCAAGTTGTGGCTGGTCCATAGCTGGATATACCAATGGAAAACTCATATTGGCGTTGACACTGTGTTTTTACGTATTCGTAATCGATATTTGCCCCTTAACCCTCATTTGTAGGGAACGCGTCAATGGATTGTTGCTTCAAGATGATGTTGGCATAAGTCGAAAACGACTTTGTGACCGCGAACTTGAAGAACCCCCCTCGATGGTATGCATCAACATGCAATGGTCCCCGTTGCTCACCTGATGATATACAGTACTCTTGAATACCCATGATCTTACAACGTTAGCCTGAGTGACCGCCGAGAAACTGCACAAAAAGCACAAGATCCCAACCCCTAAACCCATGCCAGTGCCCCGTGCCCACAACAGTCGAAAACCAAAACCCCTCGGTCTACCGAGCGACCAAGTCTTTGCAAAGCTTTGCGTCTCAAAAAAAAGAAAAGGCTCGCACGTACTCCCGCTCAAAGTCGCCGTGCGCCATAATTGTAAAATGTGACGAGGACGAAGACGGCACAGAAACGAAGGTTTTAGCCAGTTCTCCGAACGCATCATCCGAGTGAGCGACTCGGACGTCATGAGCGAGAGAGGGGTGCTGGAAGCTGAGGGCACTACGGCACCTGCGCAAGACGGTTCCCTGTCCCCGAAAATGGTGCATGTACAAGGACAGGTGTGGATGTGAGGAGGTCCTTTCAATGACGGCGAGCCCACCTCGGTATCGCATCATGAATAGAAAAACACACATGGATTGAAGCGAAAAGCGATAATCAAACAAACAGAGGGGAAGTTCCAAAAAAAAAAAGGGATACAGTTGAGTTGCATCTGACAACGTGACACGGTCCTTATCCTTCTTCTTCTCCTACCTGGTCCCGATCTAAGCTGACGAGCTCGAGGTAACCCTCGGGCACCAGCGCGTG
>Ga0210393_10003450_pt1 | contig 12694 bp, 14 predicted proteins | sample IncBWC27OmetaG_FD_160068 | JGI IMG/M metagenome (GOLD analysis project Ga0210393, IMG submission 160068) | Forest soil microbial communities from Barre Woods Harvard Forest LTER site, Petersham, Massachusetts, United States - Inc-BW-C-27-O ... | reverse complement strand
AAAATCGTGAAACATATGGTGACTATACGAACTATCTGAATCGTCAGGGTTCGGTGGGACCATGTGTGCTGGGATGTCCATTTCTGCGTTCGACGCTCACATCAGTACATATTCCACGGATCTTATGCCAGTGAGGACGAACCACTGTCGGAAAGATTTCCCTTTAAGTACTCTGGCGTTCCGATTGTGTCCAGCACCTTGAGGTCATTCTCGGTCATGTGCAGGTAGCAGAAGGTAAGGTCCTTAAGTCACGTTCAGTGGCAAGAAAGCGCGACTCGTAGGCAGGGTTGCGCACGGTCATCTTGAAATTGAATATGAATGTTGGACCACGCGAAGGCAGGTACTACTTGCCCAGTGACGATCTGCAAGCACACGTACGGTAGTGCCTTGCGTTTTGAGTTTGCTATATGCAATTATCCAACGTGGTCGAGCTGATTCGTGCGAGGGTTGATCGTATATTCGAACCACTCCGATCGTAGAGATTGTTGACTGGGATTGGCCGAAGGGTGACCATTAACCTGTCACGATGTCGTAGTGTCGCAGTTCATAAGGGCAATCGTTCTAATCCATAATGAGCAAGCCATCTCCCACGGCTCCGTCTCCAAGTCGAAATTTTGACTCTCTTCTGTCACTGGCAACTCGCCTTCTTTGCGTGCCCCATTCGCTTTCGCCCTGGTAGACAAGTACGGAAGTACGGTGAACTCATATTATTTCGTACTGTGCATCACTTCCGCTCATAATCAATTTTACGTACTTGTTGTAGACACATCAGAGAATATCATCGAGGCCATATCGCATTCTCGAGTTTCGCTAAGGCCCGATACCTGGCGCTCGGTCTGCTGTGGGAGACAGGTCCTTACTAGGGCCTTACCAGGCCTTATCTCCTGAGAATCCATCTTTTTGCAATCGTGGTCGACATGGAACACGTAACAGTCTACACAGCCTCGAACATTCCTGCCGCAGCTTCGCATCCCACCATCAACTCCTTACAATGGACCGAAGATGGCCAATTGCTGTTCGTGACAAAGACCGCGGTACATATATTGGTCAGCACTGCTCCTTAGGAATTATTATTCTATTCGATGTTATGATATAACGAGCACATTGAGACTCCCGATCTTGGGGTCAATTATTGCAGTCCTTCCATAGTCACGTCCGCAAGACCCAAAGATAGTGCCCCTGGTGAAAACACGCACGGATGGTTTAGGACCGTTCTAGAACCCGACAGGCGCTCGTTTCATCATTGGCCAAGTGAATCGCAAGGTAAGAGGTATTCTAATCGAAGGTAAATGGGGTGATGAATTTCGGCTTTAGATTGGGATAGTCTGGTAACGGGGTCTCTGGATGTGTCCATTAAGTCGGTCGTAGCATCTCCCAGCTTTCTATCTCCAGACGCAGGGTACGAATGTACACTGGCCCTTTTCTGGACGGCTCATTGTCTAGGGCTAAAGCTGTATATTGGCCGTCATCAACGCAAACTTAGAATTATCTCTGTGGTGCTCTGTCAAGAATCAACTGACAGGACAGTGGGTCAAGGTATCCGATTGACTCAGACGCGAGGGGTATTACATGTGACTGACTCATGGTCAGCTACAAGATGCCATATCCTTTTTGCGGTCGCAGGCAGCCACTCGAACGGCTTCTCGACTTCAACAGACTCTCCAATCACAAGTTGTCTGTACGTCCAGTTAACATCATGGTCTTTATCTTATCAGGACACCGACCATGCCATACATGATAGGTGCTTCGTGGTCGAGGCGGCCAGACTTCGGTGCTGTTCCCGCTCGCATCTGCGATGGTTCTCTCTTGGCTATTGGAAATAGAGCGGGGTCTATCCTCCTTTTGAAGTAAGCATGGGTGTGAATAAAATCAACCGTCTAAGACCCTTTGATCATGCCGACTAGGTTCACCATGGGATCAGGGTCCAACCAATATCTTGAACACGTCCAAGCGGTCGATGTTAGTGAACAATGGGTCACTCACCTGACATGGCTTCCATGGGCCAGCACGAGCGAGAACGAACGTGAGTTACAGTCGCACTTAGGACATTGCTGTCAGTTTATTCCGTAACTTCGGATAGGTGTTGCTGTTCTCGCTTATTGTACTTCTGATGGCGCCGTAGGGTTCGTCAGAGTCACGAGAACATATCAGACAGAGACAGGAGCTTCTAAGTTTGGCCACGACCCAGTATTGGCAACGAGCGTGAGCCGCTCGCGGCAGTCCATTCATGAGGCTGAAGACAGTATTGTTACGGGACTCTCCCTTGTTGAACCTCGGGACGTGAAAGTAAGCCCGTATAACAGTTTCCTTGGGCTCAAATGATGGGCTGAGAACGACTCAGCCTGTCGTTGTCATTCTCAGATCTGGCCTGGTCCAGTTGTGGGCTGAGGAATGCGAGGGAAGCGCCTGGTCGGGGTTACGTTCCTTTTCTCTTCACAGACAGGGCATATCGAACGGTTCCTCAATGTTTTATTGCCCTTCTGGTGTCGTGTTCTCTCCTGAGCATGACACACTGGTAATTTCCCTGACAGACGGGAGTTTTCACGTCATCTACGACATCTCTTCCAACCCGACCGCTGAGTCACAGCTGGATTCTACAAAAGCGCGAAGCTTCTCCTCAAGTGTTCTTTCCTCGATATCCCGGAGGGTGTTCATACAGGTGGAGGGGGGTGCCATCCCTCCTGCAGAGATGAACCGGATCAACGGCATGGTGTCTTTCGGTGGCTTTCCTATTGTCAGTTGGGCGCATGAGTAAGCTTTCCTTGAACACCAGCCCAGACCTTATTTGCTTATGGTTTCTGCGCCGCAGGAGGTCCATGTCATCTGATTTCAGTTACAAACCCGAGGCCAGTCATAACAGTACCTTGGTTGTGGCCAAGATTTATGCAGGAGACAGTGACAATGCTGTTCTGGAGATGCTCACAGATATTATCTCAACAGCAAAAGCATGCATGTCGTTTTTCCTGCCATAAAATGCTCTTGCTGATAAAGATTACAATAGTCCCCATGACAGCCCCGATACATATTCTTCGCCCTATTCTATTCCGTCTTGTCCAGGGCGGTGTTCTCACACGACTCCATTCTCGCCTTCTTCAAGCTTTGCAAAATCCTGCAGCCGAAGATGTTCTGGAATTGGCGATACCTCAGTTACTCTTCGATCCCTCCACTTCCCCCTATGCGTCTTTCCGCGAGAGCATAGTCCGTCACCTGTTTCATCATAACACTTTACTTCGCCTTCGTTTGAAACTAGCGATCACGGACTTTTGCTGGGTAGGGTCATTTCTTTTCCCACCCCTCTTCTACCTTTGCCCAGGCTCATTTATCTTACCGAATTCAATTGCCGCTCAGAGGTCAGCATCAAACCCGGAGAACAAAAATGAATATGCGACAGTCGTACAAGACCTTCTAAAAGCAATTTCCCATCATGTTCTAGGGATACTTGTTCGGCATATTAATTTAGTGGCAGATCTTCTCACCCGTAAGCTACCCAATACTCAGCCTATCCGCTGTCTGAGTTGTACCGGTCGTACTGTGCAGGAGATGACCTGCCATTTGTGCGGCGCGTTGTAATTCAATGCAGGCTACCAGGGACACCGCAGGCGTTGTCTGTCGAGGCACAATCCCTAGCCAATAAAGTGACAACATCCTTTCCGCCCATCGAGCATGAAGTAGTTCCGGGTGGGCTTCGGGAGTCGTGTCCGGCTTGCGGTGCGGAAGTTTCTTTGATAGATATTGCTGTGGGCACATGTCCGAATGGCCATAGGTGGTGTGAGTTCATAATGCCATCAGACGAGCGGCGCTTATGCTGATGGTTGTGGGGGGCTGTCTCCTAACCCTTTCTTCCTTCATCAGCCCGCTGTTCCATCACATCGTTCATTCTTTCGACTACGATGGTGCAAACTTGTATAGGCTGCGCACGAAAAGCCTTTCTCCCTACTACCCGATCTTTGCATCAACAGAACCAGGGAGAAAAACCAATTGGAGGTGTAGGAGTTTCGGAGCGAACTGTAGCTGTGGACCCAAGTATTGTTGGGGGGGTGGGTACTGAGAACCCAGCTACGACCAGGCGGGGTTGGGTCGTGCAAGAGCTCCTGAAGGCCGTGCCGCGGTGTCTCTTCTGCGGAAATAACTTTGCTATCCTAATATGAGGTATTCCGATAGGAAGCCAAAGTGGTTTCAGTCTTTTTTAGTCACAGAGATGGGTTTCAGGCCTACTAGCGGACCAAGTTGCCTCAGTCCATTAAAGGAAAGATACGCTTGTCTAAAAGGTCTAAAAAGGTCGAAGATAAGGCATCCGAGTGTTCATTCGGTTATCGTGCATCATGCTGCCTCACAAGCAATGTCATTTTTTCGAGAAAGGTATTATCAATGAGACCGGCTCTTGACTTGCCACTGCTGTCTTTCCACTTCATTCCCTGCCACTGTATGTACCCAATCCTTGCTCATGCTTTGCCATTTTTTTGCCTTGCTGGTGTGCCAGTCAATGACTTTGTCGATGCTGACAACGCACGACCTCCCATAATTTTGCCCCAGGTAGCTCGCCACGTGTTTCTATGGTACTGCGCATGCGGCATCGCCTCACCAAGGCACCCGAGAGACCCGCACGCAACGTACTAACCTGCCAATGTCCGGCCTTTATCTGTAGCCCGATAACTCTCCGAAACGGTGATACGTGTTGTATGTACGGGTACGGTTCATAGTCTAACCACCGGGGCACACCCATACCGAGCCAGCTTTCAGGTTCTGATCTTCAAGCACATGCTCTATTCGTTGACATTTGCCGTTTGCGACGGGCGTATACCTTACCGTTCGTCAGATTTTGTCGTTGCTGAAGGGCACATGTGAGAAGGACATTTGGGCCATCATGATCCGGATTGCAGACTTGGAGGATCACATGACCTCGTCTCCGTCTCTACGCAGTTGTCTCATGGATGGATTGGATGGTCATAGGTGAGGGTAACTGAAATCATGTGTGCACTACGTGCATTACTCACAGTAATGTTACGATTCGAAGATAAAAGCACTAGGACTGAATAGGGGAATAGCATAGCTAGAATATTAATTATCATTATCGGTCGTTTAGCAGGTGTTTTCAATATTGGCGTCGAGGAGAACACTTGCCAAAACTAAGAGAAGTTATCAAAGTTGCCGTGTTGTGTTATATCTCTAAATTAAATAAATAATATAATTATCTAGCGATTTAGTCAGCCACGAGGTCACAGGGCCGCCACGGGGAACGTCATCAACGCGGCTTTGGTGCACTCTCCTCGTACCTCTCCTCGTACCACAACGGCAAACATTCGGTTCTCGCCGCAGCATTAACACTCCTACTTACGCATCTGAACAAGAACGTGACCACTCTTCAAGGTTTCCTTAACGCTGCGGTTCCTTGCACGAATAGGCCACTATGGTGGATGGTAGCCCGAACACTGAACTTGGGAATGATTCTCTAGTGAAGTTGGTACTCGAAGGCGACACGGACCAAGATACTTGCCGAATCTGCAGCGCACCTGCGGAACCAGATCAGCCACTCTTTTATCCGTGTAAATGCTCAGGCACGATCCGGTACATCCACCAAGATTGGTGTGTCCTGTGACCTGTCATATATCCCTAGACCGAACTGAGATGCCATTCAGTTTGACAACATGGCTCTCCCATAGCAAAAAAAAGACCTGCGATGTGTGCAAACATCCGTACTCATTTACGAAAGGCAAAGTTTCATTTTGTTAATCCAGTTCATGCGAAGTCTGACCTCGCTCCAGTATACGCAGATGATATGCCCAGACATCTACCTGCGATCCTCCTGCTACGGAAACTCGCCCAACAGGCAGTGTTTGCGGTTTTTTTCTGCATTCGTGCAATCATCGTGTCCTTCGTGTGGCTCGCCATCCTACCTTGGATTACAGTCTGGACGTGGAGGATGTACTTTGCCATGGGTAATTCTACGTATGTGACTGTGACTTCTGATCTTCTGTCTATTTTTGATGAAATCTGCAGTGCTTGGTGGATTAGCGCACGTCCGAGATCATCATCATCATCGCCGCCATCATTCTTCTTTTACAACCTCACCTCACGCTCCCAATTCAATTCGACTACAACCAATACAACACTTCGCCGCTCCTCCAATGACACCGACACCTCCACATTAGATGGTCTCCTTGCACATCCGCTCCTTCGCACCGTATCGGCAGATATATTCACCGGCCAGATTATCGCCACCCTCATCGTCCTTGTTTTCATCGCCGTGTTTCTTTTGCGTGAATGGATATCCCAGAATGCCCGACCTGGAGTTTTCGAAGAAGGCGATCCCGCAATTGCAGCCGAGCCCGAAGCCGAACAGGAGCGGGAAAGACAGCAACAGCGTTTGCGTGAGCAGGCTATGGCCTTAATGGAGCAGCACGACATCCAATTGCGCAGGCGGCAGCAAGCTGAGGCAGAACGTTTGCCCCGGGCCAGAGAGGGTGATCCGCGTCAGCTGGAGCCAAGCCGGCGTCACCCGGATCAGCCAAGCAGGGATTTACCCACACGGCCTCCATCTCAGCGAGCGCATGAGTTACGTGCCACATACATTCCTCAGACTACTCAGCCAGATCAAGTTGAACTCTCCGCAAGTGACGCTGCCGGGCCAAGCAATGGGGTGTCCCCTGCCGTCAGGGATAACCACAATACATCTTACTTACAATCGCGGCAAGAATGGCTACGAGCAGCGGAGAAACGCCGACTCCTTTCCCTTGGAAGCACGTCTTCTCCTGGGGAACAACGGAGATCGAGCTCACCGGACAACGATACAGGGCCATCGGTCCAAACAAAACATTTCCGTAATGCCATTCTTGGAAGCGGCAAAGGGAAGGCCAAGGCTGTGGACCTCGAGGGGTCTATTCATCAAGACCCTCTTTCCATTTCTGAGGTCAACAATACCGCAAATATCTTAGCTACCCTCAGGCAGAAGCGCATTGCTTGGGGCATTCCTGGTGCAGAGTCTTGGACCCTCTACGACTTTGAGCGGTTTGAGATGACCAGACTCGGCATTGACCTCATGTTCTCGCCGCATGGTGTTGTGGTAGAAACGGATCCATGGCAGCTCATCATTCAAGCCGGGGTTGACCACGTGGTAGTTCAGGACGACCCAACGTCCTTCACTGTCACGGGATTCGATACACATACAATGGCTGCACCCGACAATTGGACCGAATGGCTCGGGGATGCTGTGGATGATGCCTGGCGGTGGCGAGCGAGGCGACGCGTGCTGTGGGAACGTTTGCGTGAAGAGGCCGAACAAGATTGCCTCGACACTCTGCAGCTACCCAGCGAGTTGTCTGGCATATCAATCGAAGAGCTCTACATGGTCCGAGATATCAATGGTGTTTGGACACCACCTCCGGCCCCGAAGCTGATTAGTCGATTGCCTGTGCTTACCGCGTTGTCCCCAATGCCATCTCATCCAAGTGCGACGGACGACGGAACGTCATTACTCTCGGCTCACAAGCGATTAAGAGCTGAGGGTTCTAGGACAGGGCGCTCTTTTCCAACAAGCACGCTCTCCATCGCTTCTCTAGACGAAGATGACGGGAACTCACGTCGCGTGCGCCAACGGACTCAACCACAGGCAGATGCGAAGACTTTCTCTTTCCCCCCAACTGGGGTAGACGATGGACAGCTGTTCCCATATATTCCACAGAGACCCCTTCCCTTCCCAATTACCCCCACAGTGTCCCTTTCGCAAGAACCGCTCTCGCAATCTGCTGGATCCGCACCCTCTCATCCCGGGGCGTCATCACCATCACTTCCCTCTTCACCCTCGTTTCCCCCTCTTGATTCTCAACAACCACCTACTCCTTCAATGTGTATGCCCCGGCGACCGCCAATGCCGAACACGACGATTCCAACGCCGGTGTCTGCCCCGCCTTCTCTTCTACCCAGGGGCAGCAGAGATAGCACGCCACTTGAGTCACCAAGCCTCGCAACTTACCAACCTCCTGAAGAGTTCCAAGAAGGCTCTGCGCGGCAAGGGTACTTTGACAATGTCGAGGATGGCGAGGGAGGACTGGACAACTGCAGTGACATGGTGAACCATGAACGATTTGAGCAAGACGCGGCACTATTTTTCAAGGACGAGCCTATCATCGCATATCATGCAGGCAAGGAATCCCGACTAAATACTGAGGAAGAGGAGGAAGAGGAGGAAGATGAAGGGGACCTTCCTGGTTTGTTAGCAGACTCCGACGAAGATGGCGATGAAGACGCCAGAGAACTACGAGGTGCCGCTCGACGCGGACAGAGACGCGCAGCATGGGGCCCCGAATGGGGCGACGCAGTGCGCCCAGGGGTAGCAGATGAGGGGGATGTCGCCGTAGAAGCTGACGATGATGGTGAAGACGTGGAAGGAGAGGATGTAGACGATGCTGCCCTGGCAGCGCAACTTGCTGACGAAGATATGGCTGTTGAGGATGACATGGAAGGTGCCCTTGAAGGTAAGGTATTTTCACGTCTGATTTGGGTGGCTAGTTCTTTGACTACTTTCATCTAGCCATCGGCATGAGAGGTCCGCTGTATGTCGTTGCACAGAATGTATGCCTAGGAATCCTTGATACGCTGCATCTACTCAAATTTGGCTTCTCAGGCGGCCTTGATGATCTTCGTACTGGATACGGCAGTCGGATTAGGCGTTTGGCTCCCTTTTACGTTTGGCAAGTCGACAGCCCTGCTCTCGGTAAGTCCGCTCCTTTACGTTCCCCAAAGCCCAAGCTAAGGTTTCGGTAGCTGGACCCGAGGCGGGCTCTGCAGGTGCTCCATTGGCCTATACGCGTTATACGCATTGTGACAGATCCAGTGGTTGATTCCATCTTTCTTGTAATCAGTTACCTGATTCTCCCTTCCATTGCTCGTCTGCTCGACGGGTTCTTCACTGCTACATTTTGGGCCCTCTCAGCGGTTGTTCCTGGTGATGCTCTCGAGAAGTGTGCGCGCTTTGTCCACGCCACAGTAAGCCTTCCACTAGTTCTGTTCGCTATTTCGCTGAACGCGTCGTAGAGAGAGAGTCTTATGGATTTACCCTGGGATACAGCAAACGGTTACATGGTTTCCCTTACCTCAAAGCTCGCAGTTGACCCACACTCCAACCCGACCCCGTCCGTCGTTACTCGTGTCCTAAAGTCAAAGCATCCGATTGTTGTGAGGGCGGAACCTTACTTGGAAGCTTTAGGCCAGCATGTCAGGATGAGTTCATACCAAGTCGCGACTGGCTGGACCCGAATGGCTCTCGGAGATGGAACTGGAGAGAGAGTCTTTGCTATCGCACTTGGCTATGCCGTCATTGGACTACTCATCGCCTTCTACCTGAACGTTTTTACTGTTGGGTCTGTGAAGAGCGCTGGAAGAGCAGTGAGGAGTGCTGTACGGCAGCAGTTGCTTGTAGTCAAGGCCCGTTTACCGAGAAACGCTCTACTTTGTCCTAGCTGATGTCCGTTTCAGGTGGCGACGTTCATCATTATCGAACTGGTTTTATTCCCACTGGGGTGCGGCATCAATCTCGACTTATGTTCCATCTGGCTTTTCCCCGAAGCGAGCCTTCAGTCGCGAATTGCGTTCTTCCAGTATGCACCCCTGACAGCAACATTCTATCATTGGGTCGTGGGCACAATGTTTATGTAAGTCGTTCTTCCTGGCATAATTTCTCCCACCGATTTGTATCTCGTAGGTATCAATTCGCGATCTTATTAGCTGGCTGCCGCACCATCATGCGCCCCGGTGCAATGTGGTTCATCAAAGATCCGTCTGACCAGAACTTCCATCCGATTCGCGATATCCTTGAACGCCCTGCTTTGGTACAGCTCCGCAAGCTGTCAGTGAGTGCGGTTATGTACGGATTGGTAGTTGCTTGTGGCGTTGGTTCTATAGGAGGACTTATGCGTTTGGGAAGGGGGCTTGTCCTACCCCTCCGTTGGAAACCCCGGTACGTTCCCTGGCTTTGTCCGTATGATGCCAAGGGCTTACCATAGCTAAAGTGAACCTTTATCCGACGTCCCGATCGACCTCTTGTTCCTCCACATCCTTTTACCTTACACACTCCGCTTTTTCCGACCGAGGAAGATCATCCGCAAGGCGGCAATCACGATTTGGAAGTATCTTTGCGCTCGCCTTCGCCTCACGTCATACATGTTTGGTGGGCGTCATCCAGAAGAAGAGCACGAGGTTTCTTATGCCGGTTGGCTGCGTTTCGGAAACTCCGGTTGCGAGGCCGCAGACGGCGAATTGCGTTTCCACGGAAGCTACCGCCGGGTACCTAACAGTGACAACGTCGCTGTACCCCGAGATATGCGCGCTACAGCTAGAGTCGATGTCGATGGCGTACCTACTGATGACGAGGCACGGGGACTGATTGCAGCCCAAGATGCCGAAGCGGAGAAAGCTAAGCGGAATCCGAAGGACGACTACACCGTGGTATACATCCCTCCTCACTTCCAGTACCGCATAGGCCTATTCATTTTCGCGCTTTGGGTTATTGGTTGCGTCTTCGTCACCGCTACAACGTCTGTTCCTATCCTGCTTGGTCGCGGCGTGTTCAACCTTTTTACCGAAAGACAAATGCACGACGGATATTCTTTCATGGTCGGTTTCTATGCGCTCTGGGGCTGTTGGGTAGTTGGTCACGCCGTCGAGAGGATGGACAAGAGGCGCCAACGGCGTAGCGCGGATGATGCGCGTGGAAACTGGCCGCTATACTTCCTCAAGCGAAGCGTCCTCTGGTTGGCCAAGATCTCGTATATTGTGTTCTTTGTCGGAATCGTCATTCCGGCTCTCCTTGGCTTTGTGGTGGAGTTGTATATCATCATGCCCATCCGCTTATCCTTGAATCCCGACTTGTTGCCAAATGTGCGGGTCGTGGATATGTGGGCGTTGGGCATCATCTACGCAAAAATAGTGCTTCACGCGAACCGCTTCCGTCCGCTAAACCGGATTACAGCGGGATTCAACCATGTAGGATTTTACCGACGTCCTCGTACTACGTTCCCTAACCGCCGATTTCATCGACAGATTAAAGCGCACGGATGGACAAATCCGGAACCCTTCAGTGCGACTACTGAGGTGATCGCGCCTCTCTTCATTGGCCTCGTGGGCATGCTGTCACTTCCTCCTGCCATCCTCGTCTCGTTGCGGCATGTTACGCCTCTACAGATCGATGAGCGCTTCATCCGTGAGCCTTTCCCTCTTGTTTCGTCTCCAATCACTCATATCGTTCTCCTGTAGTTATGCATGTATACCCAGGTATATTCGCTGGTGCTGGTCTTATCCGGCTCGGTGTGACAGGTTCGGGGGCCCTCTCACGGTGGTCACAATCTATTCGTGATACAGAATTCCTCGTCGAGATGCGCTTACGCAATTATGACCAAGAGAAGGAGAACGAGAAGAGGGAAGGCAACGAGAAGGGAAGGGGTGAGGCAGAAGACGTAGTAGGTACAGAACAGGCGGTGGGGCCTGCGGCCGATTAGGACGACTCTCCCTGTAAGACAACCGTGGATTCATTGCTATCCTGATTATATTATTGTAGCTTTCGTATATTACATATTGTGGACCAACATTCGCCGCTCGTACTTGACCCTGCATGCTCACTTCTGTGCGAAAAGTTGGATGTCAAGGCGTAGAAGTTCGTCCTATAGGTAGAAAATTCACTGGTGTAACATCTACACAAAATGAATGGTAGGATCATTGTACAGTTCCAGTTCCTGTAACGAAGCGGTGTCAGGGCTCTTACAACCTGGTCGGTTACCTTCCCTTTCTTGAGGAGTAAGCCCACCATCCATACACTTCACTCATCCCCAATGTCCTCATCCTCCTCCTCCTCATCTTCTACACCAATCCAATTCTCCGAGTCAGTCGAGTCGTATTCCTCCAATGCATCCCTTCTTACGAGCCGATGGATACGCCCGTGGTCTTCAATAGACCAACGGTACGGGCGAATCTCCATATCCTCAAGACACCACGCGACGAAGCGCTCTCCGTCCTCGTCGTCGTCCGTGAGCGCGATGTTCCAACCGAGATGAAGACACAAATCGTCGACGAGTGCCGTGAGCCCCTCTTGGTGTGTATATTGCATATCGTATGTTTCAATCATGCCGTACGTTGCACCGCGGCGTAGCAGAGCGTCGAGGCTTGGCTCTGGGTCAAGCGGTGTCACGGCACGCTGCGCAGGCGGTTCCCAATTGGGTGTGACCCACTCGCCTTCGTACTCGTCATCGGAAGAGTCGTCGTATTCCTGGAGGCCCTCGACGTCTTCGGCATCGTCGTACATGACGTCAAACGGGGCCCAATACTCGTTCTCAGAGTAGTCTTCGTCGTCATCTTCGGCGTCGGATTCGCTATCGCTTCGTAGAGAGGGAAAAATTTCCGCCCATGGGTCCTCAAGGTCTGGGGGTGGTGACGTTTCTGATACTCCGGTTGGGCCCCTTGACTTGCCCTTGGCAAGGACCGAGAGAAGATTCTTGAGAACAAAGAGGGGAAGTGGGCGGGACCGAATCACAGCACGGCAGAAGGGACACGTCTTCTTGCGGAGAAGAAGAGGCAGCGGGTCGTCAACGTTCATCTCGTCCTGAGGTACAGGGGCGTTGCGGAACCAATCTTGGAGGCATCCTTGACAAAGGACGTGACCACAAGGTGAAAGACTGGAATCAATAATATAAGTATGGATAGGGGCAAG
>Ga0210393_10003448_pt1 | contig 12696 bp, 12 predicted proteins | sample IncBWC27OmetaG_FD_160068 | JGI IMG/M metagenome (GOLD analysis project Ga0210393, IMG submission 160068) | Forest soil microbial communities from Barre Woods Harvard Forest LTER site, Petersham, Massachusetts, United States - Inc-BW-C-27-O ... | reverse complement strand
TCGAGGCGATCAGTTCGACCAAGTCGTCGCCAGCCTTGATCAAGGGCAGGCCATTCAAGGCAATGACCTCGAGAGAGGTCATGCGCTCTTGGGCGTTTCGACCGGCGCGCCGACACGGCGACGGAGCCGAGGCAGAACGTGCTCCGCATACAACCGGATGAACCGCTCCTGGTCTGGACCCGGCGCGTGAAAGACGAGATGGTCGAAGCCGAGATCAAGGTAATAGCCGATCCGCTCGACATGTTCGTCCGGGTCGGTCGAGACGATCCAGCGGCTCGCGGCGCGCTCGGCGGAGAGCCCGTCTGCGAGGCGCTCCATCTCTTCGGGGCTGTGGACGGAGGTCTTCTCCTCCGGCGTAAGAGCGAGAACCGCCCAATGGCGGGTGTCCTCTGTCGCGCGTTTCCTGTCCGTGTCGAACGAGACCTTGACCTCGATCATCCTTGCGTAGTCAGGCGCACGCGAGCCAGCCTCGGCGCGCCCTTCCGACACTTTCGGCAAGATCGTTTCGGTGTAGAGCTCGCGCGCCTTGCCGCTGGTGCAGATCAAGCCATCGCCCATTCGGCCGGCATATTTCGCGATCAATGCGCCGGCCGCCGCGACATAGATCGGCACAGGCGTCACGGGCCGATCATAGATTGTTGCGTCTTTGGTGCGATAATATTGGCCTTCGAACGTCACCCGCTCCTCGGTCCAGAGCTGACGGATCAGGGTGATCGCCTCTCGGAAGCGCGCGAACCGTTCCTTGAACTCGGGCCATTCCATGCCGGTCGAAGGGACGTCGTTCAACGATTCTCCGGTGCCGACGCCGAGGATGACCCGATTGGGAAACATGACCCCGAGCGTGGCGAAGGCTTGCGCAACGACGGCAGGCTGGTAGCGAAAGGTAGGCGTCAGCACGCTCGTGCCGATGGTGATGCGCGACGTCACCGCGCCGAGCGCGCCGAGCCAAGCGAGCGAAAAGGGAGCATGGCCGCCATGATGCTTCCATGGCTGGAAATGATCGCTGATGAAGACAGAGTCGAAACCCGCCTCTTCCGCGAGACGAGAAAACTGCAGCAATTCCGTCGGCCCGAATTGCTCTGCCGACGCCTTATATCCTAGCTTGAGCATGGGTCCACTCCGACGTCATGAGGCCTCACGGCCCGCGACCGATCCAATAGCGCAGACAGAGAGTTTAGCGCGACCGCTCGTCGTCTCTTACGCCCGGGGTGGCAATGATGAATGTCTGTTTGAAACCGCGCGCCGCGAGTCGCGAGGAATTTGACCTGCCGAGCACCGGGGCGTCGCAGCACATCACGAGGTCTTCCTCGCGGTCCACACAAGCCATCCGGATCCCGAGCGATGCCGCCCGTGCGGTCGCCGCCCCCCTCTAAGAGAGGATCACGATCACCCCATGACCTGCACCTTGTCGGGCTCGATTTCAAAGATGACCCTGATTTGGTCAGGTTGGGCCCAGGGATACTTGTCCTTGCCCAGGTATTTCTTGGCGAGGGAATCGATATGCGCGTCTGCGCCCTTCTCGGTCACATGTTCGACCCGCCCGCGGATCTGGATGTACCGATAGGCATTTTCGGGGTCGAGGATCGAAAGCGCCACGGGCGCGCCTTCTGTCATATTGCGTGTCTTCACACGACCTTTCGCCGAATTCACCCGGATCTTGCCGTTCGTGTAGTCGAACCACACTGGCGTCACTTGCGGCGTCCCATCCGGCATGATTGTCGCCAGGTTAGCGAAGGCCGTTTTCTCCTGCAGCAGATCCAGATATTTCGCGGGAATTTCCACCATGGCCGCCTCTCATCGCGTTCGCTCTGCGTGACGTCCGCACGCGGAACTTCGCAGGCAGCCCTCAGCGTAAGCCCCGGGACGGAACATTGCAACGAGAGGACGGTTTGGGCTTCTCACCGGCTCGCAGCACGGCGCCCCTCACTCTGCTTGGCCGATCCGACACGCGGCGCTATGCTCCCACCTTTCCAAGGAGACTACGATGGCTGAAGCGAAGCTCGCTCCGAATATGCCGGAATGGATGGTCAAGCATGCGAACCTCTATCTCGCCAGCGGCGGGAAGGAGGGGCAGATGTACAAGGTCAACGTGCCCGACCGAGGGGAGATCACCGCGCCGGCGCTCCTGCTTACAACCACCGGCCGCAAATCTGGCGACAAGTTCATCTTCCCGCTCTTTTACGGGACGGAGGGCGACAGCTACTTCGTCGTCGCCTCAAAGGGCGGCGCGCCCGAACATCCCGGATGGTACCGCAATATCCTCGCGAACCCGGATGTCGAGGTTCAGGTCGGGACCAAGAAGCTGAAGGCGCGAGCGAGGACGGTCGAGGGCGAAGAACGCAGCCGGCTTTGGACGAAGGCGCTCCTGTTTTGGCCGCCTTACGCCGACTATGCGCTCAAGACCGACCGCCAGATCCCGGTGGTCGTGCTGGACCCCGTTCATTAGATCCAGAGCGCCAGCCGGGAACTCAAATGACGGACAAACAACACCCCGAATGGATGGGAAAGAACCGCAAGCTCACGCCGCCGGAGGGTAAAGAATTTCTGGCTGAGCCGGTGGTTGCGCGGATCGCCACCATCGACGAAAACGGCGTGCCTTACGTGACCCCGGTCTGGCAGGAATGGGACGGCGAGGCCTTCTGGATCGTGCCGCGGGAGCGCGCGGCTTGGATCGCGCATATCAAGAAAAATCCCCACGTCGGCATTTCGTGCGCGCAGGACAGCGGGACTTACCGGCGCATCACGGCGCAGGGGAAGGCTGAAATCGCCTTCGGCCCGGCTCCGATGCAGGGTCACTGCCTCGACGTCGCCAACCGCATGGCGGTGCGTTTTCTCGGCGAGCACGGCCCGGAATATCTGGTGCCGACCTACGACCGGCCGCGCTACCTGATCAAGATCGCGCCCACGAAGATGCTCACTTGGGACGGCGTCGAGTGGGCCAAGAAATACACAGAGAAATAAGCCTTCGCCCGAGGGCCTCGCTTCAGAGGCCCTCCATTCGATAGACGCGCCGCGCATTGTCGTGGAAGAGCGCCGACTGCTCGGCCTCGGAGAAATCTTGGACGATGGCCTTGAAACCATCGAAGATCGCATCGTAGCTCGTCCATAAGCGACCGACGGGAAAGTCGCTGCCGAACATCGACCGATCGACGCCAAAGCATTCGATGCAATGAAGCGCGACCTCGCGCAAGCTTTCGGGCGTCGGGGATGGATCGTAGGCGGTCACCGCCGAAATCTTGATCCGGACGTTGGGCGCTGAGCCGAGCGCCTTGAGGCCCTCCCTCCATCGCGCCATGCCGTCGCGATCGCGATCGATCGGACTGCCGCAGTGGTTGACGATGATGGTCTGATCGGGGAAATCGCGCGCGAGCCGCGCGACCTCCTCGGCCTGGTAAGGATAGAGCATCAACTCGAGGAGTTGGTCGTGGCGGGCGAGCAGCGCGACGCCGCGGCGAAAGTTCGCCTCGTTCGCGATGCCAGGCCGTAATGCGAATGATCGAGCCGGCTCGGTCGGATGCCAGCTCAGCATCTGCCGGACGCCGACGCAGCGCTTGACCTGTGCGAGGCGGTCAAGTGCAGTCGCCGCGTCCGGAGCCGCGAGGTCGGCAAAGCCAATATAACGAGCAGCGACGCCTGACGACTTGTCGAGCGTCTCCAGCCACTCAATCTCAGCGAGAGGATCGTCGGCCCGGTCCCACGCGGCTTCTATATGCACCGTGGCGACGACATTCTGGGTGGCCGCGTCGCGGCGGTAATCATCGACGAGATAATTTCGTCGGATCGGCGCGAGATCCCCGAGCGCCTGAATGGCGCGTCCGGTCGGGCGAAGCCATAGATGCCGGTCCATGCCCAGATCCCACAGATGAATATGCGGGTCTATGATCGGTCCGCGATACAGTCCGGCCATGCTCGAAGCTCCACGGGTCAAGTGTGATTTTCAGTTACCGCCGCATCGGTGATCGTACGACCTGCCTGACTTCCGCCTACAATCGTCCGGTCCAGTCGCGCAAGCATGGGCGCGTTGACTTATCGAAACGCGGATCGCTAACGTGCGGATACGCCAATTGGCGGTTGGGGACGGCGGGGCGACGCCACATCGAGGGGTGGTTGACGCGGACCCGGATCAGGCAAGTGACACTCGCGAACGGAGAACGCTGACATGAACAAGATGAATTTTGCGCGGCTTGCCGTGACGCCTGTGGTCGCGGCCGGTCTCGTCCTCTTGCAGCTTGCAAGCGCGGGTTCCGCGCCTGCAGCGGCCAATTGCATCAAGGGAGAGCACAAGGCGCCCTTCAAGATCGGCTGGGCCAATATCTATTCGATCCCGACGTGGATGAAAGAGACGACCGGCACGATCGAGGATATGGCGAACGTGCTGAAAAAGCAGGGCCTGGTCGATAGCCTGACGATCACAGACGCACAGGGCAACGCCAACACGCAGATCCAGCAGATCCAGTCGATGATCGACGCCAAGCTCGATGCGATCATTGTCGACGCCGGTTCAGCCACCGCGCTCGATCGCGTCATCGCCGACGCCTGCTCGAAGGGAATCGCGGTCACCAATTTCGACAGCCTTGTCGACACCAAGGACCTGACCACGAAGATCGACACCGATCAGGCTCAGTGGGGCAAGCTCGCCGCGGAATGGCTGGTCAAGCAGCTCAACGGCAAGGGCAACATTCTCGTCTTGAACGGGCCGGCTGGCGTCTCGGTCAGCGACGATCGGCGCAAGGGCGCTGAGCCCGTGTTCAAGGCCAATCCGGACATCAAGATTCTGGCGGAGACCAACACGCCGTACAATGCCGCGCCCGCGCAGGAAGCCGTCACCAACCTGCTCTTCAGCAATCCGCAGATCGACGGGGTCTGGAGCCAGGGCGGAGCGCTCTCGGCTGGAGCGGTGACCGCGTTCGAGAAGCAGGGGCGCAAGCTCGTTCCGATCACGGGCGAGAACTATCGGCCATTCCTCGAGATGTGGAAGCAGAAGAAGCTCACCGCCTGGGCGACGCAGCAGCCGAATTGGCTCGCCGCCTTCGCCGTCTACGCGGCGGTTAAGGGTTTGCAGGGCGATGACATCCCAGCTTACATCGACGTGCCCCTGCCGATCATCGACGAGGCTAATCTCGACAGCTACCTTTCCCGCGCAAAGGACTTCGCCGCGGATGGCTACATCTACTCGCCCTACGATACGAAGCTGTTCGACGAGCTGATCGCTAAGAGCCTGAAGAAGTAGCTTCGCGCCATACAACAGCGCGGTGAAACGGGCGTGCATCAGCCGATCCTTGAAGCGCGGAGCGTCTCGAAGGCTTTCTTCGGCAATCCCGTCCTTCGCGAGGTCACGATCGAGCTCGTCGCGGGCCGCATTCACGCTCTGCTCGGCGAAAATGGAGCGGGCAAGAGCACGCTGATCAACCTGCTGTCGGGCACGCTCCGGCCCGACGGCGGACAGATCCTGGTCGATGGCCGCCCGATCGCATCTCTGACGCCACAGGAGGCACATCAGCTCGGCATCGCCGTGGTGCAGCAGGAGCTAAGTCTCGCGCCCCACCTTTCCATTGCGGAGAACATCGGCCTCGGCGCTTACCCTCGCCGGGGCGGCGTGGTCGATTACGGGCGCCTGGCCGCCGCAGTCGCGGAGATCGGCAAGGAACTCGACCTGGTCGAGTCGCCGGACACGCCAGTGGGCCGACTGCCCCTCGGCCGCCGGCAGATCGTCGAGATCGCCAAGGCGCTCTTCATCAAGCCGCGCGTCCTCATCCTGGACGAACCGACGTCATCGCTCTCTGCGCCGGACGTCGCCATACTGATGACGCTTGTTCGTCGTCTGCGCGACCGTGGCGTAGCCATTCTCTATATCTCGCACCGGCTCAACGAGATCCTCGACTTCTGCGACTACGTCACCGTTCTGAAGGACGGATCGGTCACCGCCGATCGACCCTTGGCCGGCCTTGATCCCGACGGCCTCATCCGCCTGATGGTTGGCCGCGACCCCCGGAACTTGTTTCCGCCTTACGTCTCGCGCGCGTCGGGAGCTCTCGTCCTGGAGACGAAAGGCTTTCGCGCCGGGGGCGCGGTTGACGTCGATTTCGAGCTCCATCGCGGAGAAATCTTCGGGATCGGCGGCCTCGTCGGGCATGGGCAGGAAGACTTCATGATGGGCCTTTACGGCGCCATTCGCGCCGAGGCCGAACAGTTCCGCGTGTTCGCCAATGGCGCCGCCGTGCGCAGCGCGCCCTTTGCAAAAGTCGCCGACGCCAATGCAGTCGGCGTCGCCTACGTTCCGGCCGATCGACGCAAGGAAGGCCTGCTTCTGCCCCACTCGATCGACTTCAATCTGCTCCTGCCGTTGTTCGCCAGTCACAGCGCCGAGCGCCGCGAGGGAGCACAGGAGAGCGCAATCACCGAACGTCTGGCGCAGCGGCTCAATATTCGGGGTGACCGGCGGCGGCCAGCGCAGGCGCTGTCCGGAGGAAACCAGCAGAAGGTCGCGCTCTCGAAATGGCTGGCGCTCGAGCCGTCGGTTTTGCTTCTGAATGATCCGACGCGCGGCGTCGACGTGGAAACCAAGCGCGAGATCTACCTCGCGCTGCGCGCAATGGCGGCGGAAGGCAAAGCGGTTGTCCTGCTCAGCTCGGACACGCCCGAACTCGTCCACCTTTGTGATCGGGTGATGGTGTTCAACAAGGGCCGAGTGGCCGCCACTCTGCCGCACGCCAAGGCCTCAGAGGAAGCGATCGTAGCGGCCGCCATGGGCGTGCGAAAAACGCCGACGCTGCAGGGGGAAGCGGTTTAATGCTGGGCCAAGGTGCGCGGCTCTATTGGGCGATCCAGTGGCGGCGAAACGAAGGCCTCGGCGCGCTTTTCCTCGTCCTCGTCGTGTTCGCGGTGATCTACGCAATCTTGTTCCCCGGCATTTTGGCCGTGGGCGCGATGGCCAAGTTCGTCCAAGGCTGGTTCCCGACGGCGATAGTTGCAGCGGCGGAAACCATTGTCATGCTGACCGGCGGAATCGATCTTTCCGTGGGTCCGATGGTCAGCCTCGGCTCGGTGGTGGCCGCGTCCACCATGCAAGGGCCGCTGGGGATTTTCGGCGGCGTCCTCGCGCTCCTCGCGCTTGGCGGCGGCGTTGGCGCGATCGTCGGCGGTTTCGTCGCGATTGGCCGATATCCGGCGATCATCGTGACGCTGGCGCTCTCTTTCGTGCTGCGCGGCGTCGCGCTCCTCATCATGCCGCGGCCCGGTGGATTCGTGCCCCCGTCGCTGTCCGAATTCCTCGCCGGCAGTCATCCGACCGCGGCGGTTCTGGTCGTACTGCTCGTCATCCTCTGGAAGCTCTACCAGGCGACGCCCTTAGGCATCGGACTGATCGCCGTCGGCGACAATGCCGAAGGCGCGTACCGGTCCGGGGTCAGCGTCACGACCGTGCGCATGAGCGCCTACATCATCAGCGGCATTCTTCAGGCCTTCACCGGCCTCTACGTGGCCGCGCAGACCGGCTCGGGCGATCCCCTGATCGGTGAACCGCTGACGCTTTCCGCCATCGCCGCTGCGGTGCTTGGCGGGGTCGGGTTTCTTGGCGGACAGGGCGCCATGCGCGGGGCGCTCGCGGGCAGTCTGCTCATGAGCATCCTGATCAACGTCATGTTCTTCATGGGCCTGCCTTTGGTGGCGCAATATGTCGTCCAAGGACTGATCATCGTGGCGACGGTTGCGCTGCCTTTGATCCGCGCTTCTCTGCGGAGAGCGTCTTGAACGCGGTCCTGCGCTTGCAGCGCTTTGCCGCCACGTACAGCCGCTCGCTCGTCGCCTACGCGATTGTCGCGATCCTGTGGATCGCGGCCTCGCTCTCGATCGGGGGCTTCGGCGCCTACGCCCACCTGCGCTACATCGTCGAGCTCGCCGCGGTGATCGGCCTCGTGGGTATCGGCCAGACCATTGCGGTGATCGGCGGCGGGATCGATCTTTCGGTCGCCGCGGTCATCACGGTCACGGCCATCATTCTGCCGTTGGTGTCTTTCGACGGTGACGCGACGGGCCTCGGAGCCATTGCCCTGGCGCTGCTCGTCGCCGCCGCAATCGGAGCGGTGAACGGCCTCGGCATCGGCTATCTGGGTCTGCCGCCGCTGATCATGACCCTGGCGATGGCGACGATCCTGCAGGGGCTCCTCATCCTCATTGCCGGCGGGAGCGCGATTTCGGTCACCAACGCCTCGCTCGATTGGATTGGTTCGACGCATGTGCTGACCATTTCGGTCAGCATCATCCTATGGGCGATCGTAGCGGCCGTTTGCCTGTTCTGGCTGCATGGAACGCGCAGCGGTTCGCTCATCTTCGCCATCGGCGCCAATCCGGTGGTCAGCCGCCTGTCTGGCGTGCCGATTCGCCGACTGACGCTGGCCATCTATGTCATCTCGGGGTTTTGCGCCGGCCTCGCAGGCCTTCTGCTCCTGTCGATGAATGGACAAGGCTATGTCGGCATCGGCGACCCGTACTTATTGTCGTCGATCGCGGCGGTGGTGCTCGGCGGCACCTCGATCCTTGGCGGCCAAGGCACTTATCTTGGCACGATCGCCGGAGCGGTGCTTCTAGTGACGATGACGGCGTTGATCACGGTCGTGAACGCCTCGGAGGGCTGGCGCAGCGTCATTCTCGGCTGCCTGATTCTGGCTATGCTGCCATTGTCGGGTCGCGATCAGTCGCGCTGACAATGTGCGCGGGCGCTCCCGCGGCCTCGAAGGAGTAAGAAAAGTTGCTTGTCCAGGACCTGGATACACCCTGCGCGGTGGTCGATCTCGACGTGATGGAGAACAATCTCCGGCGCTGTCAGACCTATCTCGACCGTCATGGGCTTAGCCTTCGCCCGCACATCAAGACCCACAAAATTCCGGAATTCGCCCATCTGCAGATCAAGCTCGGCGCGAAAGGGGTCAATTGCCAGAAGCTCGGCGAGGCCGAGGTGATGGTCGACGCGGGCATCGCCGACATTCTGCTGACCTACAACCTCATCGGTCAGACCAAGCTTGACCGCCTCGTGGCGCTCGCGCGTCGGTCCGACATGAAGGTCGTAGCGGACTCGAAGGCGGTGATCGAAGGCCTGTCGTCCGCCATATCCCGCGCTGGGCTCGAGCTGCCGGTGCTGGTCGAATGCGATACCGGCGCGCAGCGCTGCGGCGTCACGTCGCCGGCCGACGCCGTCATGCTGGCGCAAGCGATTGATCGCGCGCCCGGGCTCAAACTCAAAGGGCTTATGACCTATCCGCCGAAGAACTCCGCGGCCAAGACCAACGCCTGGCTGAGCGAGGCGGTCGATCTCTGCAAGCGTTCCGGGCTTGCCGTCGAAACTGTCAGCAACGGCGGAACCCCCGATCTGTACAGCGCCCATGAAGTGACGGTCGCGACGGAGCACCGGCCTGGAACCTACATCTACAGCGACCGCAATCATGTCGAGACGCATGGTCTGGGCTCCTTGGCCGATTGCGCGCTCAGGGTGCATGCGAGAGTCGTGTCGCACGCTGCGCCCGACCGCTGCGTGATCGACGCTGGGTCGAAGAGCCTGTCGTCCGATCTGCTTGGGCTCGATGGTTTCGGTCGTGTCCTCGAGCATCCCGCGTGGGAGATCTACGGCCTCAGCGAAGAGCATGGCCATGTTCGCGCCACCCCAGGCTCGGGAGAGCCCAAAATCGGCGAGCTCGTCACTGTCATTCCCAACCACGCGTGCGTGGTGACGAACCTGTACGATCGGATCTACGCTGCCCGGCAAGGACGGGTGGAGACATTCTACGACGTCGCGGCCAGGGGGAAAGTGCAGTGAGCCTTGCGACCCTCGCGCCCGCGCCCGATGTCGCTCGGCTTACTGGCCTGCTTGAACGGCTCGTGGCGATCGACACGCAGAACCCACCCGGACGGGAGGTCGAGGCCGCCGCTCTCCTCGCGTCCGAGCTCGAAGCGGTCGGCTTCGCCACGGAGATTCGTCCCGTTGCGGACGGCCGCGCCAATGTCGTCGGGCGGATCGACAACGGCGACGGACCCTGTTTCGCCTTCAACTCGCATATGGACACCGTTCCGGTCGGCGGCGGCTGGACCAGCGATCCGTTTCATCTCACGGAGCGCGACGGCAAGCTGTTCGGCCGAGGCGCTTGTGACGCCAAAGGACCGATCGTCGCCATGGCCGAGGCCGGGCGGCTCCTCGCGTTGCAGCGGGACCACTGGCGCGGCACGCTGATCATGATGTTCGTCGCCGACGAGGAGATTGACGGCGGCGGCTCGCGGGCGCTCGCCAAGCAGCAGCCAAGACCCGACTTGATCGTGATCGGCGAGCCGACCAACAATGCCGTCTTCGCAGCTCACAAGGGCTGTCTGCGCCCTCTCATCCGCGCCAAAGGCAAGGCTGCGCATTCCGGACGCCCGGAACTTGGCGTGAACGCGATCCTCGCCGCGAGCCGGCTCACGTCCCTGTTCGATGCGCGCGATCACGAACTGAGGGCCCTCAACCATCCCCTGGTCGGCCACGCCAGCCTTACGGTGACGCGGATCGCAGGCGGGATTGCCGATAATGTCGTGCCGGAGGATTGCGAGCTCGTCCTCGACCGGCGGCTGCTGCCAGGCGAGACGCTGGACGACGCGCTGGACGACTTGCAGGCTCTGCTTACGCGCGCGAAGCGCGACCACGGCGTGGATGCGGAGATCGCGGCGATCCGCACCAAGGCCGGCTCGACGGAGACTCCAATCGACGATCCTCTTGTGCGCCATGCTGTCGCCATCTCCCGCGCGCACGGCGTGACGTTTCCGCAACCGGGCGGGCTAACCGGTGGGTGCGATCTCGTTCACTTTCATGACGTCGGCGCCGTGGGCATCGTGCTTGGCCCAGGCTCGCTCGACGTCGCCCATCAGCCCGATGAGTATGTCCCGAAGGACGATCTCGCCCGCGCCGCCCTCATCTATCGCGACGTCGCTGTTGCGATGATGCGGCCCTGATCGGCCGTCGGCCTCAAGATCGGGTCGGCAAAATGGCTTCGATCTCGACCATCGTTCACGCGCCCTTGCGTCGGCGTTGGCGGTACTGATCGGCGACCACGGCCGCAACAATGACGCCGCCCTTGATGATTTCCTGATAGTGCGCGTCGACGTTGAGAAACGTGAAGCCGGACGTCAGGATCCCGAGGATGACCGCCCCGATCACCGTACCGGTCATGCGGCCGACGCCGCCGGAGAGCGAGGTTCCGCCGATAACGGCCGCGGCGATCGCGTCGAGTTCAAAGCCGACGCCGACCCCGGCCTGGCCGCTGATGGCGCGCGCCGTATGCACGATGCCGGACAGGCCCGAGAGGAGCCCAGCGATCATATAGACGAGGATCACGTGGCGCTCGACGTTGATGCCGGAGACGCGCGCCGCAAGCGGATTGGCGCCAATCGCGTATGTGAACTTGCCGTAACGGGTGTAGCGCAGAGCGATGTGAAAGATGAAGGCGACGCCAAGGAAGATGATGACGGGCCACCAGCCCGCGCCGATGGCGGCGAAGCTGTCCGAGAGATTGCCGATCGGCTGGCCGTTCGTATACCAGTCGGCGACCCCGCGCGCGGACACCATCATTCCGAGCGTCGCGATGAAGGGCGGGATTTTGGTTAGCGCAATCAGCGAGCCGTTGATCAATCCCGCGATCAGTCCGCACACCAGACCCGCAGCCACCGGAAAGATCGGGTTGAGGCCGGTGAGGCTCGGGTAGATCGCATGCGTGTAGCCAGCGATCTGCGCGAGGCTGGCTGCAATCATCGCCGTCATGCCAACGACAGAGCCTGACGATAGATCGATCCCGCCCATGATGATGAACTGCGTGACGCCGACGGCAATGATGCCGATCTCCGCCTCCTGCAGGATCATGATCCTGAGCCTGAGCGGATTGGCGATGAAGCTTTGCCCGACGAACATCCAGCCCAAAACTTCGAACAGCAGCATCATGCCGATCATCACTGCGAGGATGCTGAGCTCGGGCGGGAGGCGACGGCGTCCAGCTTTTCTGACTTCGGAGGTTGGGGCGGCTGTCGAGATGTCGGTGGCCACGGGCGTTGTCTCCTCGAGCGTCTCTTTCTTCGGCGCTACTGCGACGCCAGCTCCATGATCCGGACCTGAGTTGCGTCCTTGCGGTCGACGATGCCGGTCATCCGACCTTCGTGCATCACGAGGATCCGGTCGCTCATGCCTAAGACCTCCGGCAGCTCCGACGAAATCATGAACACCGCCACGCCCTGTACGGCCAGTTCAGTGATAAGCTTGTGGATCTCGGCCTTGGCGCCGACGTCGATGCCGCGCGTCGGCTCGTCGAGGATTAGGATTCTCGGCCGAGTCAGCAGCCAACGCGCAATCAGGACTTTCTGCTGATTGCCGCCGGAGAGATTGATGATCGGCTCTTCGAGATCCGGCGTTCGCACGCGCAGGCGATTCTTCTGCTGGTGGCAGAGCGCCCCGATCTTGCGCTCGTTGACGAAACCCGCCGTCGCAAACCCATGACGCAGCAGCGCGATCTGCATGTTGGCCATGATGTCGAGGAGCAGGAAACAGCCGCTCGCCTTGCGGTCCTCGGTCAGGAAGGCCATGCCGGCGTCCATGGCGACGCCAGGTTTATTGATCGCGATCTCTTTGCCGTCGATCTGGATGACGCCAGAGGTCGCAGGCGTCACGCCGAACAACGTCTCTGCGACGTT
>Ga0210393_10003446_pt1 | contig 12706 bp, 11 predicted proteins | sample IncBWC27OmetaG_FD_160068 | JGI IMG/M metagenome (GOLD analysis project Ga0210393, IMG submission 160068) | Forest soil microbial communities from Barre Woods Harvard Forest LTER site, Petersham, Massachusetts, United States - Inc-BW-C-27-O ... | reverse complement strand
TGGACACTGTCTAAGCTCGAAGTGCGTCGATCTGTACACGGTGGCGGTCGACGCAAGCTGAGTTCACACAAGCGTTTCCTGGAGTCTGCGATGACCACCCGTGCCAAGAACCGATTGAACCGGGCCGCCATTCTGCGTTATGATGATCGGCACCAGGAGGGAAACAACCCCTCCTCCCTTGAGCGAACTACTCGCCAAGCTGGGAGTGCCGACATGGAAGTGCAAGGCCCGGGTTCCCTTCAACGAAGCGTTCCGATCTCACCGGTCAAGACGGCGGGTCAGTCGGCAGGAGCGGGCCAGCCGCAAACGCCGGCCACCTCGAAGCCAAAGGACGCGGTGGAGATCTCTTCGGCGGGACAGCTCCTGGACAAGTTGAGCAAGTCACCGGAAGTCCGGGCCGAGCGATTGGCGCAGATCAAGGCTTCGATCGCCTCGGGGGACTATGACTCCGATGAAAAGCTCGAAGCGGCCCTGATGAGTCTGCTGCAATCGATTGTTGGTAATGAATCCCACGACTGAAGCTAGCCGACGAAAAGTTTCCGAGGGCGAACTGCCCTCCGTGGAAGTTGCGGCCTCTCCCCGGGAAAAACTCGAGGAGTTTCTGGCCACCCGCGGGCTGCGGCTGACGCAGGAGCGCTCCGCAATCCTGGATGAAGTCTTTTCCAGCCACCTCCACTTCGACGGAGATGAGCTGGCGGCGCGGCTCGTCAAGCGGGAGGGAACGGTGCGAGTCAGCCGGGCCACCGTCTACCGCGCCCTGCGACTGATGGTCGAGGCTGGTCTTTTACGACGCGTCGCCCGTCCCAACGGGCGCGAGGTCTACGAGCACGACTACGGCTATCCGCAGCACGATCATTTCATTTGTCGCGTGTGCGGAGAACTGATCGAGTTTCAGAACGGGGCCATTTCCGAGATTCTGGACGAGGTTGCGGCGCGAAACTCGTTTCGAGTGAGCGGGCATCGGCTCGAAGTCTACGGTCTCTGCTCGAAGTGCAGCCGCCCGCAGCGACGCCACACCAAGCTTGATCTGTTGTGACTTCGGGACTTGTGGGAACGCGACGCCGTCAATCGATCGTGCGCTGACCGGAAGTCTCAGTCCATTCCTTGCTCGCTCGTCCCCAACGCAAGGTCGCATCTGAACCGTCGATTGGCTCCTCAACGCCGTCTCGTATCGACGTCAGCTCGAACTGTTCGGCCTTCCAGTCGCTTCCCACCCGGCGCAAACGGCATCGGAAGACCAAGGTCGCGTCGATGCGAATCACGAATTCGCGGCTCATCGATGAGGCGACGTTCGAATCGACAAAGGTCAGCTTCCACTCAACCTTGGTGAACGGAGGATAGAAGCGCAGCGTGAAAATCCGGGTTTGGGAATCGTCGGGATGGGCCGCCATGGCTGGAATCGAGCTGCCCGCTTGCGCTAAAGCCTGGTTCGGGCGGGGAGCCTCGTTCTTCGTTTGTTCGGAAGAGACTCTGGAACGCGTCCGCACAGTTTGCCGCGACGTCTGAACGGCCAGGTCGGGAAGCGACCGGCGGAGCCTCGCCAGCGCCCGACGGCTGACTCGCGAATCGCCCAGTGACAGCGACCGCAAGCTCGCCAGCGATTTCACCGCGAACAGGGCGTCATCGGGGATCTCCAGACAGCGTAGATTGAGACACGCGAGCTTCGGCAGCGCGTGCAGGCTTATGACGGCCTCGCGATCGACCTGGCTATTCGGGAGGTCGAGCGACAGGCTCCGAAGATTGGGCATCCGAGCGGCAATTTCGATCGTCTCGTCGGACAAATTACGCCCCTCGACCGACAACTCTTCGAGAGTTCGCATCCCCGCCAGCCGATCGAGTGCGACGTCCTCGAAATGCGCGTTGGTCAGCTCGAGCCGTCGTAGTTGCGGAAGCCTGGCGAGTTCCGCGATGCCGGCCTCCGTGAGATGGTGTGCGTCCCGAAGGGTGAGGCTCTCGAGCTCCGTGAGGGTGGAAAGCTTCCGCAGCCCGCTGTCCGTCACCTGGCTGCCGGCGAGCGACAACACCCTGAGGTGGCTGAACGTGGCAAGATCGGGCAGAGGTGCTTCGGCAATTGTCTTGTTCGCGACGCGCTGACCGTCCTTGGTCTCATGAAACAACATGTTCACTTCGGTGACGAACGATAGATTGCCAATTCGGCCAGACTTGATCGATCCGCCGAGCCGCAAGATCTGGGCCATTGCCGGTTGCTCCCGAAAATACGGGGTCGGGGGTGTGGCCGGCGCGGCCGAGCATCGATGGTGACAGCAAGTGGCATTGCGATTCGACTCGGGTTGACTCGTCAACGAGGCAAAGATGTCAGACCAACGCGGAGACTCAGGACATACGGTCGCCGTTGAAAGCAGTGTGGGGAGAGCGATGAGAGACAACAGGCTGCCCATTCTCCAAAAACGAGGGCAGTAGAGCTCCAACCGCTGACTGGGATGCAAAAGTCTCGCAATCCGGTCGTGCAGTCGCGTCGGCCGATCCCAAACGCCGACGGCAGCACTGAGCTGCAGCGCCTGTTTCTCAGCGGCTAGGCGTCGTGCCCAGCGGACCAGCATGTCCGCGTAGTCGGCGCGGCTGGAATGGCTCGCCGCAACGCTGTCGGCCAGCAATTCTTGGTCGTCGCGCAGCGAGCGCCGCAACCGCAAATAGAGCGGGTGCATCCAGAGGAGGGGCAACAGCCAGCGGTCGAGAGCCAGCAACCACAAATCACCGTTGTGGACATGCGCCAGCTCGTGGGCCAGAACGCTGCGGCAATCGTCGGGGCGCTCTTTTTCGGCAAACTGTGGCGGAAGAAGGATCTTGGGTCTCAACGTGCCGATGACAATGGGAATGGGATGCGAACAACTGACGAGCAGTTCGGGACAGCGTCCGTTCCCGACCAGCTTTTTGAGTTCGGCGACAACACTCTGCGGCGCCTCAAACGCGTCCAAGCGGACGCGGCGCGCCGCGATCAATCCGTGAACCACTCGGAATGTGGTGAGCACCCACCCGAGCACGAAGATCGCCAATGCAGTCAGACGAACCAGACCCCAATCGCGATTGGCCACCCAACCCCAAAGACCGGCCGGCTCGGACGGCGCAGGCGCCGCGCGCGGCACCTTTGCGGCGGGAACAGCATCGTTCGGCAGGACAACCCAGCCGCCGTTTTGTGGCAACAGGGGTCGAGGCGCCTTTGAGTCGATGGAACGCTGTCGGGACGAGCCATCGATCGACGAGTCCGCAGTCGTGGGCGTCGTTAGTCGATTGTTGGAATCTGTCCCCGACCGCTTGGGTGCGGGCTCCACCACGGCGTCGGGAGTCGCGCGCACAATTCCCATGACGCGGACTCGAGGCCACCCGGGCAGCACGCACAGAAAGACCAGGAGCGCCAATCCGACGAGGGTGCCCCAATGCACAGCCATGCGGCGTGCCGGCTGACGGATCGCCCGTTGGATTACCCCGACGACGGTCAGCACGACCATTGCCGCGACGTAGTAATCGATCAACCAGTAGGCCATCGCATCAAACGCGGATCTCATGGCGCGATCCTCGAGGCGGGACTATTCAAACTGTTTGTTCGATGAGTCGGGCTCCGCCCGGCACCCAACCTTCGATCTGGTCTGAATCCGGGCGCGCCTGATAAGCCTAAGACCTGACACGCCTTTCGCCAAGCCGACGGGAGCATCGGCTCTTGGACCTCGTCGAACTGCCCCTGAACATCAGACCATTTCCGACCCATTTCAACATTGTCTTATCCGTGCGCCGAGGCTCCGTCAATCTCCGTTCGCTCCAACCGCGGGAACCTTCGCCTGATAAAGGCGGAGAGCGCCTAATAATGCCAAAAATGTGACAAGGGCACCCACCCCCAGCAAGCCCAGGCTCCGAGGGTCGCCGAAGACCAATCGGCTCGATAGCCACAGCCATTTCCAGGAGAACAGCACAGCAACTGTGGCCCCCGCCAAAAACGGTCCGTAGGGGAGATAGCTGCGTTTCCAGAACAGGCGCAGGGGTAGGATCATCGCCAGCCCGCAGAGTGGAGCGATGAGAAAGACAAAGATCGTCGGCTGCCATCCGACGAACGTCCCGATCATGCCCATTAGAGTCACGTCGCCCAGCCCGAGTGCTTCGCGCCCGAGGATTCGCGACGAGCTGAATCGCACGAGCCACGTCAGCCCGGCCCCGCACAGCCCTCCCGCCAGGCTCCACGCGAAGCCGTGCCAATGTTGGTGAGGATCCAGCCATTCGGGGATGTAAGGCCCGGCGATGCCCGGAATTTCCTGATTCCAGTCGACCCAGAAATGCACCATTTGCAGCTGGCCAGAAAACGTCGCACCGGCCAAACCGAGGAGCGTTCCGGGGAGCGTGATTTGATCGGGAATCACGAAATCGCGCAGATCGGTCGCCGTTGCGGCAACGAGTAGCGAAATAAGAACGAGCTGAAAGAGGATCCGACCATACAACCAAAACTCATCCGGTCGAACTTCGGCGAGCTCTTGGCAGTGGTACCGGAGGTAAGCGATCACATAGCCTGCGAAGAGCAGACCGGTTGCAATTTCGACGGCGCCGGGTCGGAGCTTGCGGACGCCGGCGTTGAGCGGGCTCGCGTGCTCCCTGTCGACCGCGGCGCTAGTCTCTGAATTGGTCTCTGTCGCATTTGGCTTCGTCAAGGCGATCGACCAGAGATTGGCGATGCGGCCAACTACGATCCCCAGCACGAAGAAGAGCGCGGCGAGCACGCCTTGTTGCGTCTGCGTAAAAAACGATATCATCCGCGTTCTCGATTGGCCGGTGTGCGCCGCAGCAGACCTTGCGTCGTGCTCGCCAGTTGTGAACCGGCACGGTGTTTGCAAATGCGTGCCGACGCCACGCCTCACCCAAGCCTACAGCATGTTGCGGGACCGTTTCCATTGCCCGCGATGCATCCAGAACTCGCTCGTCGTCCAATTCCGATGTTGGGGCTCCCGGAACGCCACAAAAATTGTGATCGGCGTTTTCCCAGAGTGAGGCGACGGCCACTAAATCGGTTCAGCCTGCGCGCTTGAGGAAAATGCGAATGAGGACGACTTTACGGTGCTTCGGCGCCGCCGTTTGCCTGTTTCTGGCTGCTTCGACCGTGATGGCGCAAGCCCAACCGGCACAGCCCCCAGCCGCCGCCACACCGAGCGCGCCGGCCAGTCAAACCGCGGCAACGCCCGAGTTCAATAGCGGGGACACGGCATGGATGCTGGCCTCCTCGGCACTCGTGCTCATGATGACAGCACCCGGCCTGGCGCTGTTTTACGGAGGGCTCGTTCGCAAGAAGAATATTCTCGGCGTGATGATGCAGTGCATGTTTCTCGCCGGAATGCTCTCGGTCGTGTGGGCTCTGTGGGGTTACAGCCTGGCGTTCGACGATGACATGCCCGGCTCGCACGGTCTCATCGGCGGCTTCGGCAAGCTCGGCATGAGCGGAGTGATGTCTTTCTGGGACAGCGCGACCAACAAAGCCGTCGTGCCGCAGTCCTCGCTCGCTCCGACAATTCCCGAGATGGTGTACTTGGCGTACCAGGGAATGTTCTTCATTATCACGCCCGCGCTGATTTGCGGCGCGTTTGCCGAGCGGATGAAATTCAGCACGATGTGCGTCTTCATGCTGTTGTGGGGGACGCTGATCTACTGCCCTCTGGCGCATTGGGTTTGGTCATCGAAGGGCATCTTTGCAGACGGGCCGCACAAGGCATTCGACTTCGCGGGCGGAACGGTGGTGCACATCAGCTCGGGGACTTCCGCGCTCGTGTGCGCGCTCGTTCTGGGCAAACGCCTAGGATATGGGCAAGAGCCGATGCCTCCACACAACCTCACCTATACTTGCATTGGCGCGGGGCTGCTGTGGGTGGGCTGGTTCGGATTTAACGCGGGCAGTGCCGTGGGCGCCAATGGTTCGGCGGCAAATGCCTTTCTGTCGACGCACCTGGCAGCTAGCGCAGGACTGCTCGCCTGGGCATGTGCCGAATGGATCACGCGCGGCAAGCCCAGCGTGCTGGGCGCCTGCTCGGGCGCGGTGGCCGGCCTGGTTGGCATCACCCCCGCGTGCGGATTCGTTTCGCCTCTGTCAGGAATCGTAATTGGTTTCTGCGCGGGAACGGTCTGCTTCCTGGCGTGTACGACGCTCAAGTCGAAGTTTAACTACGACGATTCGCTCGACGCCTTTGGCGTCCATGGCGTCGGTGGGATCTTGGGCTGCCTGTTGACTGGTGTGTTCGCGACGAGGGCCGTCCCCGGCACCTCGGGAACGGGTGGCTGGCTGGAGGGCAACTTCCAACAGTTCCTCAACCAGGCGAAAAGTGCAGGAGCCGCAGTTGCGATTGCCGTTGTGGGGACGTTCGTCTTCCTCAAGGTGCTCGACGCGTTGATGGGCCTGCGAGTCAGCCAGAGCGACGAAATCCAGGGGCTCGACCTCAGTCAGCACGGCGAAGAAGGTTACATTTTCTTCTAAAAGAATTGGCCCGCGACCTGCGCTTGAGGCTTGCCGAGCGCGTCGGACTGCGGCCGAAGGTCCGAATAACCGTTCGGGCGCCGGACCTTCCGCGGCTTCTGCTGGGCGGATCGAAAACGGATTGTGGTCGCCTCACCGTGCCCTGGCATTGACAGTCAACCCGACGGAAAATGAGAATCTGTCGCGTCCTGCGACTTCGGAGCGGGTGCCGCCCCGCTGGCACGCGCAACCTGAAAGGTTCTTAGGGGCCAACCGTCGATGAAAAAGATCGAGGCGATCGTCCGACATTTCAAGCTCGAGGAAATCAAGGACGCGTTAACCGAAATCGGCGTGCAGGGCATGACGGTTTCCGAAGTCCGCGGCTTCGGTCGGCAAAAAGGGCAGAAAGAGCAGTATCGCGGCGCGGAATATACCGTCGACTTCCTCCCCAAGGCTAAGATGGAGATTGTTGTTTCGGACGAACAACTTAAGTCGGTGATCGAAACGATTCTGCGGACGGCGCGCACCGGGCAGATCGGCGACGGAAAGATTTTCATCACGGATCTTTCGGAAATGATCCGCATCCGTACCGGTGAAACCGGAAACCAGTCCCTGTGACGCCCGCCCGGCGGCCCGCAACACGTAGGCCGGTCGGCAGCATTTTCACGTGTCCGACAATCGAAAACTGGTGACCACTCATGAAGAAGATTGAAGCCATCGTTCGCCACTTCAAACTCGAGGACGTCAAGAACGCTTTGAACCAGGCCGGCCTGCAAGGCATGACTGCCTCGGAAGTCCGTGGCTTCGGCCGCCAGCGCGGACACAAAGAAACCTATCGCGGGGCAGAGTACACGGTCGATTTTCTGCCCAAGGTGAAGATCGAAGTCGTGGTCAGCGACGAGCAACTCCAAACGGCCGTCGATACCATCATCAACGCGGCCCGCACGGGTAAGATCGGCGACGGTAAGATCTTCGTGTCGCAGCTTGCGGAAGTCATCCGCATTCGTACCGGGGAGACAGGCTCCGCCGCGATCTGATGTGGTCGAATGAGCGAACGCTTTCCCGTGTCGGTCAAAATGCCCGCGCTTCTGAGCGAACGCCGCTCTCAAGTTGAGGCCATCCGCACGGACGCGCGAGGCTTGTTTAGCGGAGGGGCCACCGGCATCCAGGTGGCCGCCGCCATCTCGGAGGCGACCGAGGCTTTCATCAGCCGAGTTTTTCAACAGGTCGTCGACCAGCTTCCTGCCGATCAACGGGCAATCGTCGCCAAAGATATCGCGGTCGTCGCCGTCGGCGGAACGGGCCGCGGCGAGTTGTGTCCCTTCTCGGACATCGACTTGCTGTTTCTGGTTGGCCGGACCAGCCGCTCGTTGGCCCGTGAGTGCGTCTCGCAAGCCGTGCGTGATTATTGGGACGCCGGGCTCAAGTTGGGCCACGCGGTTCGCGGAATCAACGACACGGTGGCGATCGCCCGCCACGAAATCGATGTGGCCACCGCGTTGGTCGAGGCCCGCCTGATTTGGGGCGAATCGACCCTCTATGACCGACTGGTAGCCGACTTCCAAAAGAAGATCGTGCGCTCGCGCCTGACCGCGTTCGTCGAGGATTGCGTCGCAGCGCGCGAAAAGGAGCGAGCCGAGTACGGCTCCGCCGTCAAACAGCTCGAGCCGGATATCAAGCGTTCGCCCGGCGGGCTGCGCGATGCGCATCTCATTCGCTGGGTGGGATTCGCACGTTTTGGCACCGCCAATATCGACTCATTGCGTTTGCAAGGAGCGCTCGGACGCGAAGAGGCGCGAACGCTACTGACGGCTTACGAGTATCTGAAACGGGTGCGGATCGATCTGCATTTTTCCGCCGGCCGATGCCAAGATGTCCTCTCGCGCGATGAACAGTTGCGGATTACCGACGAGCGCCACGTCGAGGGGACCTTCGGCCAGCGTCCCGTCGAGCGGTTCATGCAGACGTATTTTCGTCACAGTACGGCAATCGCGGAGCTTTGCGAGCGATTTATCACGCTGCATCGCCCGCGCTCGCTGATGACCGGATTGCTGAAGTCGTTGACGACGCATCGCTCGGAAGGGGTCTACCGAGTCGGGACTGACTCGATCGACGTAATCGCACGACAGCAGCCGACCGTGCTTTCCAGCTTGCCCGGAATCCTGAAGTTCTATCGCAGCGCCGCCCGATACGGCGTCGATCCCTCGCCGAAATTCACCGAGCGGATCCGCGAAGCGGTGCCACTTTTGGGAGGAGAAGTCACGGCCGAGAGTGCCGAACTGTTTCGCGACATCCTCCGCTGTCACGGCAACCTGGGTGTCATCCTGCGCAGCATGTTTCGTACGGGCGTGCTCGAGGTCGTCGTGCCTCCGATGGCGCACGCACGCTGCCTGCTGCAGTTCAACCAATATCACAGTTACACGGTGGACGAGCACACGCTACGGACGATCGAACAGCTCGAACGATTCGACCGCGATCCCGGCGCCTTAGGGACCGCCTATCGGGGCATCCGTGACAAATCGCTGCTGCATCTGGCCCTGCTGTTGCACGACCTGGGAAAGGGCTATGAAGAGGATCATAGCCTGGTCGGCCGTGCCATCGCCGACCGAATGTCCGAGCGACTACGGATTGCCGACGAGGACCGCGAAACGCTGGTGTTCCTTGTGCATCGACACCTGGCCATGGTGCACCTTGCGTTTCGGCGTGACACCTCGGAGCCTGAAGGGATTTTGGACTTCAGCCGCGAGGTCGGCAGTGCCGAACGGTTGCGGATGTTGTTCACGCTGTCGGCCGCGGACCTCATGGGAGTCGGCCCGGGTGTGTGGACGCAGTGGAAATCTCAGCTGCTGTTCGATCTGTTTGATCGGACCTTATTGCTTTTGACCGGGCAGGATGCGGCCGTCGATCATGCCCGGCGGCTGGCCGAGATCAAGCAGCAAGTTCTGGAAATTGCGTCGCGCTCAGGCGCGCGATCGAACGCTCAGCAGCCTCTGGGAAATCTGCTCGAACGATTTCCGTCGCACTACCTCACGACGACGGCTCCGGCGCGGATCGTCGCCGATCTCAACGCGCAGGAAAATTATCGTCCCGGCAAACCGGTCGTCGACGGCCACTACGACGACGTGACGCAAACAGTCGAATACCGCATCGTGACGCACGACGGCGACGTCGCCGGCTGTTTTCACAAGGCCACCGGCGTATTGACGGCTCATCACCTGACAATTGTCTCCGCCCAGATCAGCACGACGACCGAAGGATTTGTGTTCGACACCTACCGTGTTCTCGATGGAGACTTTTCAGGAATCGTTCCGCGCGACCGCATCGACAGCGTCGCGACCGCCATGCAAAAGACACTCGCCGGCGAGGTGGGAGTGGAAGAACTGTTTCAGCGGAACCGGCGGTTCGGAGGATCCGGGCGGGCACAGGGCATTTCCGATCTTCCGGCCCGGGTGGTCGTCGACAGCGGCTCTTCGGAACGGTATTCGGTCATTGACGTCTTTTCACACGATCGGCCCGGACTGCTCTACACTCTGTCGCGCAAGATCTTCGAGCTGGGGTTGTCGGTGGAGCTGGCCAAGATTTCCACACATCTGGACCAGGTCGTCGACGTGTTCTATGTCACTGATCGCGACGGCCAGAAATTGCACGACGCCGGACGCGCGCGGGAAGTGCAATCGGCGCTGTTCGCGACATTGCAAGAATTCGAGCGGCACGACCGGCTGCAATTCGCCTCGTAGCCGGATCGCTTCGTGTCTAGTTGTGAGCCCCGCTTGTCAGCGCACGAAGACTTCCAGAATCGCACTGGGTGTGGCCGCATGCGATCCCGTCGAGGGCGCTGAGGCAACCGACACATCCTCGAGGCACGCGGGGATCAACAGCGTGTCTCCCAGGCCAACCGTCTGCCGCCAATCGGCGCTCCGCACTTCGGCACGCCCGTCGAGGGGCATCAGAATGCGAAATCGTTCATCCGCAGGCAGTTGCCATTTCGCGGTGAGCTTGTGGTTGTGCAGCTCGAAGTACGAGCAGGCGACCAGGTCCTCCACGGGGTGATCGCTATCAGGATGCGTGCGCGGCACTACGGGGTCGATCGGGCCACTCTCAAAATCGATGCACTCCAGAGCTTCCTTGCGATGGAGGGGCCGAGGGTTGCCGTTAGCATCGACGCGGCCCCAATCGTCGATGCGAAAGGTGACGTCGCTGGCCTGCTGAATCTCGGCGAGCACGATTCCTTCACCGATCGCATGCACCGTTCCCGCAGGCACCTGCACACAATCGCCCGGATGAGCTGTGTAACTGTGCAAGCAATCCTCAATGCGGTTCTGGTCGAGACTGCGGACAAATGCCGCACGATCGACGCCGCGCTTCAAGCCCGTGTACAGCCGTGCGTGCGGCTCGGCGAACAGCACGAGCCACGCCTCAGTCTTGCCCCGCGGGCCGCGTCCGAGCCGGCGCGCCTGCTCATCGTTGGGATGGACCTGCAAAGACAGGCGATCGTGCGCATCGAGAAACTTGATCAGGAGTGGAAATTGTTCCTCGGTCGATTGCAGTCCGAGGATTGCCGTTCCATGCGTCTCGACCAGCCGACGTAGCGTCCAACCGTGGTAGCGCCCGCCGACCACCGTAGTTTGATCGCTGCCCACATCAGCGATTTCCCAGCTTTCCGCATAGTCCGATCCATCACCGATCTGTTTGCCCAGTAGATCGCCGAGCCGCCGACCCCCCCAGCGCATGCGCTTCAGGATGGGGCGAAACTGCAAGGGTTGCATGGGTCCTCTGTCGCGCGACGGTAACGTGCGCCAGCAAGTCAAAAGATCAGTTCGAGTTTCTGCGTTCGAACGATTTCGGTTCGAATCGCTATCTTCGATCATACTGTGGGGTGCGAGCAGAGGCGAATCGCATCCGCCTCGAGTCGCCGAGTTGGCGTTCGCAATCTTATTTCAATACGGGCGTCGGCGCGCGCTGAAGATTGGTTCCACAATTGCTGCTGAGGAAAGTGCCTTGGGCCAATCCAAAATCCATTTACCGACATTAGCGCGCGTGCTATATTCGCGCCCTCCCGGACGAAAATCTCCGGGGAGCCAGGCACCCGTGCACCAGCAGGAGGCGGCGCGTGCAGGAGTTCGAGCTTTCTGTCGGCGATGCGATTCGGATCGGTAACCGGGTCCTCACGCTGATCGACATCGAAGGGGGCGAAGTCGCCTTTCGCATCGACGAAGTTCCGATGGAAGGACGCGACTCAGACGTCGGCGACGGTTTTGCTCCGGCCAAATGACTTCGGCAAAAGGCCCCTGACCGACTCGGCCAGACGCTCTGAGAAACTGCTCAAGAATTCTTGAGCGCCTGCACGGCCTCGTCGCGCGTCTCAAAGATTGACCAGAGCTGGTCGAGATGTGTGATCTCGACAACCTCGCGGCAATAGCCAGTCAATCCGCAGAGCGAGAGTCTCCCGCCCGGCCGTGCCTTGAGGTGGTTCCAAGCGCGAAACAGCGCTTCGATCAAGGCCGAACCGAAGAACCGCAGGTGTGACAGGTCGAACACGACGATCGGCGGATCGGCCCGTTCGGCGACGTCGAGCAGTGCCACTTTCAGCGTTTCGAGTTCGGTCTCTTCGAGGTTTTCGTACTCCGGACCGAGAGTGACGACCGTCACTCCCTCTTCACAGGTGATCGTCGGAGCTTTGGCACTCGGAACGGTGCGACGCGGCACGGGCAAACCTCGAGAACGCGAAGATGTCATCCTGGCCCTGACCGCAAACTTTGGGAAGTCCGATCCCCGGTACGGCAACGAACGCTGTCCATCCTAGATCGCTTCAAGAGACTGTCAAGCACCGAGTGAGGTTCACTCACTCCGTGGGAACCGCGGGCCGCGGACGCAGCGTGACCGTGACCTCCCGCCGTTCTCCGCCACGCATCACCGTGATGACGACGCTGTCTCCTAACTTTTTCTGGCCGATAATGTCGGCGACCATTTTTTTATCCGCGATCGGCTTGTCGTCGATCGCCACAATCAAGTCGCCCAGCGCATATCTTCCGACCCCCGCTCGACGGGTCGGCACGATGCCGGCTGCCTCGGCTCCACTACCCGGCCAGACATCACGCACGAGTGCCCCCGGTTCTTTGAAGATACCGCTTTTCCGCAAGTCCGACACGACTTGGTCCTCAAACAGCGACACACCCAGCGAGGGGGGCTCGTCGCTGCCCGATTGAATCAATCGGGGCACCACAGAGTTCACCAGATCGACGGGAATGGCAAATCCGAGTCCCGAGA
>Ga0210393_10003442_pt1 | contig 12712 bp, 18 predicted proteins | sample IncBWC27OmetaG_FD_160068 | JGI IMG/M metagenome (GOLD analysis project Ga0210393, IMG submission 160068) | Forest soil microbial communities from Barre Woods Harvard Forest LTER site, Petersham, Massachusetts, United States - Inc-BW-C-27-O ... | reverse complement strand
ATCCAAGCCGCGCGCAACACAGACTTCCCCTCGGACAAAGAGATTAAAGAGGAAAAAGGAAGAGAGCGACTACGAAGAAAGCCCGGCAGAGGATGGGAAGGAGGACAGTGACCCTGACTTTATGGATGTCGATGAGGTGGAGGAGGTGAAGAAGGCACCAACAAAGGCGAAGACGGGTGCGAAGCGAGCCAAGGTGGCAGCTTCCTCTGGCGCGACGAGAGCAGAGGGGAAGTCAAAGGCGACCCCGACCAAGGTAGACAGCGAAGATCAAGAAGGTGGCAAGCCGATGCCCAAACCCAAGTACGCTGCTTTTTGATGTTCGAGACGCATCAGACGCTGAATTACTAACGGGTTATCGTAGCTGGGCGGCGGTAAAGGCGGCGAGAATGGCAGGCCCACCTAACCCTGGATCAAAAGTCGTCCCGCCTGCAGCTGCACCTGATTGTCTAGCGGGATTATCCTTTGTCTTCACTGGCGAACTCTCTGCCTTTTCGCGTGACGAGGCCACCGACCTCGCTAAAAAATTTTGCGGGTGGGTCCTCTTCCCCATATTCGTCGTATGATGTTCACACTATCCCAGTCGCGTGGTGGGCCAACCATCCTCAAAAACCAATTATGTCGTGCTTGGTGATAACGCAGGCCAGAGTAAGCTCGCTGCGATAAAGAAACACAATCTCAAAACTCTGACCGAAGACGAATTTCTGAATCTGATCGCTACACGCAAGGGCCCTGGGGATGGTAAAGGTCTTAGCGAAAAGGAAAAGAAGAAAAAGGATAAGGAGGAAAAAGCGATTCGGGACAGCGCAAAGGAGATGGAAGCACGCGAGAAGGCTGTCAGGGCAGCAGGGTCAGGTGTTGTCCGAGGGTGCGCAAGAACGTTTTACTTTGAGCATTCGAGGTATGAAAATGATACAACAACAGGGCCAAGGCAATAGACCCCAAGACACAACTTTGGACCGATCGGTATGCCCCGCAGACACTCAAAGAGATTTGCGGTAATAAGGGCCAAGTCGAGAAACTCCTGCAATGGCTCAACGACTGGTAGATCTTCTCTTCTTTCTTGTTGCGCTGTAGAGTTAGCTAACGATGCGCCCTAGGTCAGACAGTTTGAAAGCCAATTTCAAGAAGCCCGGAAAAAATGCGATGAACATCTACCGCGGCGTGATGATAACGGGTTCACCTGGCATTGGCAAGACAACCAGCGCACATCTGTGCGCAAAGTTAGCAGGGTTCACACCCATTGAGCTCAACGCGAGCGACGCGCGCAGTAAAAAGCTTGTCGAAGTGCGTCACCTCACTTCTCCCCCAGGGGGCCCACTCAAACTGCGGCACAGAATAGCACGAACATCCATAACGCATCTCTAGACGGCTGGATGGGCGGAGGCGAGGTAAGGGATTCCACATTCTTGGTTCAGAACCATGTATCAATATTGACCATCCCACAGCGGACTAATGCAGCAGGAATTGTAATAACGGATAAGTCATGTCTAATCATGGACGAAGTCGACGGCATGTCTGCGGGTGATAGAGGCGGCGTCGGCGCCCTAGCGGCCCTCATTCGGAAGACCAAAGTAAATTTCCTTTTTTTATTTTATTGAAAGTGAACTTTCGACGAAAGACTGTTAGATTCCTATCATATGCATTGCCAATGATCGTGGCGCACTAAAGATGAAGCCTCTTATGAATGGTACTTTTGATCTGCGTTTTCGAAAGTGAGTCCGTCCGAGTGGCGCCTAGAAATGTTGTGACTGAAGAGAGTTTTTTCCTCAGGCCCGATGCCGCCCAGATACGCTCGAGAATTATGACAATTGCCTTTAAGGAGAAGATGCAGATCCCAGCGAACGTCGTGGATGAACTTGTCACGGGCGTAGGGTCCGATATACGCCAAGTACTTAATATGTTATCGACATGGAAGCTACACAACGATACTATGGACTACGAAGAGGGAAAGACGCTGTACGCAAGTTTACCTACCTTGATTCGAGCTCACCTTATATGCATTGCAGCGCAAAGGCCAACGAAAAGTACTCCGTGTTGACACCGTTCAACGTTATACAGAAAATTTTGGGCCCTTATATGTTCTCCCCAACGTCGCGTGACACGCTCAACGACAAAATTGAGCTATATTTTCATGACTACTCCTTCGTTCCGTTGTTCATCCAGGTGGGCCTTGCGATGACTTGGTATGCCACATACTTATTTGTGCTACAGGAGAATTATCTGAAAACGAATCCGTCACGGGTGCGTGACATCATGGACGGTCCAAGGAAAGTCTTTAATCAATTGAGGCTTATGGAAAAAGCGTCGGAGTCAATTTCCGACGGTGACCTGATCGACTCTCTTATTCATGGGTACAAATCCTCTTTCCCTTTCCCCCCTTTTCCTCATTTTTATGCTTTCGCAGCCCCGAACAGCACTGGTCATTGATGCCAACTCATGCGGTCCTTTCGACCGTGCGGCCTTCGTCGTTCTTATATGGACCGGGAAGTGGTTACGGCGGCCCGAATGCCATGACGTTCCCTCAGTACGTTCACTGCACTGCGACAGTACAAACATGTTGACCAAGAGCTGTGGCAGGTGGCTCGGACAGAACTCCAAGCAGAACAAGCTCAGCCGAGCGTTGGGCGATGTGCAGATTCGTATGAGACTCAAAGTCTCAGGCGACAAATCCGAAATTCGGTTATCATACCTACCCGCGATGTTTCCTCTTGTTGTCAAGCCTCTTATGGAACAGGGTTCTGTGCGTTCCTCTCGCTTGTCTGCTTGTGACCAGCTGATGGGGGATGTCTCAGAGCGCCGTTGAAGGTGTTATTACGAGCATGGATGACTATTATGTCTCTCGTACGGACTGGGACACCATCGTCGAGCTCGGACTTGGAGAGCAGAGGGAAAAGGCCGTACTCGAAAAGATAGCTACCGCTACCAAGACGGCTTTCACCAGGAAGTACAATGCAACCGAACACCCAATACCATTCCATAAAGCACAGGACCTGGGCAAGGTGCCGAAGAAGCTTCCTGGTGGACCGGCGCCAGACCTTGAAGAGGCATTCGATGTAAGCCTTTGCGCTGGTTCGGGGCCCCGTTCTAACGACTAATCGCCTTCCTTGCTAGGTGGATGACACGGTCGACGATGTAGATGACGAGAAGAAGGTTGGCGACGTGGATGACATTAAGCACGATAGTCTGATTCAAGAAGCGAAGGCGAAGAAGGCAGCCACCACAAAATCGAAAGGAGGTGCGAAAGGCAAGAGGCTATAATGACCCCTATGCACATGTATAGATCTTCGCATTCTTCTTTCCTCACATATATCTTGTTTTCATACGGCCGGCCATCAATCAGGGACAACAGCTCCATTAGAGGGTACAGCTATGTACACCGTGTATGTAAGTTCTGTATCGCATATGGTGCACATCATGTGCTTCCTGAATCTCCAGGAACGCGTGGTGGTCTCCCGTAAACGTCCAATAAAGGGATGTCTGACTGCGGCGATGTGAAAGAAGAAAATCAACTCACTAGAAGCTTGCTATTGCACCCGTTCAAGTTCACCCCTCATGGCTTGCATGGGTCGGAGCACCTGATCACTACCAAACATACCCTCAAACGCCGTGAGCTGTCGCTCTCACACTTCTTGGAAACGTTTTACGTTTGCCAGGGCCGGTCTCAATTGAGGACTCTCCTTGTGACGGCCCAAACTGGCAGTCATAAACCGCAGTCTCTCCGCACTTCCCGACTATGACCCCGGGCTACTGTAACGAAAAAAAAAACTTTTTCGATATGTGAATTAGGCTTGCTCGGCTAGGGATCGATGGCCACGGGACGTCAACAGTATCGAGGCCCGAAACTGGTTTCTTCTGGCCGTGTAATAAAGACGAGAGAAGGGTTCCGGGTCGTCGGTGGCGCACAACGCATTCAAATATTCAGTTTCCGAGTCTCTGGCCCGTCAACTTGCAAGCTGACTGCTGGAGACATGACGGACACCGGCGGGCCCACGGTCTCGAACTCGCATCGCAGATAATTCTGTGCAGAGAGGCCTCTGCCTGCATCTGGCCGTCAATAGGTTGTAATTTATTCGCGCGTGCTCATCGTGGCAGGTCGCGGTGATCCGATGATGGGCGGGGGACTCGGACGGATGACAATCGGTCGGATCTCCAAGATATCGACGCGACTGTTCCTATCGCAGCCTCAGCCCCATGATCCGTGCGTGCATCCGCCATCCCTCCCGAGAGCCTCCCCGCACGCCGCCGCGCGTTATAAGACTGCCCCAGTTGATCTCTGTCTGTTCTCGTTTTGTCGTTCGACATTCACTAATCGATCATTATGGTGAGTGCGGCTTTTGCTTGTCTTGCGGCTCTGCCCCCCCATCGGACGCAGCTTCCCTCCTCCCTCTTTCCCTTACCAGGGCGTCGAGGTTGTAATACTCCAAACTGGTGACGGACAACGTCCCCGAGTCGGAGGTATGGCGTGCACCTGGTTCCTATTCCTTCCTCTCTTGCTTGACACAGATGCCCAATCACAGACACGGTTACGACCCACTACGTTGGGACCATCGTCGGCGACGGTTCCACGTTCGGCTCTAGCCTGGTTCGGTCAGTCTCGGAGGTCCCTGACGGCGTGCGAGCACTCACACTCGGGCACAGGGGTACTCCCTTTGTCACGGAGATTGGTATTGGCAAAGCGATCAAAGGCTGGGACGAGGGTGTGCTTGCAGTCTGAGGGCCAGTCCGTCACTCTGCTGATAATCACCGATATGGTTAGGTGTATTACAACTGTCACGGGGATCTAGAGCAATATTGAAGGTATCGCCGGATTACGTGCGTGTTGCATTCCTTCTTGAGCAATATCCTACATTGGCTGTTTTCAGGCATATGGTACACAAGGTTTTCCACCTGTCATTCCACCGAACGCTGCCCTCGAATTCGAGGTGGAGCTCCTTGAAATCGAACCTTCAGAGAAACCTTTGGGACTTGCGGGTCTAGATACATGATCAAACTGACATTGTGAAGCAATGCAAGTTTAGCGGTGTCCACCGGTTGTACATACAACTTCACAAATGGAGAAATATGGCGGCGAAGTTCTTAGAAGTAGTCTCCTGATTCTACACAAGCGCCTACAGACCGCAAGGACCAGACCGGCATTCTAGACCGGAAGTAGAAACACAGGTTGAAAGAAGCACAAGCATAAAAAAAATTGAAATGCTGTAGAATACACATAGCTTTGATGGCATAGGGTCATAAGTTGTGAGGGATGGGTGACACCAACATTTCGTCCTCGTGATTTTCCCGGACCTCGCCTGTGAAATCACGCAACACCTTGCTGAGTTCGAGAATCAGGTCATCTCGGTTCCAGTCCGACCTATGAGCCCAAACGCGGCTGAGACATGACGCACGTAGGTGCTCTAAGTGCTCGACGCTGAGGAGGTCTGTCATATCTCGTAAGTCGTCCGCAAGGCGTGCAAGTGCACTTTGGTCAAAGTGGAAATCGGGAAGGGGCGTAGGTTCACGGTCGACGTCTATTGGTTCGACATCTGGTTCTTGCCCTGGTGCTGGCGGGGCAGGGGCGGGTGATTCGCTAGTGATGGGTGTTGGGGTGGGGGGTGCACTGGCGACCGAGACGGGTGGTTGGGAGGCTGTATGTGATTCGGAGCTCGGTGCCTGCTCAGGCTCTTGTGGGGGTTGTACGGGACTTGGGGGACGGGGGAGTTGCGCATCTATCGTCATGGGATCCGGGTGCGTCCCAACGGGGGTACTTGAAGGTGAGAAGAAATGACGATAAGGGGATTGATCGGTATGTGAAGGAGCGGGGTTGAGAAGCGAAGGGTCAAATCCGCCACCCATGGCGGCTGGAGGCACATCGGGCAGTAAGCCACCATCGCCATTAGGATTGGCAGAATCGGAAGCTGGCTGTGGACAAGACAGATAAACCGTAGATACTTGCTGACTGCTACAGGAGTCCGGCAAGTTCAGGTTCATAGGCACGTTCTCCTCGCTGTTCACTCTCGAACGCTTGGCATTGCGGCCATCGCTGATTTCGTCGCCAGATGCCTGTGAACCGGTGCTTGGCCCAGTCGACCGTTGTCGCTTGAGCCTTGCAGCGCGCTCAAGCTTCGTCACGTCTGTGATGGCGATCTCTGGCTGTTGCCCGTTGTGTCGCGCGCTTCGGCGAGTGCCAGGCGCATAGGTCTCGCTTCCTGCATCAGCCTCCCGAAGACGTCGTTCCTTCTCTTTCTCTTTCTCCTTCTTTCGGTCCGCGCGCCGCTGACGCTCACGCACTGCCATGCGCTCACATTCACTGCGAAATTGCGAGTCGAAATCTTGGATGGAGACCTCGGTTGCCGTATACATTGCTTGCGCGCGATGTAAACGCTCCAGGTCCTCAGATTGGCATACGATGGCATTATGGACCATCTTCCCGACGTCATTAAGAAAATCCTGGGGAGTTAAATATCGATTCTTGTGCAACTCGACGTGCATTCGTTCTAAGTCCATGTCAAATAACCGGGGTACTTGAGGTTGTACCTCGGCGGAAGGGGGTGGGGGTGGGAGTGGGAGTGGGGGGGCCACAGATTGCTCGGAAGGATGTTCTGGGGCACTGTGTACAACCTCGGTGTGTTGTTCAACAATATCGAGCACACCATTGGGGCCTTGATGAATGTCAACCGCTGTCGTGATGTTGATGTTATCTACAGGTTGGGGTTGGGGTTGGGGTTGCTCTTGGGGGGCTTGCTCGGGCGCAGGGAAACGATACTCTTCCTAGAGAGGGCGTTTGTTTCATTCATAAAAGATACAAAAGTCAGCATTGACATACCGTTGCTGGCTTGGTGAAGCGTTTGAACTTGCGTTTGAGCTCGGTGAGGATTGGCCCTAAGCGATACCTCAAAAGAGTGAGCAATCGATGGTCGTTATCCTGCTGCATTCCGAGTTCTACTGCCGTTGGTTTCCTCGGCTCAACAGGTGGTGCAAGCGGGAGCTCTTCAAGCACGCGTCGCTTACGCTTCAAGCCATCGGGGAACTGATTCGGCGGCCGCTGGACGTCCTTAAGTAAGCCCTCGAAGAACGTTTCACGCTGAGCTGAGCTGGGCCGGGTAACTTCGATACGAGTCTCGCGTGTATGGCCAAACCAAGCCTGCACGTCATGCGGGAGGGATATGTAGGACCCATCAACCACTGCGAGGAGAAGAATAGGGTCCGTGGGAGCGAGTGTGCCTAGCATGGCATGGACGGTACTACGGCATGTCTCCGATACCGCGGTGCACCAGCTCAGAAGTGACGGAATGTAGATAATTGACGGTTGGTGCCGCTTCGCCTCGACGAAAAGTTGCACAATTGCGGCCTCGCTCGTCTGATGTGAGAGAGAGAGATAGTGAGAGTACGTTCGGCGATGGCTACGTGTAGACAAACCCTAGTTGAATCGGACAAAAGAGTCCCTAAATCCAAATTCTGCACATGATAGCCTTCTAGGTGATGGAGAGCTGCGGTGCCGATATAGTTTTGTCCCATACCCACTGGCCCGTAGACGACTATCCTTGGCCGATAAACACGGAGAGTCTCCATAGCTAGTGGCCATATTATTAGTCGTAGTGCTAAGGATTCGAGGATTACTTGCATTGTAGCATGAGCTCGCGCTCAAGACTGCCATCTTGGCCCTCGTCCTCCCATTCGGCCTCCTCGAGTGCAGTACGTTTTTTGCCAACAGGCATGACCTTGTCAATTACAGCCTTGACTTTTTCCAGAGTTTCAGAGAGGAGAGGGACAAGTTGCGTTGGCAATGGAGAGGCTACCGATGTCGAGGAACGAGCGGAGGAGGGCACGAGTTCTGAGGGTTGTCATCGTGAATGAGTCAACACGAAGGGTAGTTCTAAGAAGGGTACCCCACTCTTTACGGAGATCATGAAGTCCCGTAGTTCAACCTCGATGGACTCCGGCTTCAGGAGCAGACGGTCATTCGATTTGTATATCTGAGGGTATCGACGTTGCACCGCATTCAAGGCTGCCTCTGTACAGAGGGCCTAGTAGTTGGAGTAAAAAATATGTCAACTATCGGCAAAAACATGTTTGACGTTCGCGACATACCCGTAAATCGGCACCTCCATAGCCTTTTGTGAGCTTCGCCAGGCCAGCGACCTGTTCCTCACCCTTCTCCCCTTCCCATCCGGCCCACTTCTTCGTCATGATCCTCAAAATCTTCCTCCGGGCTTCGAGAGCTGGGAGCGGAAAGTAAAACTCCCTGTCGAACCGCCCTGGCCTCCTCAGTGCCGGGTCCACAGCATCCGGCCTGTTCGTCGCGCCGATGACGACAACCTGCCCACGACCGTCCATGCCGTCCATTAAGGCGAGTAATGTGGAAACTATCGAAGCATGGATCTGGTCCTGTTTTGATGAGCGCACAGGGGCAAGCCCATCAATTTCATCAAAGAAGATTATACTGGGTTGGCAGTTACGCGCTTCCTCAAATAGGAGACGAAGCTGGCGCTCGGCTTCGCCGACCCATTTCGAAAGAACATCGGCACCTTTACGCATAAAGAAGGCTGCGATGGGGTCAGCGCGCGCATAGTCAAGAAGGGATCGCACATACAGATGCCTTTCCCATTAGAACGACAGCTAGCGGCCAGGGCACGGGCAAGAAGGGTTTTTCCTGTGCCTGGAGGCCCATGAAAGAGGACCCCACGGGGTGGAGTGAGACCAAATCTCTGGAAGACCTCAGGATAGAGCAATGGGAGGAGGGTCATTTCCTTCAATGAGTTTATATCTACCGGGCTGTCAGAGAATATTTGCGAAACGCGAATAGTAAGACAGACGATCATCCAACCCGCCCACTTCATCGAAAGTGACATTCTGGTTTACGCCAAGTGGATCGGCATCTGCTAATGCTGCCAGGAAGTCGGTACAATATTCGCCTGAGCGTTGCGAAAGACTCACCAGCGTCGCCAACCTTGCCAAAGTTTGCTGGGGTTCCAGCTGCGGCGGCCAAATCCCCCGGTAGAAGGCCATTGAGACCACCGGTAAATGCGGGATTTCCGAACCCTTTTCGTTGACCCCGTGTTGGTGCGTCCGAATCCTACAAAATCTGAGTTTCGCACGAGTGGTACAGAATAGATGCTACGTACCGAGTCTTCCCCAGGAAGACCCAAGAATCGGCTAAGCTCTGCTCCATTGACACTCCAGCCGGGGCCTTTCCTCGTGCCGCTGCGGTTCCAATTACTTCGCCCACCTCCATGCCTCCCTGACCCGGGCTTCGGTGGAGCAACTGGTATGTCCTCCAGGGGTGGTGGAATGGCGTAATTCACTTTGGCACGTTGGCGCAAAGCATAAGGTTTTCCGTCGCTTGGCAGTACCTCATCCTCCCCGTCACCATTGACCTCGACATCACCTTCCGCGTCGGCATCCTCTCCTTCGTTGACAATGAGGTCGGACGAGGCCTCCGGAACAGCATCCTCCATCGAGTCATCCGCAGAGTCATTTGGCTGTTCGACGTCAACATAGCCATCTGCATCCTCATCGTCACGGGTAGTTCTGCGAGATCGTAGACCAGGACGTCTGCTATCGCGTATTTGCACGCGAGATGACGGAGTGGGGGGTCCCCGTCGGAGTCGGCGGCTCGGCGAGGACTTAGGGGGCTCTGGTTTCCTACTTTGACTGCGTGTGGCATAACGGCGTCCGTTTCCCATCTCCCCTTCGTCGCTGCTGAGGACTACAGGATTAGGTCTTGTGCGAAGTCTTCTCGTGGCTGGGCGAGGTGCTTCCTCTTCATCAAAGTCTGCGCCAGGGCCGCCGTTCAGCCCGTCGTCAAAATCAGCTGTGGCGAGAGGATCGGGTTCGCTATCAGACTCCTTGTATTTTGCAATGGCAACACGTCTGCCGCGCATAGATGTCCCATAAGTCTTGTCGACCTGAGGGTCCTCGTCTTCGCCTTCTGCATCCTCCTCATGCGTGCCATCGAGGTCCATGGACGCATTGCTCTCATGGTATTCCGAGCCTGATGCTAGGCTGTGGGCTGATCCAATACTTGTCCTGTTGCGAAGTTGCATGGGAGAGGGGATCTTGATCGTAAAAGGTGCAGTGGGTTGAACGGGGAAATTGAAACCACCGACAGTGTGAGGTTGTGAAGTAGTGAAATGATGTAAAGAGTAGCTTTCGGGATGGTTTCCTTGCATCGATTCTGGAAGCCAAGGTTGAAGCACTTGGCTGTTCCAGTCGGAAGACGAAGGGGAAGTGAATGGATGAATGAAATGAGAGAGCGAATCGAATCAAAACGGACAAAGTGTGACGCAACCACAGCCACGTCACGCGTTCGTCACGGGATGTCACGATGTTCGCCTACAGCGTATCACCTCCTCGTCAACGTACTCACTCAACCGTACCGCCATCTGTCCAAATCATTTTTTTGTCGAACGGACGGGGTTCATGAGGAAAGTGCTATCCATCACCTTTTCACATTAAAGCGAAAAAAGGGGAATGACAAAACGAAAGCTTGGCGACAACGATGGGGGTGACATCCGGGAGAATACGCTGCATTACAACCGATGAATGTGGTGGAAGAGCCAGAGAAAGGAGAGTCGTTTTTCGCTCATTTTCTCGTCGTAACTTGCCCTCCGCCATCCACTTTGCACGCCTTGCGGCCATTGCCGGTCCGCTCTGACACGATCACGAGACCGTGACCCTAAATCCCCATTCCTCCCCTCCGGTTATCAAAGTGCACAGCTTGGGGCGCCTAATGCGCCTGACGTACCGTAGTTTTTTGCTCTCTACTTGAGTTCATTTAACATAAAATTACACCGTTGTTTGCTCAATTTTAAAAAAATCAACGCTACGGTCTGGTACCGGCGGTCACTCCAGCAAGTCGGCAAGTCGGCTATCGGCGTCACTTTCATGTCACAAGCCCCACTAACATGCCACTGCTTTCAAAGTTACGTCAACGTCAATTCGCACTGTCCATATACCCCGCTCAAGTTTACAATAGTATTCTCCAAACGAAAAACGATGTCCTCTCCGGCTCCTTCGAAAGCTGGCGCAAAGTGTGTGCCATGCATGATTTCCTCATTGTCGGCACACTTATACTACTCGGCCCCTGCGTGCGTCTAGCTTCGCCCAGATTTATGACAATTTGCCCCCTGACGCCCAACGCGCGCTTTTCGAGAATTATCTTGTACCGCTGCTCGATGACTTGCCTGATTCTGTCACGGCCAACGTTATCAACAGCGCCAAGGAGATGCAGATACGTTTTACGGCAATCCCCAATCTCGACTATCTCGCCAAGCGAACGGAGCTCGAGGGTCTTCTCGGTGAAATAGAGCGGGATCAGAAGCAATCTCTATTTATCAAAGAGCGTTCTACGCGCGATAAACTATTCGAGGAGACCATCGACACCCTATCGACTTGGGTAAATGATATCTGGTCGGTCATATTCGAGTATCAGACAAACTTTCGCTTGGCACATCAATGCCTCCTACTTGCAGCGGAAATGCTCCGTCGGATGTTCGCTCCATATGGTGGGTGCGTATTTCTCCATTTTCCCTCAGATTATCGCTGGAGAGCTGTGCCAGATGTAATTGTGCCTTTGTGAATTTGCGATTCGTCACCAACATCAGGCGTCATAAGACCGGGAAAATTATCAAGACATTTCATATTGTCGGTGTTCCTAATTTCGAGCGTGTTCTGCTCTGGACTTGGCGCGATTTGTTCGTTTCGATGCTCGCAAGCAGTCCAGGACAGAGACAAGTCATCCCTGACATGCTGCAGGACATCCAAGCTATACTGAGTTGGGAGGCTCTCCCAAAAATCTTACTTGGAAGCAACACGAGTCAGTAGGCTTTATTCCATTCCGCGTGCCATCTCTGAATATATTGGAGATACGAGTACTGGAATCCATGGCGACGAGTCAGATGAAGACCAAGATTCTGACATGGATGACGGATGCGCTGAAGAAGAGTTCCTCACGGAAGATGAGGACGACCACAACCATTCCTGGCAGGATTATCCAAGCTTGTCACCCTTTCACGCTGAACACTGGCCCAAATCTGCCAACTGTCCAATCAATGACGTCCGTGATCTCATTCAACAAAGCCTTGTTTCCTATTTTCAGATTTCGCCGTCTGTCGAGCTGTACATAAACATAGGACGCGTCAGCACGGACGCGCCGGCTGTTCGACGATTGCTACTCGAGGTCGCCGAGGACAACGCCTTATGGAGCTCCGACAACTTTGTGGCGGCACTCAACATCTTTACGTACGAAGAGTCCGCCGAAGTCATCTGGAAACTCCATACACGCGGTTCACATCTTCTCCGACCATGCCATACACCGGACTATCAGGAGGCCGTCGTCACGCTCTCGAACAAGTCCGCCTTCAAAACCCGCGCCTTGACGATCTGCCAAGACCAGCTCCTCACCATTGCACGCGAGTTGCGCGCCTCGCTTTGCCAACCCTTCTCGCGTCTCTATGATCCCGCCCGCCTGACAGAGCTCGAGGCCCTCCTGAAGCAAAAATCCGTGTCCCGCAGAGGAAACATCGAGAGCTGGGTCACTGCCGTCTCGACTCCAGGCCTGAGCCACCCAAACCCCGTGGCTTTTGCAGCCATGATGATGGGGCTGCCAGTCCCTCTGGGTGGCGGCGAGTTGGGTAGCGCGGACGAACTGAACATGCTCGATCTCGAGAAGGACAAGGACCCGGATCTGGACGATCTGCGCGAGGAATTCAGGCCGCAATTCAAAGGCCGA
>Ga0210393_10003438_pt1 | contig 12716 bp, 9 predicted proteins | sample IncBWC27OmetaG_FD_160068 | JGI IMG/M metagenome (GOLD analysis project Ga0210393, IMG submission 160068) | Forest soil microbial communities from Barre Woods Harvard Forest LTER site, Petersham, Massachusetts, United States - Inc-BW-C-27-O ... | reverse complement strand
CAACAGGGATCGCCCGAGCTCCGGTTACTCGCGCGAGTGGGCGTAGTCGATCCGACGAGCCTCGATGCGTATCGTGCGGCCGGTGGATTCGAGGCGTTGCGCAAGGCACACGAGATCGGGCCCGACGCCGTGATCCGCGAGGTCAACGACTCGAAGCTCATGGGCCGGGGTGGCGCGGCGTTCCCGACCGGGAAGAAGTGGGAGGCCGTGGCCAAGCAAGGGGTGCGTCCGCACTATCTCATTTGCAATGCCGATGAGTCGGAGCCCGGGACGTTCAAAGATCGGGTCCTCATGGAAGAAGACCCGTTTGCTCTGATCGAGGCGATGGCTATTGCTGCGGTTGCGACCGGGTGTGAGCAAGGATTCATCTACATCCGCGGGGAATATCCTCTCGCCGCTCGGCGCCTCGAACATGCGATCGCGCAATCCACCGCGCACGGATTCCTGGGTGAGCTGCGACTGGAGCTCAGAATTGGCGGCGGGGCGTACATCTGCGGCGAAGAGACCGCGGTGTTCAATTCGATCGAGGGATACCGCGGCGAACCGAGAAATAAGCCGCCCTTCCCGGTCGAATCCGGCGTCTTCAAGAAACCGACGCTGATCAACAACGTCGAGACGCTCGCCAACATCCCGCGGATCATCCTCGACGGCGGCCCGGCGTTCGCCGCGATCGGCGCGGGTGGAATGTCGACGGGGTCGAAGCTCTTCTGTCTTTCTGGGGCTGTGGGTACACCCGGTGTGTACGAGGTCCCATTCGGCGTCACGCTCGGTCAGATGCTCTCGATCGCCGGCGGCGTCCAGGGAAAGCTTCAGGCCATCCTGCTCGGCGGCGCCGCGGGACTCTTCGTGCGGCCCGACGAGCTCGATATGCCGCTCACGTTCGAAGGCGTGCGCGCCGCGAAGGCGACGCTCGGCTCCGGCGTGATCGTCGCGTTCGACGATACCGTCGACCTGACGGACCTCTTGCTCCGCATCGCCGCATTTTTCCGAGACGAGTCGTGCGGCCAGTGCGTGCCGTGTCGCGTCGGGACCGTGCGGCAGGAGGAAGCGCTGCACCGGATCGCGTTGCGCCGCACGCGCGGTGGCGTCGCGGACGAGATCGCGCTGCTCGACGAGATTGGACAGGGGATGAAAGACGCGTCGATCTGCGGTCTCGGACAGACCGCGTACAGTGCCGTGGAATCGGCCATCAAACGCTTGCGACTGTATGAGTGACTCCGGGTTGGTAACTCTCCGCTCTGTCCGGCGGACCGTATCGCTCACCATCGACGGTGAGACAGTCACGGTGCCAGAGGGCACGACGATCCTGGACGCCGCCGCGTCTATCGGGAAGCCGCAGCCGACCCTGTGTTATCTGGAGACGTTGCATCCCGTGAACGCGTGCCGCGTGTGCGTCGTCGAGGTCGAGAACTCGCGAGTGCTCGTCCCCGCCTGCTCGCGGAAAGTCGAAGCCGGCATGGTCGTCAAGACCAATACCGACCGGGTGAAGCACAGCCGGAAAATGGTGCTGGAATTCCTCGCGTCCTCCGTGGACCTGTCGACAACACCGGACGTCGCCGGATGGATCGCCGAGTATGGCGCCGCGCCCGAACGCTACGGCCCACCGGCTCCCGCCAGCGCGACGCGCGATGCGGCACACGCGGGGCATCACGCGCCACCCGATCCGGCATACGCGGCAACCGTGCGGCAGCCGGAAAAAATCGACAACGATCTCTACATGCGGGATTATAGCAAGTGCATCCTGTGCTATAAGTGCGTGGAGGCCTGCGGAACGGACTACCAAAACACCTTCGCGATCGCCGTGGCGGGTCGGGGATTCGATGCGAGAATCTCGACCGAGTTCGCCATCCCACTTCCCGAATCGGCGTGCGTGTACTGCGGGAATTGCATTGCCGTGTGTCCGACCGGCGCCCTGATGTTCTCCAGTGAGCACGATCGGAGAGCCGCGGGGACGTGGAACGAAGAAAAGCAGACGCAGACCGATACGATCTGTCCCTATTGCGGCGTGGGATGCACGCTGACGCTTCACGTCCAGGACAACGAGATCGTGAAGGTGACGTCACCCTACGACGTCACGATCACCCGTGGGAATCTCTGCATTAAGGGCCGGTTCGGCTGGCGCTACGTCCAGAACAGAAAGAACGGCAGTTGACGCGTTGGTGATCGGGGTGTGAGGGGGGTCGGTATCATGGCCCCATGTCAATCCTACCCGTTTACCTATGGAGTTACCCGGCGCACCTCCGGTACGGCACCAATGCCGGTGAGCCGTTGAGGGTGCTCGGCAACCTCCTCAAGAACGTCCAGGCCAGCCTCGCTGCGTGGCGGAGCAATGGTCACGTTGATACCACGAAGGCATTCGAGGCTATCGTGGCGGTTCCCGAGTACACGTTTGTGGAACAGCGCATGGTGATCGAGCGCGACGCCATGACGTCGCAGGACAAGGATCTCCTCGTCGCCGGCCTGAGAAATCTGAGCAAGCAATATCCGAAGGTTCTGATCTTCGCCGGATCGATCTTCTGGCGCGAGGCGATCGACACCGACGAAGCGCTGGCCCGCTATCACGCGAACCTCATTGCCGCGGAGCTCAATCTGGTGAAGTTCAGCAAGACGCCGCCGACCGATCGGGCCACGCATCTGCGCCTGCACGGGATGCAGAACACCAGCGGCACGAGGACGCCCGCGCTGCAGGATCTCGTCAGCACGAAGGCCGCGCCGGTCACCTGTCGAGCGTACAACACCGTTTACGCGTTCCTCAATGGCCAGCTCGCGTTCGCGCCGTACAACAAGGAGTGCGACTTCTTCGAGACCGGGGGGCGCAGCCCAATGGAGATCGCGTACGTGCCTGGCAGCTCAGGCGGCATCCGCGAGGTCGGAGGATTCACGTTCGGGATCGAGGTCTGCCGGGACCACTACGTGAACACGTTGGACGGCAAGCAGGCCGACTTTCACATCGTCCTGTCGTGCGCGGTTCAAGTCAAACCATCGCAGAACATCGGCAAGTACCTGATCCATGCATCCTCCAAAGCCGATTGGACCGGAGTCTGGGACGGGAGGAATCCCGTGACGCCCGGAAAAGCGCCAGCGGAAGACGACATCGGGCTCTGGTTCCTCGAGCCCCCGAACCCGATCGGGGTCTAGACTCCGTCGGCGCAAATGCGATCGAGCGTCTCGACGAGCCGGTCGGCATCCGCCAGATCGAACGGCATGGGCGGACGGATCTTGATCACGTTGTGATAGGGTCCGTCCGTTCCCACGAGGATGCCATCCGCGCGCATGCGATTGACGATCGTCGTTGCTTCGGACGCTGCCGGCTCGAGTGTCTCGCGGTCGCGCACGAGCTCAACGCCGAGAAATAGCCCGGAGCCACGTACGTCGCCCACGAGCGGGTATCGCTCGATGAATGGCCGCAAGGCCCGCAGCATATGGTTGCCGACTGTCAACGCATGCTGCTGCAGTTGCTCATCGCGGAGGACATCGAGCACCGCCAGCCCGACAGCGCAGGACACCGTGTTGCCACCGAACGTCGAGAAATATTCCATGCCGTTGTCGAAGGCATCGGCGATCTCGCGTGTTGTCACGACCGCGGCCAGCGGGTGGCCGTTACCAAGTGGCTTTCCCATGACCACGATATCCGGGACGACGCCATGGGACTCGAACGCCCAGAAATGCGTTCCCATCCGGCCCAGGCCCGTTTGGACTTCGTCGGCGATACACACGCCGCCGGCGCCGCGGACCGATTGATACGCCTCGGCCAGATACCCGGGTGGGAGCATGATCTGGCCTCCGACACTGGGGCACGTCTCGGCCAGGAATCCCGCGATGTGAGGTCCGACCAACTCGGCCACGTGCCGCGCGTATTTGTGGCCGCACGCAGGGTCAGCCCGCCGATACAACCCTCGATAGTCGTCGGGCAACGGCGCGACGTGCACCCAGCTCGGCGTGCCGGTCCCGCCGGGGCCCAGATGCTTGTACGGGCTCAGATCGATGAGCGACGTCGTGTTCCCGTGATACGCCGCCTCGAGTACGATCATGTCGCGCCGGCCCGTGCGCGCACGGGTGAGGCGGAGCGCGAGCTCGTTCGCTTCGCTGGCTGAGTTGACGATGTAGCACACGCGGAGCGGCGCCGGCAGCGTCGAGACCAAGCGCTCGGCGTACTCGGTCAGCCGGTCGCTCAAGTAGCGCGTGTTCGTGTTGAGCACGGCCATCTGCTCGGCCGCCGCTTGCACCACGCGGGGATGAGCGTGGCCGACGTGCGGGACGTTGTTGTAGGCGTCGAGATATCGGCGGCCGACGTCGTCGTACAAGTATTGCTTCCAGCCGCGGACGATCTTGAGCGGGTCGGCGTAGGCGATGCTCACGTTGTGCCCGACGAGTCGCTGTCGCGCCGCCAGCGTCTCGGCCTTGTCCGGCTCATGCGCCGAGGGCGGTAGGCCCGCAAGCAGACTGGGGTCAGGGCTCAGGCTCCGCCACACATCGCGCTGGGCCGCCGTTCCCACGCCCGGGAAATCGGTGCCCATGCCGAGCAGGTCGACGATGAGTTGGAGATGCAGATGCGGTGGCCATTGGCCATTCTCCTCGGTGGCGCCAAGGGTGCCGATGAGCGCTCCGCGCTCAATCGTCTGGCCCACCGTGAGCCGCCCGAGGGTCTCGCGGCTCAAGTGCCCGTACAGTGTGAAGAATGGGACGCCCTCGTCGGTCTGGTGCGCCAAGACCACGACCGGGCCGTAGTCTTGGGGCTGGGCATTGTCGGCCATGGCGTGCACGCTGCCGCGTAGCGGCGCGTGCACCGGTGTGCCTGGTGGCGCGAAGAGATCGATACCAAGGTGAATCGTGCGGCCTTCGAAGAATGGGGCCGTGTAGATGAGGCGCGGCTCGTCCCATCGCCCGATGCCGGCGCGCACTCCGTCCATTGAGGAACCGCCGACGCTCAAGTCGAGCACCTCGCGCGATGGGAGGTCCATCACCGGCGCAAACGATTGCGTCGCGAGCCAGGAGACGATGCGCGCCGAGTTCAGACGCGGGAGTGTACGCCGGATCGCAGCCTGGCTCACGCCGAGGTAGGCATTGTCGGGCCGCTCGCGTTGCTGGTGGGCGGCGACGCAGGCCGAGGTACAGAGGCGCAACACCGCGAGCGGGAACACCGCGGCGCGCTCCGTTTCGGATAAGGGACATTGCGTCAGATAGCCACGCGTCATCTGCGAGACGACCGCGGCCGGGTCCGCGCTGTCGAGCATGGCGTACGCCGCGGCGATGGCGAGATCGCCGACCGTGTAGCCGTAGACCATGTCGCCGAAGTCGACGAACCCAGTCACACGGTCACCGTCAACGAGCACGTTGAAGTCGTTGAGATCGCCGTGAATCGCGCTTCGGGGCAGGTCCGCCAAGAGTGGCGCCGCCTCGCGATCGAAGCGATCCATCAGCACGTCGACGGTGGCGCCGACATCGGGGGCGAGTAATGGCCGATACAGGGCCACGAGCGAACGACCTCGCGCGAGGTCCCAGTAGAAATCCCGGTGCAGCGCCGGGTGATCGAACCCGCGAAACGCTCGCGTGAGGGCACCAATTTCGGCGCCGAGGGCTTCGAGTAAGACGGGAGAGCGGTGGCGGATGAGGCCGAGCGGGGTGCCGGGCCGGTGGCTCACGGCCCAGACGAGATGACCGTCGACGGAATGGAGCGTGGAACCTTGCCGGGTCGGGATCACGCGAGGCGCCAGGTCGAGCGTCGAGCCGACGTGGGTCATGGCTCGCTGCTGTGCATCGAGCATGGCCGGATCCTCGAGCGCATTCGCGATCTTGAGGACGACCCGCTCGCCGGCGCTCGTCTCCAGCAGGAAGTTCTGATCGCGTTCGCTGGTCAGCGAGCGCACGGTGCCCGATAGGCCGTAGAGATCCCGGGCGACCCGTGCCGCCGCCTGGGCATCGAATCGAGGGGCGTGCGACAACATGGCCAAAACTACAGTGTAAATTCCATCTATGAGGCGTCTGGGACTGGTTGCGCTGGCGGGTCTCGCGGAGCTCGCGGGCTGCTTCTATATCGGCCAGCAGACGAACGACCCTCCGGATGACTCTAGCCCCGCTGCCGCGACCGAGAGCCCGACGGGCGAGCTCAGTCTCATTGAGGGCTCCGTCTCCATCCGGCAGGTGGCCGGCGACACCTGGGCCATCCCGGACACGAATGTTGTCCTGGGCTCGGGCGACCGGCTGTGGGTCGACTCGGTCGGCCATCTCGAAGTCGAGTTCGGTTCGACCGCCGTGCGTCTGGCGAGCGAGACGGAGCTCCACCTGGTGCGGGTCGAGCTCAACGTGCTGCAACTGTTGTTGCCACAAGGGTCCATCGACTATCGGGTCCGCGATATCGACACCGCGAAGTCACACGAAATCGATGCGCCGAACGCCGCGATCTTCGTCGAGCAGAACGGCGAGTACCGGATCGACGTATCGAGTAATGGGGACACGACGCGGCTCGTGACGTGGTCAGGCCATGCGCAGGTCGCCGCCGCGGGTCGAACCTTCCCAGTCGATTCTGGCCAGATGGTGTACATACGAGGAGACAGCACGACCGGATATCAGATCACACCCGCTGGCCCAATGGACGCGTTCGATTTGTGGGCCCGGGACCGCAATACGCGGGAAGAGGATACCGGTCCCATGGAGGAGGAAAAAACCGATGCAAACTCACCATAGCGCGCCCGAATTGGATCTCCTGACGTTGTATGGGAGTCGGGCGCCGTCACCCTGCAATGTCCGCCCATGGGATTTTCACCGAGATGGTGACGAGCTCGAGTTGGTCGCCGACGCAGGGCGAGCGCCAGCGCAGGGCGAAGCCGCGCTCCGCGAAGTCATCGTGTCATGCGGCGCGGCATTGCTCAACATGCGCATCGCCTTGCGACATTTTGGACGGCGCGATGATGTGCAGTTGCTCCCGGATCCTCGAAACCCCGCGATCGTGGCCCGCATCCGGGCCGGCCGGCACGCGCACGAGACGCCACGGGATCGCGAGATGTTCTATGCGATCGATCGCCGGCACACGGTGCATGGATCGCTTGGCGGTACAATCACCGATCGACTGGTCGACGAGTGCCGCACCGAGGCCCAGGTATACGGCGCGTGGCTGCACCCGATCACCTCAGTAGAGGATCGGGAGGCGATCGCGGATCTGGTGTTCGAGGCGCACGTCGGCGCGGCCGATGCCGGCGACTTCCCAGCGTGCGACGATTGGCACGGCACGACGCTGAGCGAAGCGGCATCCGTGCGGCGCATGGTACGGCAGGCGCCGGTCCTGATGCTGCTCGGAACCTACGGAGACGATGCCGCCCATTGGGTCGCGGCCGGCGAGGCGTTGGAAGCGGTGCTGCTGCACGCGGCCGCGCACGAGACGTTCGCGGCGTTCGCGAATCAACCGTTGCGACTGCCGAAGCTGCGCCCTTGGGTGACCGCCGTTGCTGGTCACCGTGGATCGCCGCACGTGCTCTTCGGACTCGGCTCTCCGTGAAATCGCTCGGCCAGGCGGGAACCCGCGCGGAGATTATCGCGCGGGTGCACGCAGTGCGCCCCGACAGCGTCGCACGATTCGGCGTCATGAACGCACCCGAGATGATCATGCATTGCGTGATCTGTCTCGAGGCTGGCCTCGGCCTCCGATCGGTGTCGACCGCGGAGAGCTTTCTCGGACGCACACTGGTCAAGCCCATCGCGCTCTACGCGCCGATGCGGTGGCCGTCCGGCGTGAAGACCCGGCCGGAGATGGATGTCCGGCGCAAGGGCGAACGGCCCGGTGAGTTCATGTCTGACGTGGCGAAGTTGGTACAGCGTGTCGAAGAGTTCGGCGGGCGGGATGGACACCTGCCGTGGCCACGGCATCCCCTCTTCGGCGCCATGAACGACGTGGAGTGGAAACGCTGGGCGTATCTGCACACCGATCATCATTTGAGACAATTCAGCGCGTAGCGTCTCTCCCGATTGGTGGCAGGGGGATGACAGGTTGTGGGGCATGAAACGACTCTCGAGTTCCGCCGCCCTCTGCCTCGCCGCGACGGCCGCAGCGCAGAGCCCGAACTACCACGTCGTCAGCCGCATCGCCGTCGGCCCCGTCGGTTCAGGCTACACCGCCGACTTCATCGCGCTCGATCCCGAGCATCGTCGACTGTATGGTCTCGGCAATACCGTCATCGACATCGACAAGGATCAAGTCGTCGATTCCATCCCCGGGAAGTCCGCTGGTGGCTACGCGCTCGCGCCGGATCTCGATCGCGGCCTCGCGAGAAATGGGACCTGGTTCGAGATCTCGACCGGCAAAGTCCTGGGAACGGTCACCGGCAGAGGTGACGCCATGCTTTACGATCCCGCGACGCATCGCGCGTTCATGCTGCTCGATACCGTCACGGTCGTCGACATGAAGACCGGCCAGGTCGTCGGCCGCGAACACTTCGCCAATGCCCTCGAGTCCGGCGTCGCGGACGGCAAAGGCATGCTGTACATCAATCGCGAAGATTCGTCGATCGTGACGAAGGTTGATGCCCGATCGCTCAAAGTCGTCGAGCGGTATCCGATCCCCGACTGCAAGGCCGCGCAAGGGCTGTCGTACGACCTCGCCCACGACCGGCTCTTCCTGGGCTGCGACAAGGAGTTCGTGATTGTCGATGCGCGCAAGGGGACCGTCGTGCAACGCATTCCCGTGGCGGGGCACGCGGACGAAGATGCCTTCGACGAAAAGACGCAGATTGCGTTCAACGCCAATCGCAATGACTCGACGCTCGTGATCGTGCATGAGGACTCGCCGGATACATACAGCGTCCTCGGCACGATCAAGACCGGGGGTGGGGCGCGATCGGTTGCCGTCGATCCCAAGACGCACAAAGTGTATGGCTTCTACTACGACCAAACTCCCACGGACCGTAAGGCTTGGGTCCTAACGGCCGTGGTATTGGCGCCCTAACGCCAGGCACCCAATAATCTGCGGACCGCGACCAGCTCGCCGATGTGATACGAATTGTGATCCGCGAGCAAGAGGGCCTCTCGCAATAGCGTGTGGCCCTCGGTCGCAGCCGGGAGCTTGGCGAATAGGTCACCGTCTTTCACCAGGCTCTCCATCTCTTCGCGGTCCGCGCGGACGGCGGCAATCGAATCATCCCACGCTTTCGCGCTTGGGGGCGCCGCGGTTTTCGGCCAATAGCCTTCCGGCCAGGGGGGCGCCGTGTACACGGCTGGACTGCTCGCCACCGTGTAGTCGAGCATGTCGCGCTGCGCAATCCTGATGTGCTCGACCAGCTCCCATGGCGAGTACGGCAGCGACTCTGGTCGCGTGCCGCGGAGAGACGCGGGTAGTTCGGCAACGGCATCATCGAACGTCACGTGTGCGTGCCCGCCGCGAAGTAACTCCCGCAAGTGGGCTCTGAGCTGGCTATCTGTCGACATGCTCCAAAATATGTCCGCGTTCGGGACTCCGGTTCCCGCGCGTGAACGACCCGCCGCGCCAACACGTTACGCCACAATGCGATACGAGCGGCACGGCGCTTGTCAGTATTCTGGGCCATGAGCCTGCTCGCGAACGACCTCCGCCTGAGCATCCGGCGCCTACTGCGATCCCCGGGATTCGCGCTGGTTGCCGTGACCACGCTGGCGCTCGGCATCGGGGCGAACACGTCGATCTTCAGCGTGGTCGACGCCGCGCTGATCCGGCCGTTGCCGTATCCAACGGCCGATCGCGTCGTCCGCGTCTTTAGTCCGTCGTTCAAAGGGCCCTCCAGCGTTTCGCCACCCGACTTCGTCGACTGGCGGGCCGACAACACGGTGTTCGACGGGATGGGCGCGTGGGCCGATGGCTCGTACGCGCTCACCGGCAACGGAACCGCCGAAGAGCTGGACGCGGCGAGCGTCACCCAGGACTTCTTCCAGGTACTTCGGCGAACACCGGAACTGGGACGCACATTCGCCGCGGACGACGAGGTGCCCGGCGTCCATGTCGTCGTGCTCTCCGATGGTCTGTGGCGGCGGCGATTCGGCGCCGACTCGGGACTCGTCGGCCGATCGATCTTGCTCGATGCCGTACCCTATACCGTCATCGGCGTCATGCCGTCGGATTTTGACTTTCCCGCCGGCGACCTGCTCTGGACTCCGCAACCATTCACGTCGCATGATCTCGCGACGCAGCGTGGCGCCCACTATCTGTCGGTGATCGCCCGACTCCGTCCCGGCGCGACGCTCGACGGCGCGCGGACGGAGATGCAGACCATCTGGACGCGGCTCGCGCGGACGTTCCCGACGAAGGACAGCGACCGGGGCGGCCAGGTCGTGTCGCTCCGTCACTCCATCGTCGGCGAGACGGAGCCAGCACTCCTCGTGCTGTGGGCGGCGGTCGGCGTCGTGCTGCTCATCGCCTGTGCGAACGTCGCGAACCTGCTCCTGGCCCGAGCCGTCACGAGGCAGCGCGAGATGGCGATCCGTTCCGCGCTCGGCGCCTCCACCGGTGATCTGATGCGGGCGTCCATCGCCGACGCCGTGCTGCTCGCGTTGCTCGGTGGTGCGGCGGGCGTGGGCCTCGCCAGCTGGGGCGTTCGCGCGCTCATCGCGATTCGACCGGACGATACGAGCAACATCGCTGGCGCGACACTCGACCTGCGCGTACTCCTCGTCTCTCTCGTCATCAGCGTCGGCGCCGGGCTCGCGGCCGGCCTCGTGCCGACGCTGCAGATCAAGCCGCGACGCGACGTGCAGCGGGCCAAGCGCGTGCTCGCGATCGCCGAGTTGGCGCTGGCGGTCGTGCTGTTGACGAGCGCCGGGCTCTTGCTCCGGACGTTCGCCGCGCTTCGGTCGGTTGATCTCGGCTACCAGACGGACAACCGCGTGACGTTCGATGTGGCATTGCCGGATGCGCGGTATGAGTCGCGGGAGCAGCGGGCCGCGTTTCTCGTGGCGCTCACCAATGCCCTCCGCGCGCTTCCCGGTGTGCACAGCGTCGGCGCGACAACGGGGCTGCCGCTCAGCGGATACGGTTATGGCATGTCGGCCTACGCGCTCGACGGCGTTCACCTGCCCGACGACGAGCAGGATCGCCTGTCATCGCAACTGCGCGTCGCGACGCCTGGGTATTTCGCAACCATGGGCATCCCCCTCAAATCCGGGCGGTGGTTCACCGACGCGGACCGACTGGAGACCCAGCCCGTCGCCGTCGTGAACGAGGCCGCCGCGAAACTCATTGCGCCCGGGAAGAGCGCCATCGGCCATTCGATTACCTTCGGCACGACCTTCGGCATCGGCGACACTCGCGTCGGCGGCACCATCGTCGGCGTCGTGGGCAACACGCACGAACGCGATCTCACGAAGCCCGTGCCGCCCATGATCTACCTGGCGCATGCGCAGTTTCCGCTGGATTACTGGAGCATTGTCGCGTCCACGGCATCCCCCTCGATCGCGCCGATGCGAGCGGCCCTCCAGGCGCTCGACCCCGATGTCCCGCTGTTCCATCCCAGTACCATGGCCCACCTGGCCGACGAGGCCGTCTCGCGGCAGCGCTTCGTGATGCTCTTGCTCGAGATCTTCGCGACCGTGGCGATCACGATGGCGATGGTCGGCCTCTACGGCGTGATTGCGTACTCGGTGGGAGAACGGACGCGGGAGATCGGCGTGCGTATGGCGCTGGGTGCGCGGACGGAACAGGTGCTGGCGCTCGTCATCAAGGACGGCATCGCGACCGGTGCGATCGGCGTTGTGATCGGCCTCGTTGGATCACTCGCAGCCACGAAACTGCTTCAGGGGCTGCTCTACGGCGTGGGCACCACCGACGGGCTCACGCTCGGCGTGACGTGTGTGCTCGTAGGTGTCGCGACACTCGCGGCCACCTGGCTCCCGGCGTGGCGCGCGAGTCGCATTGATCCAGTGGTCGCGATCAAGTCAGATTGACTTTGTCCCCCGGAGCCGGCGCCGTCACCGTGTAGCCGCGCGCCGAGAGCTGCCCGATCAGTGCAGTCTGGGCGTCCGGCTCGCCGTGGACGAGGCAGACCGGAGCCTTGGTCTTGGTGCCCTCGAGCCAGCGCTGCAGCTCCGTTCGGTCGGCGTGGGCGCTATAGCCGTTCAGCACTTCGACCTCGGCTCGCAGCGGGACTCTGTCATCGAAGATCTTGAGCGTGGACTGGCGCTCCACGATCCGGCGGCCGAGGGTCCCATCGGCCTGGAATCCGACGATCACGATCGTGTTGCGCGGGTCTGACGCGCCGTGCAGGAGATGGTGGAGAATGCGACCCGATTCCGCCATCCCCGAGCCCGCGATGATCACGCAGGGTACGGTCTGCGTATTGAGCTTCTTCGACTCTTCAACGCTATCGGTGAAGCGCAAGCCATCGAAGCGGAAGAGATCCTGGCCATCTTGCACCATCTTTTCGCTCTTGTCATAGAGCTCGGGATGCTTCTCGAAGACGGTCGTCAAGTGGCTCGCGAGCGGGCTGTCGATCACGATCGGGATGTGCGGGATCTTGTTCGCCAGCGCGAGCTCGTGCAGATCGTAGATAATTTCCTGGGCTCGGCCGAGGGCGAAGGCCGGGATCATCACTCGGCCGCCTCGCTTGGCGGTCGCGGCGACGATTTGGCCCAGGCGCTCTTGCGCGTGCGCGACACTATCGTGATCGCGATTGCCGTAGGTCGACTCCATGATGACGAGGTTGACGTCGTCGGTCGGCGGTTGCGGGTCACGAATGATCGCGAGACCCCAGCGGCCAACGTCC
>Ga0210393_10003435_pt1 | contig 12731 bp, 10 predicted proteins | sample IncBWC27OmetaG_FD_160068 | JGI IMG/M metagenome (GOLD analysis project Ga0210393, IMG submission 160068) | Forest soil microbial communities from Barre Woods Harvard Forest LTER site, Petersham, Massachusetts, United States - Inc-BW-C-27-O ... | reverse complement strand
ATCGTCCCAGTACGCCGAGTGCGACACAGCATCGACCATCCGTCCGATCGCCAGATCGTTGTCCGCCACCGAAGACTTCGGTGTCGGGCCACCCGGAGTCGTCCCCGCCGTATGGTCGTCCCCAAGCCGCATCACAATGAAGTTCGGCATCGTGTCGTTGCCTGCGTCACGGTCCGCGATCCATCCTTTCAGATGTTTCAGCATGATCTCCGCCCTGATCTGGTCCGGAACTCGCAGATTGAAGTCCGGCGACTCAGGCGCAAAGTGCCCGACTAGCTCCGGCTTCGTTGGAACGTTCTTCGCGAGCAGCGGAACAGGCCACGGCCACTTATTGACTCCGCCGCCCCATTCTTCTGGAAACGCTCCACCCGGCTTGACCGTCGGCTGGCTGCACCGAGCTCCTTCCAGCAGCGGCCCCTCCTGCGAGCTTCCACTCTTCTTCGCGTCGCAAAACGTCGATGAGATGTACTCGCCAAAGTTGTAGTGCGTCTTGCCATGCCGGTCCATGTTGCCCCACAGATATCCGCTCGCCGGCTCATTCACGTCCGGAATCTTCTGCAGAATCGGATATCCCTGCGCCACCACGCCCTCGAAGTCATAGGTCCGCTGCCCGCCCCGGTAGTTCTGCTGCCACGTCTTCTCCAGGTAGTCCGTGCCGATCCCTGCCGTCGACCACACATGCCCGTCTCCGGACACCTCACCCGAGTCATAGAAGTTGTCCAGTACGCCAAACTGCAGCGCCAGCTTATGTTGATTTGGAGTCACGTTCTCACCGTACATCGCCAGGCTGGCGTCTCCATTCCCCACGGGCTTCCCGTTCAGCTTCAAATCTCCAAACACCTGGTCGTAGGTACGGTTCTCCTTGATGATATAGATCACATGCTTGATGTGGTCCACCCTGCCGTCAGAAAACTCGATCTTCTCCTCTGCCGCCTTCATCCTATTCGACTCCAGCACCTCCGCCGTCCACTTCGGCAGCTCCTGCTCCATCCCCATCACATCCAACACCGCCAGAGATCCGTACACCAGATTCGCAATATAGGTGGAGCTGCCCTGCCTGCCTCCTCGCTGCCCGGGCACCTGTCTTTGGGCAAAGTTGTTCGGCCCCGTCCCTTTACCCTTCGCGGTGGCGACATAAAGTTTGCCGCCAGTAAAGCTCATCGACATCGGCATCCACTCCGTCGGCAAAAAACCGATCGGTTCCACCATGCCTTCCTTCGCCGCCTTCGCCGTCAGCTTTGTTGTATCCATCACGGCAACTGCGTCCGAGATTGCGTTCGCCACATACAACCGCGACCCATCCGGCGAGAGGGCCAGCGCCTCTGGCTCCGCGCCAAAGTAACTCTGCTGCGGCAGGCGCGTATCGAAATATCCCTTCACCACAAACTGGTCCCCTCCCACATTCACCGCCGCCACAGCGTCCCGGTTCGCCAGCGCCACATACATCGTCCGTCCGTCGGGAGAAATCTCCAACGCACAGGGATGAGTGCCCGCCGCCACAGCGTTCTCCGGTTTCAGCAGCTCCAGCTTTCGCCCCACAGTTCCCTTCTTCAGATCAAGCTCGACCACCTCGCTCGCGTTCCACAGTGCGACAAACGCCCGCGTCCCGTCCTTCGAAACAGCAAGCGCCACAGGATAGGTCGAAGGCACAGCATCGTTCTCCGAAAGATCGAACCGCTTCACAACCACGCCTGTCGCCGCATCCATCAGCAGCACATCGTCCGACAAATTATCCGCGACCAGCAACCTCTCCGCTCCCGCCGAACCCAGCACCGCGATCGCCGCCGGAAACGGCACGCCCTTATCTCCCTCGATCCCATCGATCAGCAGTGTCTTCCGCCCGGGGGCCAGCTGCTGCAGCGGAATCTTCATGATCCGTTCGCGCGATATCTTTCCCTCAGAGAATCCATACACCACCACTCCACTTCCGGTATCGCCACCTTCCATCCCCAGCGGATCGCTCTCCGAACCCATACTCGCGTAGACATGCCTGCCGTCCCGGCTGAAGGCGAGCCCCGAGTACAGCGTCTGCTTCGCCCGAGCGGCGGTAGCGGCCTCGGGAAAATCTGTCACTGTTCCCGTCCGCGTATCCATCACCGCCAGCGACTGCATGTAGTTCGATTCGAACGTCCCATACCCTGCATTTACCGTCACCACATACCGCGCATCGGGAGACACCGCCATCGACATCGGCAGGCTGTTCAGCCGCTGCGGACTCCCCGGCACCGGTCGCACAATCTGTTTACTTGTTGGTAAATCGATCGCCTGCCCCAGCGCGGATCCGCACCCGAGAGCACAACCCACGTACCCCAACGTCATCATCACCGAACGTCGCAATCTCATCGTCCCTCCACACTATCAACTAACACCTTTGGGGGAGGATTACAAAAGTCTTACAACGCGTCCTCGTCCGTCCTGCTAGCGTTAATTCAGCAGTTCAAAGGACAGATAGAACGATGACTCCCATCAGCACCATCGAAGCAGCCCCGGTAAAGACCGCTCCCAAGCTAGCCACTGTAGTCCCGGCCGTCGCCGAAGTCACCCAGAAGATCAAGCAGGACCTTCGCATGGGCCGAGAGCACCAGGAAGGCCGGATCAACTGGGTCACAACCATCTTCATGGGACTCTTCCACGTTGGGGCCATCGCCGCCCTTTTCTTCTTCTCCTGGAAGAACCTTGCCGCCTTCGTCATCACCTACTTCTTCGCGATCAACGTTGGTATCGGCATGGCCTACCATCGCCTGCTCACCCATCGCGGCTACAAGACCCCCAAGTGGGTCGAATACTTCGTCACCATGTGCGGCTGTCTCGCGCTTGAGGGCGGTCCCATCTTCTGGGTCGCCACACACCGCGTCCATCATCAGAACTCCGACCAGGAAGGCGACCCCCACACCCCGCACGACGGAACCTGGTGGGCCCACGCCGGCTGGATCCTCTCAGGCCGCGCCCTGCACTCTGAGACCGCCCTCCTCGGCCGCTACGCTCCCGACCTCACCAAGGACCGCGTCCACGTCTGGCTCAGCAAGTACCACTGGATCCCTCTGGTCGCCACCGCTCTGATCCAGATCGCATCGGCGCTGCTCTTGCGCCTGCGGGCCACGCCATCGTCGGGGCAGTGGGCATGGTCCTCTGGGGGACCTTCCTCCGCGTCACCGTCGGCCTCCACGCCACCTGGCTCGTCAACTCCGCGACACACCTCTGGGGCAAGCGTCGCTTTGAGACCAAGGATGACTCGCGCAACAACTGGTGGGTCGCTCTCCTCACCGGCGGCGAAGGATGGCACAACAACCACCACGCCCACCCGGTCAGCGCACGCCACGGCCTCACCTGGTACGAGTTCGATATCAACTACTACGGCATCTGGGTGCTCAGCAAGATCGGCCTCGCCGAAAAGATCCAGACCGCAAAATTCGACCCCAAGAACCCGAAACCCGCTGGCGTGCTCTAACCCGCCGGCACCAGCAACACGCAAATGGCCGTCACCTGCAAAGGAGACGGCCATTTTTACCTGCCAACGACCGCAAATCTCCTCGGCAAGCAACCCTCGCCCGAATATCTTCATCTGCAACCAGGAAGCCCTTCAAATCCAGCGCAGATTTTCATCTCGAAAAGAGCAAGATGACACGCACACCGAAGCTTCTTCTAATTGCGGCCTCAATTCTCGGCGCCTCTTTCGCTGTGCCCTCTACCGCACACGCGCAGCCCGGCTATGGAGCGAAGATCACCTGCTCCTCCAATGACGGCCGCAGAAACTGGTGCGCCATAGGAACCGCCCGCGATGTCCAACTTGTCCGCCAGATCAGCGGCTCAGCCTGCATCCGCGACAACACATGGGGCATCGACAACCGCGGGCTTTGGGTCGACAAAGGCTGCCGCGCCGAGTTCGTCATTGGCCGCCCTGGACCACCTCCGCCACCCCCGCAGCAAACCATTAATTGCTCCTCCAATGATGGCCGCAGAAACTGGTGCGCGATAGGCAACAACCGCGATGTCCGGCTGGTCCGTCAGATCAGTGGCTCGCCCTGCATCCAGGGCCAGACGTGGGGCATCGACAACCGCGGCCTTTGGGTCGACAAAGGCTGCCGCGCTGATTTTTCCATAGGCCGTGGTGGATACGGTCCACCGCCGCCCCCGCAGCCGCAGATCATCACCTGCTCCTCAAACGACGGGCGCAGAAACTGGTGTGACACCGGAGGCCGCCGCAACATCCAGTTAAGCAGGCAGATCAGCGGCTCGGCCTGCGTCCAGGGCCAAACTTGGGGCGTCGACAACCGCGGACTGTGGGTCGATAAAGGCTGCCGCGCCGAATTCCGTGTCCGCTAATCCATCACCAACAGGAGCCACTTTTAAAGTGGCTCCTATGATTTGGCCCGCTTTAGGTCGCCGGAGAAAAATCGGTCAGCTTCATATAGGTCGAGTCGACCTTCTCCACTAGCTTTCCGTTCGCCTCCGACGCCGTCGACACCTTCACCCACTCCGGGTCGTCATGGAAGCTCTTCCAGTTCGCCGTCGCGGCCTCGCGGCTCGGATGCTCCAGAATGTAAATCAGCGTCCTACCCTTCAGCGGCTCATCAGTCGGAGTCCAGTAAGCAATACTCTTCAGCCCATGCCGGTTAAAGATCGCAATCGTATGGTCGCGAAACCGTGCGAGCAGCGCATCGAGCTTACCTTCGTTCGCGTGATATATCCGCAGTTCATACACCACGTCCGACTTTGCTCCGCCACTCTGGGCCTCAAGCCCGCTAGCCGCCGAAAGCACCAGCGCCGCCACAGTTCCTTGCAATACCTCGCGTCGGTTCATCCCGTCTCCTCCGCTCATCGAGCTCTCTTCTTTTACCACGCCACACTCATGCAGAACCATTCCAACCCTTGACCCACCGCATCTCGCCTTTAGCTCTATCTCCGCAAAAATCCCCGCTATACTTCCACCAAGCCATGAACATCACCCGACGCCGCGGAGCCATCGCCTTCTTCATCACCCTCGGCGTTCTCCTCGTTGGTCTCGCCATCACCCAAAGCGCCTGGATCCTCCTCAACGAGCGCACCCTCGCCTTCGCCATCCTCGGCATCATCCTCTTCATGGCCCTCATCGCCGGCGTCGTTCTCAACACCGTCTTCCTCGTCCGCGAGATCCGTCGCAACGAGCGGCAGGACTCCTTCCTCAACGCCGTCACTCACGAGCTCAAGACCCCCATCGCCAGCATCCGCCTCTACCTCGAGACCCTCCAGCGCCGGGCAACATCGGAAGAACAAAAACAGGAGTTCTACAAGATCATGCTCTCCGACTCCGACCGGCTCCTCGCCACCGTCGAGCAGGTCCTCAAAGCCGGGCAGCTTGGCCAGCGCCACCGCCAGCAGAACCGCACCGTCATCAACCTCGGGGCCCTCGTCGAAGATTGCATCGCCATCACCCTGCAACGCCACCATCTCCCCCCCGGCAGCATCGTCCTCGAGCCCATTCCTGGTGCCGTCCGCCTCCACACGATGGGCATCGCCGAAGACCTCCGCACCGCCGTCATCAACGTCCTCGACAACGCCGTCAAGTACTCCCCCGAAGGCGTCCACGTCCGCTGCTCGCTGGCCATCTCCCGCTATACCTGGATCGAACTCACCATCACGGACACCGGCGTCGGCCTCCCCTCGAATCAATTCAAGCGCATCTTCAACCGCTTCTACCGTGTTCCCGGCCGCTCCATGGCGAAGATCAAGGGCACCGGCCTCGGCCTCTTCCTGGTCCGCAACATCGCCCGCCAGCACGGCGGCGACGCCACTGCCACCAGCCCCGGTCCTGGCCTCGGCGCCACGATCACCATCACGCTCCCCCTGGCCGGCCCTGAAGCGTCGTCGGCACCGTAACCAGCAAATCGAATCCATCGTCCCGCCACCAACCGCCCCCCACGTACAATCACCTCTAGCGTCCCAACTTGCTCAAGCTCCTACCTCGTGAACCTATGTGGCTTATCTGGAAATATTTCGCTCTGGGTTTCAGCGCGCTTCTTCCATTGATCAACCCCCTCGGCTCCGCGCTGATCTTCCTCGCCCTCGTCGGGCTCGCGCCCATCGACACTTACCGCGCCCTCGCACGACGGATCGCCATCAACACCGTCATCTTCTTCGCCGTCATCGAACTGGTCGGCTCCTCCCTCCTCGCCTTCTTCGGCATCTCTCTGCCCATCATGCAGGTCTCCGGCGGAATTGTCCTCGCTATGATCGGCTGGTCCGAGATGAACCAGAGAGATCCCGCACCCAACCCGGAGAAGACCTCGGTAGCGGCCATCCCTGCGGTAACTGAGGCCGAGATAGACGAACTGCGGGGGAAAGCCTTCTATCCGTTCACCTTTCCCATCACCGCCGGCCCCGGCTGCATCGTCGTTATGCTCACGCTGAGCGTCCACGCTACGCAATCTACCATTAGCCAGACGGTCCTCGCACATGTAGGCCTGTTCACCTCCGCGATCGTACTCAGCGCCAGCGTCTATCTCTGCTACGCCTACGCCCCCAAAATCGCCTTCGCCGTCTCACCCGCCACAGTCCACGGAATCATTCGGGTCGTCGCCTTCATCCTGTTCTGTATCGGTGTCCAGATCGCCTGGAACGGCCTCAGCAGCCTCCTCAGGCCTCTGCTGAGGGGCTAAAATATTAAGTAACTGTCATCGTTACAAATAGTATCGACCAAACACATCGGAAACCCCATGACTGGATCAACCACCGCCCCCCTCATCGTCGTCGTCGAAGACGAGGAACACCTCGCCCAGGGCCTGCTCTTCAACCTCACAGCGGAGGGCTACCGCACCCGCCACGAGTCCGACGGCGACGCCGCCCTCGCCTACCTGCTTGCCCCTGAAGAAAACATCGCGGCCGTCGTCCTCGACTGCATGCTTCCCGGCACCGACGGCTTCACCATCGTCCGGGCCCTCCGTGAGGCCCAGCGATACACTCCCGTCCTTATGCTCACCGCCCGCTCCCGTCCCGAAGACGTCCTCGAAGGCATAGAAGCCGGCGCCGACGACTACCTCGCCAAGCCTTTCAACCTCAATATTCTCCTCGTCCGCCTCAAGTCCCTCCTCCGCCGCACCGCCTGGCAAAACGCCGCAACGCCTGAAACCCCACCCCCCGCACTCGCCGAGCAAAGCGACGAATACACCTTCAACCATCGCACTATCCGCTTCGACACACTCGAACTCGTCGCCCCCAATCGCACCACGCACCTCACCCTCATGGAGGCCGACCTCCTCCGCTACTTCACCGAGCGAGAAGGCCAAATCGTCTCTCGCAAACAAATCCTCGAAGAGGTCTGGCGCGTTCACGAAGACACTGACACACGCGCCATCGACAACTTCATCGTCCGGCTCCGCCGCTACATCGAAGACGACCCCTCCGACCCCCAACACCTCGTCACCGTCCGCGGCATCGGCTACCGCTTCCTCGCCAACCCATAACTCCAAGTCCCTTTTGCGTTTGCTTTTCTTTTGCCATCACCGAACGGGGCCCGCTGTTGTTTTTGCGCCTGGGTCGCCTTCAAACACACAAATCAATCCCGCCCGGGCAAAAGCTTCTCCACTCCCACTCCCTGCTTCGCCTCCCGCCACCTCCGCGCCTCCACCGGAGCTAATATCCTGTGCACGGTAGCCAGCAGCTCAGTCAAACGGAACGGCTTCGCCAGAAAACTCCAGCCTTCCGTCTTCAGCCCCGCCTCTTGTTCTCCATCGAGCGAGCCACCCGAGATCAGCAGCACCGGCAACTCCCTCCGCAGCGCCTTCAACTCCAGCCCCAGCTCCATGCCCGACCGCCCGGGCATATACAGGTCCGTCACCACAAGATCGATCTGAGGCACGCTGCGAAAGATCTGCACCGCACGCTCCGCATCGCCAGAGCTGAACACGCTGTAGCCCTCATGCTCCAGAAAAGTCCGCGTCAGCGCACGACTGTCCGGATCGTCATCCACCAGCAAGATCATGCTTGGAGAAAATTCCGGCAAACTACCGTTGCTGAGAGAAATTTCTGACGCCCTCTGCGGATCTTTTGCCTGTTCCCGGTAAATGTTTCCACCCCCGCTCGAACCCGGTCCGCCACATCATTCAGCGAATGTTCCATCAAGATGGACTCCCGAATCCATCCCCGAGTTGCCTCGCAAAAAACATTCCCCAACACTGCCCGCGATACACTTGATCCAGCCTTATCAAGCAGTAACAAAATGCGCATCCTCACACGCTACATCCTCCGCGAAGTCACATCGCACGCCCTTCTCGGCGGAGCCCTCTTCACCTTCATCATCTTCACCCGCGACCTTGGCAGGATCCTCGAGTTCGTCGTACGCGACTCAGCCTCCTACGCCGATGTCGCCCGCATCATCGCCTACACCCTGCCCAACGCCCTCGTCGTCACCATTCCCATGGCCGTCCTGGTCGGCATCCTCTTGGGCCTCTCCCGCCTCGCCGCCGACAGCGAGATCACCGCCATGCGCGCCACCGGCATGGGCGCAATCGACTTCGTCCGCATCGTCTCCATCGTCTCCGCCGTCGCCCTCGGCCTCGGACTCTTCAACTCCCTCTACCTCGCGCCCCGCGCCGCCGCCGGTCTCATCTCCCTCGGCGAGTCCCTCAAGTCCTCCCAGGCCTCCTTCGAGGTCCAACCACGCGTCTTCTACGAAGAGTTCAAGGACCGCGTCCTCTACATTCAGGACGCAACCCCTGCCGCCGGCGCCGCGCTCTGGCACCACGTCTTCCTCGCCGACCTCACCGAGCCAGCCGACCCCCACATCACCACCGCCGCCGAGGCAGTCGTCGTCAACGGCACCCCCAACAGCCCCGACGCCCAGACCATCCGCCTCCATCTCCTCAACGGAGGCCAGCACGACACCTCCTCCACCGACCCGAACCAATACAACATCTCAACCTTCACCACCACCGACATTCCCATCGAGACCGAAGCCCCTGAAGACGCCCATCTCGGGCGCGTCAACACCCCCATCCTCGCGCTCTCTCTCCCCGAGCTCTGGCGCCGCGGCAGGGTTCTCAGTTCCACAAACGGCCGCGAAGCCTCTATCTACCGCATCGAGTTCAACAAGCGCTTCTCCTACCCCTTCGCCTGCCTCGTCCTAATGCTCGTCGGCGTCCCTCTGGGCATCTCCTCCAAACGCGGCGGCAAATCCACGGGCTTCGTCCTCACCATCGTCCTTGTCTTCATCTACTACTTCCTCTCCGACGTCGGCGTCGCCTTCGCCCAGTCCGGCAAGCTCTCACCCTTCCTCGGCGTCTGGGGTGCCAACCTCCTCTTCGCCGCCGCCGGCGCCATCCTTCTTTATCAAATGTCCCGCGGCGGCATCGCTCTCAGCATCTTCTCCTCCATCGGCGACCGCCTTAACAAACTCGCCTCTCGTCTAGCCAACGGCAAGCAATCCGCCGGCGGCCGCTCCAACTACGACATCGCGACTCTGCTCCGCCGCTTCCGCAGCGTCTCTCGCATGCAGTTCCCTCTGCTACTCGACGACTACGTCATGCGCGAATACGCCACCAACTTCGCCATCGTCCTCTTCTCGTTCACCACGCTCTTCCTCGTCTTCACCTTTTTCGAGCTCATCGGCCCGATCTTCCGCAACCGCACTCCGCTTGTCACCGTAGGCGAGTACCTCATCAACCTCGTCCCCTACATCCTCTACAGCGTTACTCCTCTCTGCGCGCTCGTCGCCGTGCTCGTCACGTTCGGCGCACTCAATCGCACCTCCGAACTCACCGCGATGAAGTCCAGCGGCATCAGCCTCTACCGCATCATCACGCCCGTCCTCGTCGTCACCGTCCTCATCTCCGCCGGCCTCTTCGCCTTCGACGAGTTCTACCTCCCCGCCGCCAACCGCCGTCAGGAGGCACTCCTCTCCGTCATCAAAGACAAGCCCACCCAGACCTTCTCCCGTCCCGACCGCCAGTGGATCTCCGGTCAGACCAACAACGCCGGTGACCCCGTCCGCATCTTCTACTACCAGTACTTCAACGCCGAGACCGACAGGTTCGCCAACCTCACCGTCTTCGAATTCGACCCCACGAACTTCACCCTGCAGCGCCGCATTTTTGCCGCCTCTGCCCGCTGGGACCCCCAGGTTAACAACTGGGTCTTCGACAACGGCTGGCAGCGGACCTTCTCCGGCGAAACCATCGCCAGCTACCAACCCTTCACCGTCGCCGCCTTCCCCGAGATCAAAGAGCAACCCAGCTACTTCAAGAAAGAGTACATCCCCTCGCAGGAGATGAGCTACAACGAGCTCTCCAACTACATCGCAGACCTGAAACAATCCGGCTTCGACACCAAACGCCTCAACGTCCAGCTCGACAAAAAGATCGCCTACCCTCTCATCACGCTGGTCATGGCGGTCCTCGCCATCCCCTTCGCCCTTTCGATGGGCAAAAAAGGCTCACTCACCGGTATTGCCACCGCGATCGGTCTTGCCATCACCTATTGGGTCGTCGCCCTCATCTTCGAATCCTTCGGTAACGTCAACACCCTCCCCGCGGTCCTCGCCGCCTGGACTCCAGATATCCTCTTCGGCATCACCGGCGCCTACCTCCTCCTACGCACCCCCACCTAATGTTTATCTTTGAAGTTACATAATTTGTCATCCCGACCGGAGCGCAGCGGAGTGGAGGGACCTGCTGTTTGTTTCAACAACAAGTCCCCTACTCCCGGAACAAATGATTCAGAATCGCATTCATAAGCGGATCGATCACCACCACGTCCGCCGGATAAGACCAGAACCCAATCAGGTCCCGCACCATCTCGCTCACCCGTTTCTTCATCCCATCGCGGAACACCTTTTGCTCCTCGCTCGACAGGTGACTCAGCAAAAGCCCATTCAAGCTCGTATCGATAGCGTTCGTCCGCGTCGGCGAGTACCGTATCGGCCCAAGCTCCCCCGGCTCGCTCAGCAGCGGATCGGTTAGCACGCCCCGCGCCACCATCCGCCCTCGGTCGTAGTCATGGTCCCGATAACGCTGATCGAAGAACCCCAGAAACGCCGACAACTCTGCCCCAGCCAGCAACTCCTCCGACACCGCGATCCCATAGATCCGCATATAGTCGCGCTCGCCCAGGTTCGCCGCCGTCTCGAACGCCAGCACCGTATCTCGAAACGCGTCGGCGCTGTAGGTCCCCGCCCCCAGAAGCGCGATCTCGTCTCTGTACTGGTGCTCGATACGCCGCCTCGCGTCACTTAAACTCTCTTTCCCAATCTTCGCCACACGCCTGTTTCCATTACCGGTGTGCTTCGGCTGTCGAAACAACACCTTCAGCAGACCGTCTGCTACACGTTTCAAACTTCCGCTCTTCAACTCGCCCGAGCTAAGCCCCTGCACCAGCTCAGCGGCCCGCGCATCCATCAACGCAATCTGCTCATTCATCTCGACCGCGGTAATCCAGTCCTGAAACTCCGACTGGCCAAGCAGCACCTTCGATAACCGCTTCATCATGTGAAAGTAATCGGCATCCACTTCGCGAAAGTGCGAGTCCGCTCTTGAACTCTTCCCATGCGGCGACACAAACAAATAGAAACGGCTCTCGTTGTTCCAGTGCCCATCGATCACGTTCACCAGCTTCTTCGCCATGCCCAGCGGCTCGTTCTGCAACACGCCGCCGTCCGTATACGTGAACCGCGATGGATCGTCCGTCCACGGTTCCAGATTGGTCTTCGTATAGTCTGCCCTCTTGCGCTCAAGCTCCTTCGCTCGAAACGCCAGCGGATACGCCCCACTAGCCACCGACGCGTCCCGTATCTCCTCCCAAATCTCCCTATGGTCCGTTCCGCCAACTGAGACCACCCGCGTCAACTGGTCTTCGTGCTGCGTATAGATATACTTCCCATTCGGCTGCATGTCGTACCCATAGTCCACACCGTTCAGATTGGTCAGGGTCATCCCCAGCGAGATCGACTTGGCCGCAGCCATGTGCGTCACCCGCGGCGGCACCTCGCCAGACGCATACCGTGCCGTCAACGAGCCCGCCGCAATCCGCTCCACCATATTCGACGAAAAGATCGATCGCAGCGGCGACTCGCTCTCCGGCGATCCCCCATTCGTTGTATTCAGCAGCTCCACCAGGTTGATCTGCTTCACCCACACGTTATAGAGCGGATTGTCATATGGATCACGAAACTCGTCGGCCGCATACAGCATCTTCTGCGCCACGATCGCCGCCGTCATCGCCCCAGCTGACGCACCCGTCAGGACATCAATCTCGATCCGCTCCTCGTCCGGCGTTCCCGGCACGCAATTGTGCTGATGAATCGCGTCCAGCACCTCATACAGCACGCCCGCCTCGTAACTCCCCAGCGACACCGCACCCGCAATCGTAATGGCAAGCCGTTTCGGCATGTTTCTCCTCGCAGAGGAGAATTAGAGCATCTTCTGGGACCCGGAACCATATACCTAAATGGTCACGTCCTCTGGGGTGGAAACATCCAGAGGCCCCCGTCAGGCCCTTGGGACATGCGTTTCAGCAAGGCCACCATTGGTCCCAACAGGAAATTCGCACCAGCCAAAGCCTTTATCCACGCTTGTCACAAACTAACGTCCGATTCGCACAAAAAACACCCAAACCGTCCTAAACTGGAATCACAATGATCGTGAAGCTTTCCTCCATCGCCCTTCTGGCCGCACTCACCACAGCCGCCACCGCCCAAACCGCCCCGACCACCCCACCAAAAACCGCACCAACGACCGCAACACACCGCGCGGTCACAACCACCG
>Ga0210393_10003432_pt1 | contig 12736 bp, 13 predicted proteins | sample IncBWC27OmetaG_FD_160068 | JGI IMG/M metagenome (GOLD analysis project Ga0210393, IMG submission 160068) | Forest soil microbial communities from Barre Woods Harvard Forest LTER site, Petersham, Massachusetts, United States - Inc-BW-C-27-O ... | reverse complement strand
TTGGACGGATCTTGGATTGGGGTCGTTCGAGTTGCGTTACTTGCGCGACAAGCTCAAACGCGAGGTGGATTTTCTCGTCGTGCGCGATCGCAAGCCCTGGTTTCTGGTCGAGGTAAAGACTAGCGACACTCGACTGTCTGACTCTTTGGCCCACTTCAAGCATGAGACTAAGGCAAAACATGCTTTTCAGGCAGTAATTGAGATTCCGTTCGTAGCGGTTGATTGTTTCAGTCGCACCGATCCAGTGGTAGTGCCGGCGCGAACCTTGCTCAGTCAATTGCTGTGAGTTATTGAGGCACTAATCCAGATCATTGACGCCATGTGCTCGGCGGTATAAAGCCATCACCGATGTGCCCAGTAAGGACCCATTGATTTTGGTGGTGAGAGAGGGACTCGAACCCTCGACCTCGGCATTATGAGTGCCACGCTCTAACCAGCTGAGCTACCTCACCACAAAGAGCGGCGGATTGTGTGGAGCTACGGCCTTACTGTCAAGCCGGATTTGCACCCTAGTCTTACAAAATCAACGACTTATCGCAGCTTCGACTAACCCCGTCGATCGGCCGCAGGCATCTACCGCGGATTACCCGTTGGGTAGGGCTCCGTCAGGACCGCGGAGCCGGTCTCCAGCAGGGACTTCAGGTTGGAGATGATCTTCGGCCAGCCGCCCGACACCGCCGCGATGAATTTCGAGGGTTCGCGCTCAATGGTGTGGGTAATGGAAAGCTTGACCGCCCCTCCAGTGGGCTCCAGTTCCAGCGTGCATAGCGACTCGCCTTCGGCCTTGAGCTCGGGTTTGTTCTGGTGCTGCCAGCGGATCACCAACCGTCGAGGTGGCGCAGCTTCGACAATCTCGCCGGCGTCGGAGATGGTGCCGTCGGGGTGCACCATCTTCCACGAGGATCCCGGCGTCCACTTGCTTTCGCAGTGTGTGCCGAACCAATACTGCTTCATAAACTCTGCGTCGCTTGTCAACGCGGTCCACAGCTTCTCCGGCGTCGTGCGGATATAGGTTACGTAGACAAAGGTCGATCTAGTCATTGGCTTTCTCCAGGCGATGTTTCAGATCTGCGAGCGCTCTGAGCCGCGGCTTTTCAAATTTGGCAATCCAGCGCTCATAGATTGCCTGCAGCGGCACAGGATTGAGGAAGTGCAGCTTCTCGCGGCCGCGCCGAACGGTGGCGACCAGGTTCGCCGCCTCCAGCAGATCCAGGTGCTGCGTCACGCCCTGCCGCGTCATGTCCACGTGTTCGCACAGATCGTTGAGTGTGCGGCCGTCGTGCGCATGCAGCAGGTCCAGGAGCTTGCGCCGGCTGGGATCGGCCAGGGCTTTGAACAGCATGTCGGTGTCGTGGCGCTCTGTCATGGTTCTATATGCAAGTAATAACTTGCCTAAATGATAGGCAAGTAGTAACTTGCATGTCAAGCCGGTCGGAGGATAGCCCTTCCCATTCTTACAAGACGCGTCGCGGATTGAGTGTCAGATTGGCGTGACCGGTCCCAGCAGAGGATTCAAGATATGACCATTCAGGCATCGCCAGGCATTGGTACCTCGGCATTGAAACGCGATCGATTTGCGGCAGCATTGCGGCGCTTTGCAAACCCATACCGTCTTGCCAGCTATGTACTTGTCCTCTACGCGATTGGACATAGCGCCGGCGCTCTCATTTCGACGCCAAGATTCGGCACTGCGGCCGATGCGGTCGCGACGAGCATGCAGTCGGTCCATTTTGATGCACAAGGGTTTGATGATAGCTGGTATGGCTTCTATCTCGGTTTTGGCTGGTTCGTGTCCCTATTCTTCATTTCGTCCGCCGTGTTCAGCTGGCACGTAGGCGGCTTGCCAATACGCGATCGCGCAGGCCTTGCCCTGATCACCCGGTCGCTATGTTTGAGCTACGCCGTGAGCGCTGCCATTGCATGGAAGTACCTCTTCACCGCACCGATCCTCTTCTCGGGTGTCGTGACACTTCTTTTGGCAGCAGGTTGCGTGCAGGATGCGATCGGTCGTCATGAGGCGGCGCGATGAAACTCTTCTGTCATCGGCAACGCGGCGCTGGGTCAATTACACATTGAACCGAAAGTGCATCACATCGCCTTCCTTGACGATGTATTCCTTGCCTTCAAGGCGCAATTTACCCGCTTCCTTCGCGCCCGCCTCGCCCTTGTGGCGAATGAATTCCTCGTAGGCAATCACTTCGGCCCGGATGAAGCCGCGTTCGAAATCCGTGTGAATGACCCCGGCGGCCTGCGGCGCCGTCGCCCCCGCATGCACCGTCCAGGCGCGCACCTCTTTCACGCCCGCCGTGAAATAGGTCTGCAGACCCAGCAACGAATACCCGCCGCGGATCACGCGGTTCAAGCCCGGTTCGTCCAGTTTCAGTTCCGCGAGGAATTCGGCGCGATCGGCTTCCTCGAGCTGCGCAATTTCCGCTTCGATGGCCGCGCAGATGGGCACCACGATGGCGCCCTCCGCGGCCGCGATCTCCCGCACCCGGTCGAGGCGCGGGTTGTTGGTGAACCCGCCCTCATCGACGTTGGCCACGTACATCACCGGCTTGTCGGTCAGTAAATGCAGATCGCGCAATAAAGCGTGATCATTCGCGTCGAGTTTCAACAGGCGCACCGCCTTCGCCTGGTTCAATTGAACGCGTACCCTCTCGAGCAGGTCCCGCAATTTGACGGCATCCTTATCCGCGGCCTTGGCCGCCTTCAGCGCCTTCTGGTGCGCCCGTTCGACGCTGTCCAGATCGGCCAATGCCAGTTCGGTATTGATGACCTCGATGTCGCTGGCGGGATCGATTTTACCGGCCACATGAATGATGTCGTCGTTCTCAAAACATCGCACCACATGCGCAATGGCATCGACCTCGCGGATGTGCGCGAGAAATTTGTTGCCCAAACCCTCGCCTTTCGATGCGCCGGCCACCAATCCGGCGATATCCACGAACTCGACGGTGGTCGGCAGAATCTTCTCCGGGTGCACGATGGCCGCCAACTTCTCGAGTCGCTGATCCGGCACCGGCACCACGCCCACGTTCGGATCGATGGTACAAAAGGGATAGTTTTCGGCTGCGATCTGCGCGCGCGTGAGCGCGTTGAACAGTGTGGACTTGCCCACATTCGGTAAACCGACGATTCCGCAACGAATGGGCATTACACTTTTCCTGCACGGCTGTGCAAACGGGTCATGGCGCGCTCCGCACCTTGTTCGAGCAGCAACGGGATGCAATCCACCGCGGTGCCGACGGCATCCAGTATCAGATCTTCTTCGGCACGCGGCGCGCGCGTCAGTACATAGTCGATCACTTCGGCTTTGTTGCCCGGATGACCAATGCCTAAACGCAGCCGCCAAAACGTCTCGCCGATATGGGCGATCGCGTCTCGCAGGCCATTATGGCCGCCATGGCCGCCGCCTTGCTTCAGGCGCACGCTGCCGACGGGCAGATCGAGTTCATCATGCACGATCAAAATATCGTCCGGCGCGAACTTGTAAAAATCGCTGATCTGCCTGATCGACAACCCGCTGCGGTTCATATAGGTGGTCGGCTTCAGCAGCACGATCTCGTGGCCATCGATGTTGATCTTGGCGGTTTCCCCCGAAAACTTGCGATAGTCGCGAAACTCGCCGCCGTGACGGCGCGCAAGCAGATCCACGAACCAGAAACCCGCGTTGTGGCGGGTCACCTGATGTTCAGGGCCTGGATTGCCCAGACCGACAATAACGCGCAACGGTAAACCAGCCATTAGATCAGCACCAAAGCCTTAAAATGACGAGGGCCGTCAAACCGACGGCCCTCATGAACGCCTAAAAGAAAATTATTTCTTGGCGTCTTTCTTTGCCGGTTCCTTCTTGGCTTCCTCTTTCTTCCCGGCCGCAGCCGCAGGCGCCTTCGCCGCATCCGCGCCCGCCGCCGCCGCCGGAGCCGCGGCTGCCGCGCCTTCCGCACCCGCCGCCGCCGTGGCAGCCGCCGCAGTCGGTTCGGGCTCTTCGGCACGTGGGCTATGAATGGCCACCACCGCCGCGTCTTCCTTCGCCAACTCCACGAGCACGACGCCCGTCGGGACCTTCAGCTGAGACAGATGGATGCTCTCATTGAGCGACAACCCGGAAATATCGACTTCGATGAATTCCGGCAAATCCCTGGGCAGGCAGGAAACTTCAACATCGTTGCGCATATGCGACACGAGGCCGCCCTGCGACTTCACGCCCGGCGAAACCGCAGCACCGGTGAAGTGCAAAGGAATGCTGATGCGGATCTTTTCGTTCTCTTCCACGCGCTGGAAATCGACGTGTACGATCGCATTCTTGTACGGGTGGCGCTGCACATCCTTCAAAATCGCCGCCTGCGACTGGTCCCCGACCTTCAAATTCAGGATCGTGGAATAAAACCGCTCATTGTCGAGCATGATCAGAAGCTTCTGATGGCTCAACGTCAGCGTTCGGGCGGCGGTATGCCCGCCATAAAGAATTGCCGGCACTTTTCCGTCATGACGCAGGCGGCGGCTCGCACCTTTGCCTTGCGTCTCGCGGAACTCGGCAACGAGTTCGAAAGAGGTTTTCATAATCTTCTCCAGTTACATCACAAACACGGCGCCCTTGCATCGCGACCAATTGCAAAGGCACCGACCTAATCGCCAAACTAATCGATATACAGCGAACTCACCGACTCCTCGTCGCTGATGCGGCGAATCGTCTCCGCCAGCAATCCCGCCACGCTCAGCTGGCGTATCCGCGGACACGCCGCGCCGGAGCGCGACAGCGGTATGGTATCGGTGACCACCAATTCATCCAGCACCGAACTCGAAATGCGCTCGATCGCCTGCCCCGACAACACCGGATGCGTGATGTAGGCCACGACCTTGAGCGCGCCTTCGTCCTTGAGCGCCTGCGCGGCCTGGCACAGCGTGCCCGCCGTATCCACCATGTCATCTACCAGTACGCAGGTCTTGCCTTCGACCTCGCCGATGATGTTCATCACCTTCGATTCGTTCGGCCGCGGCCGGCGTTTGTCGATGATGGCCAGATCCGCATCGTCCAATCGCTTCGCCAGCGCTCTGGCGCGAACCACGCCGCCCACGTCCGGCGATACCACGATCATTTTCGGGTACTTCTGTTTCCAGACCTCGCCGAGCAGCACCGGCGATGCATACACGTTGTCGACCGGGATGTCGAAAAAGCCCTGAATCTGATCCGCATGCAGATCGACCGTGAGCAATCGATCCACCCCGGCCCGCGTCATCATGTTCGCCACCAGCTTGGCGGTAATCGCCACGCGCGTCGCGCGCGGCCGCCGATCCTGCCGCGCGTACCCGAAGTACGGCACCACCGCGGTCACGCGCTTCGCCGAAGCCCGCCGACAGGCATCCGCCATCATCAGCAGCTCCATCAAATTCTCCGCCGGCGGGTGGGTCGGCTGCAGTATGAACACGTCGCGCCCGCGCACGTTCTCCCGCAGCTCCACACTGACCTCACCGTCGCTGAAACGGTCCACATCGGCGCGCCCCAAAGGCACATGCAAATGCCGGGTAATCTCTTGCGCGAGCGCAGGGTTGGCATTCCCCGTGAACACGGCAATCGACAAAGACCCGAATTCATTGTTTTGCGACATCGACCTTGCTCAAACCCAGAGCCACTTCAAACCGACCAGCAATTCGAGCCGCCGAATCATTGGCTGGGGTGGAAGGATTATTCGGCCCTGCGGGCCTCACCCCTTTCACTCAAACCTAGAGCCATTTCAAACCGACCAGCAATCCAGGGCGCCGAACCATTGGCTGGGGTGGAAGGATTATTCGGCCCTGCGGGCCTCACCCCTCCGGGGCCGCCCTTCGGGCGTTATCCTTCCCCAGCTAACTCATCCTCATGCACCATTTTCAGCCGACGAATCGCTCCAACCGCAAATATTTGGCTGGGGTGGAAGGATTCGAACCTCCGTATGGCGGGATCAAAACCCGCTGCCTTACCGCTTGGCGACACCCCAACTTCGGAAACAACCATCGACCGGCTTCAGCCGGCCTGCAATCCTTCAAGCAAGGGCGAGTCGTTCAGTCCACGAGCCAGAAAGCCTTCAAACTCTGGCGGCATCTTGTGCATGATTTCTTGCCCAAGCTCCATGGTCTCACAGGCCAAAAACACACAAGCCCCAGTGCCAGTCAGGCGCGCAGAGCCAAAGAGCGATAGCCAATCGAGCGCACGTGCAACTTCCGGATAACGGCGTCGCACCACGCCCAAGCAATCGTTCCTTCCACCGGACGCCAGGAAACCGTGAATTGTGATGGGCGCAGAATTCCTTGTCAATTCAGGATCTTGAAACACCTCAGCGGTGCTCACGGACACATTTGGCTTTAAAATCAAATAGATAGGTGCAGCCGGGGCCCGCGGCGGATACAGCAGGGTCAGCCGTTCCCCTACCCCTTCGGCCCAGGCCACCCGACCGTGGACGAATACCGGGACATCTGCCCCCAATTTCAGGCCCAGCGCCGCCAGCTTATCGGTCGGCCAATGGATGCCCCATAGATGATTCAGCGCCACCAAACAGCTCGCCGCATCGGAACTGCCCCCGCCCATGCCGCCGCCGATCGGAATTCGTTTCAGCAAACTGATGTCGGCGCCGAGCGGTGAGCCGGCGGCCTCTTTCAAGGCGCGCGCGGCGCGTACGCACAGATCCGCCTCCGGCGGCAAACCGGGTATGTCGAGCACCCGGCGAATCTGCCCGTCCGCGCGCACCTGAAGGGTGATTTCATCGCACAGGTCGACGAACTGAAAACAGGTCTGCAGCTGGTGATAGCCGTCGGGCCGGCGCCCGATGATGTGCAAAAAAAGATTGAGCTTCGCGGGCGCGGGCCACACCGAACGCGGCATCATGTCGCCCAGTCCCAGTGATCGATGATGATGCGCACACGCACATCCTCACGGCTTAAGATCACGCGCGTGGGCAGCACATCTCCGGCCACCGGCAGATAGCGGTCGTACGCAATGTTCCATCCCGACTGGGTCAAGGTCTTCGCGCGGTCCTGATCGTTGCGCAATACCTCGAAACCGGAGGCCGGATTCGGAATACCGAGCAGCCAGTAGTGCAGATTCTCGAGCGGCGGATCGAACCCGAGCTTGTCGTGGACCTGGGATAACACCGCATCGCTCGGCGGCGCGCCGTTCAATGAAAGTCCGTCCGGGCCTTGTTTGAGCACCAACGCGCCGATGCCGAAGGGGCCCGACAGGTGCACCTCCGCGAGCATGCCGGACTGGCGCCAGTCGAGCGTGGCCTGCCAACCTTGCTGACCTAAGGCGACGGCCGCGCGGCCATCGAGCCGCCAGCCGGTGGCCTGCTGCAATTCCGTGACCCGCTGTTCCCATCTCACCGCCGGCACCGGCGGCGCCACCGGCCGCACGGTTGCGCACGCACCGAGCGCCGAACAAAACATCAAGAGCAACGCGCGCCGCATGCCGATCAGTTGGTCGAGGTCAGGCGATGCCGCGTCGACTTGAGCAAATGATTGTCCGCGTCCAGCGCGCCGGCCTCGGACCAGATTCGCTGCGCCTCATCCTGCCGGCCCAGCTGCCACAGCACTTCGCCCAAGTGTGCGGCGATGTCGCCGTCATGCTCATCCCCATAGGCCGCGTTCAAATAGGGCAGCGCCTCGGTTGCGTGTCCTTGGCGGAACAGCACCCAGCCCAGGCTGTCGAGAATCGCGGCATTTTTAGGCGCCGCTGCATGGGCCCGTTCAATGAGCCGGCGCGCCCGCGAAAGTTCCTTGTCGTGATCGGCCAGCGTAAAACCCAATGCATTCATGGCAGCCGGGTCATTGGGCCGCGCCTTGAGGACCGAGCTCAATTCACGCAGCGCCGCGGAGACCTGCCCCTGCTCCTCGTACACGGAAGCCGCGGCGTAGCGCAGCTCCACGCTGTCCGGATATTCCAGGGCGCCTTTCTCCAATACCGCAAAGGCCTTCGGCAGCTCGCTCGATTGCGAGTACATGCGCGCACGGGCGGTGAGAATCTCCGGAGCCCGCTGCGGCTCATCTTCGATGAGCCGATCGAACAATTCGTCCGCAGCACCCGCCGCGCCATGGGTATGCAGCAAGGTGGCTGCGCGCAGCAGCGCGGGCAGCACGTTCTCGCCGCTGCGCACTTGCGCATAAAGACGCAGCGCGCCCTCGGCATCGCCGTTGCGATCCTCGATCAAGGCCAGATAGTAGAATGCATCGTCGGTGAACTTGCCGCTTCTCAGCAGCTGCTTGAATCTCGCCGACGCCGCGTCGAAATGGCCCTGCTGAAATTCCAGCAGTCCCAGCAAACGCAGCGCCACGGCCGTGGAGTCGGCATTTCGCGCCAGAATTTCCAATTGCTCCGTGGCCTCGGGCAATCGCTGCGCGGTCATCAGCAGTGCCACATAGTTGAAGCGGTTGGTCGGCGAGTCCTCGGCCTTGAGCTGCGCCTGTGCCGCATTCAGCGGCTCCTCGACATCGCCCGCCATGATGCGTGCGCGCAGCAGTGTCTGCGCCAATTCCTTGCGCGCGGGCAGTTGGGCCTCGACCGCGTTCCTCATCTCGATCTCCAGCGCGTTCGTCAGGCTGTGTACCGCCGCCGCCGGATCATCCGCACGCAGCGCCGCCAGGCCCTGGAGCTTCAGCGCCGACGAGGAGGTCGGGAAGTACGCGGCCAGCCGGTCCGCCAGCTGGTGCGCGCCGAACACGTTCTCATCGGAATCCAGATCGGTTTCCAAGCCGGCGAATTCCGCCTCCACCCCCTCGGGCGAGTTCAACAGCACGATCCGATAGTGAGCAGCCGCCTCATCGACCCGGTAGAGCGCGAGAGCAGCTCTTGCGGCGGCGCGCTGCGCGTCCAGGGATCTGGGATTGACGAAGAGCCAGCGCGCCGCCACGTCCGCCATCAGCGATGGCTGCAGTGTTTCGGCCGCCACCTCGGTCGCGCGTTGCAATATCGCAGGATCCGTCTCATGCGCGGCGGCCATGGCGTATTGGAGCGCAGCGACGCGCGGCTCCCCGCGCGCCAGGGCTATCTCGCCCGTGACAGTATAAAATGACTGCGGGGCCCTGGGCTCGGCTTTGAGCCCCGAACCCGCACAGGCGCTCAAGGCGAGCGCGCCAAGCCCCAAGGAAGCCCTGATGAAGTTTGAAAACGAGAACACGGCCGCACTATAGCGAAATGAATAACCGGATGCCGCGGATTCATCCTTGATCTAGCGGTGCGTCATACACCAGAATCCTCAAGACTTGAGCCAAAGCGCTTCCATGGCATTCAACATCCTCGGTATCAACCACAAGACCGCACCGGTCGCGTTGCGCGAAAAAGTGGCGTTCACCGAGGACCGGCTGGCGGCCGCTTTGAGGACCCTGCGCCAGGAAAACGGGGTTTCGGAAGCGGTGATCCTGTCCACCTGCAATCGCACCGAAGTGTATTGGTCCGGCTCGGCCAGCGGTGCGGCGCTGTCGCAGTGGCTGGAGCGGCACCATGGCAATAATCTGGATCTTGCCGCCAGCCTGTATATTCACCAGGATTCGCGCGCGGTCGAACACGCCTTCAGCGTCGCCTCGGGCCTCGATTCCATGGTGTTGGGCGAAGTGCAGATCCTCGGCCAACTGAAAGACGCTTATCGCGTGGCGCAGGAAACCGGCAGCACCGGTCCTGCCCTCAACAAACTCTTTCAGGCCGCGTTTTCAGCCGCCAAACGCGTGCGCTCGGAAACCCGCATCGGCGCCAATGCCGTGTCGCTGGCTTCCGCAACGGTGAGTCTGGCGCGGCGCGTATATGCCGACTTGAGCGCCCATAACGCCTTGCTGATCGGTGCCGGCGACATGAACGCGCTTACCGCACGGCATTTCACGAGCGCCGGCATCAAGCGCATGGTCATCGCCAACCGCACGTTGAACCGGGCGGAAGCACTCGCCCAGGAGCTGCAGGCGCACGCGGTGGGACTGGACAGTTTGGACCAAGAGCTCGCGGACGCGGATATCGTCATCAGCTGTACGGCGAGCCCGGTGCCCATCATCACCAAGCGGGCCGTGGAGGCGGCGATCCGAGTTCGACGCCACCGCCCGATCTTCATGGTGGATATGGCGGTGCCGCGCGATATCGAGCCGGCCGTCGCTGATTTGGAAGACGTGTATCTGTTCTCCATCGATGACCTTCAGCAGATGGTGGATGAGAATATCCAGCAGAGGGAATTGGCCGCCGGCGGCGCGCGCCTGATGATCGACGAGGAAGTCGCGCGATTTCTCGCCGAATCGCGTGCGCAGGACGCAGGTCCCGCCATCCGTGCACTGCGTCAGCAGGCCGATGCAATTCGCCGGCAAACGATGGAGCAGGCGCAGCGCATGGTGGCGGCAGGAAAATCCAGCGACGAAGTCATCGAGTACCTGGCCAACACCCTGACGAATCGGCTGCTCCACGCCCCCACCCAGGCCCTGCGCCAGGCCTCCGAACTGGCTGATTTGGAGCTGGCGGCGACCCTGACCCGCCTTTTGACCGAGGAACGCGACCGGCATTAGCAGCCGCGCGCAATACTTGAGACAGGCCCCCGGCTGTTAAGCCGCTATAATTCGCCGCCATGAAAGATTCCATCCGGCGCAAGCTGGAAAAACTCGATGAACGCTTCGAGGAAATCAGCCGGCTGCTGTCCGATGCCGGCGTCATTTCCAAGCAAAACCAGTTCCGCGAACTCTCGATGGAGTACTCGCGGCTGGAAGACTTGGTCGGGCGCTATCGGCGCTTCCTGGCACTCGAGGGCGATGCGGCAACGGCCAAGGAATTGGCCGCGGATCAGGATCCGGCCACCCGCACCATGGGCGAGGAAGAGCTCGCCGGCTTGAATCCACGCATTTTGGGCGAAGAACTCGAGCTGCAGCGGCTGCTGGTGCCCAAGGACCCCCATGACGAGAGCAACATCTTCTTGGAAGTGCGCGCCGGCACGGGGGGCGACGAGGCCGCGATCTTTGCGGGCGACTTGTTTCGCATGTACACCCGCTATGCCGAATCCAAAGCGTGGGGCGTCGAAATCTTGAGCGAGAGCCCCGGCGAACATGGCGGATACAAAGAGGTCATCAGCCGCATCATCGGCCGCGGCGCCTATTCCCTGCTCAAGTTCGAATCCGGGACTCATCGCGTACAGCGCGTGCCGGCGACCGAAGCCCAGGGGCGTATTCACACCTCGGCGTGCACGGTGGCCATTCTGCCGGAGCTCGAAGAAGTCGAGGCGGTGGACTTGAACCCCGCGGAGCTGCGCGTCGACACCTATCGCTCCTCGGGGGCCGGCGGCCAGCACGTCAATAAAACCGATTCCGCCATCCGCATCACCCATCTGCCCACCGGTATCGTGGTCGAGTGCCAGGACGAACGTTCACAGCACAAGAATCGTTCGCGCGCCATGTCGTTGCTCAAGGCCAAGCTGTTGTCCGCGGAGCGCGAAAAGCAGCAGAGCGCGCAAGCGCAATCACGCAAACTTCAAGTAGGATCCGGCGATCGCTCCGAACGCATCCGCACGTACAATTTCCCGCAAGGCCGTGTCACGGACCATCGCATCAATCTGACGCTGTACAAGCTGGATGACGTCATGAACGGCAACCTGGACGAACTGGTGCGCGCATTGAATCAAGAGCATCAGGCAGAAGAGCTGGCGCAGCAGGTCGAATGACGGTCATGCCCACCATCGCGCAGATCGTGAAACAGGCTGCCTTCAGCTTGAACGCGCACAGCGAATCGCCGCGGCTGGACGCGGAGTTGCTGCTGGGCAAAGTGCTGGGTCTGTCGCGCGCCTCGTTGATCGCGCGCGGCAACGAAGTGCTTGCCGCGGATGCCGAACTTCAGCTGGCCGGGCTGCTCTCCCGGCGCGCGCACGGCGTACCCCTGGCTTACTTGACCGGCCGCCGGGAATTTTGGTCATTGCCGCTGACCGTCACCCCCGATGTACTCGTGCCGCGTCCGGAAACCGAGTGCCTGGTGCAGCATGCGTTGGAGCTCGTGCCCGGCGATACCTGTTCGGTGGTGGACTTGGGCACCGGTAGCGGAGCCATCGCCTTGAGTCTGGCCGCCGAACGTCCTCAGTGGAACATCACCGGCGTCGATCTCTCGGCGCAGGCCCTTGCCGTCGCGGCGCGCAATGCCACGGCGCTCAATCTCCCCCAGGTCGCGTGGCGCTTAGGATCGTGGCTCGATGCCGTACCCGGCGAGCGCTTCGGCTTGATCGTGGCGAATCCGCCCTACATCGCGGACTCCGATCCTGCGCTTCTGACACTGCAGTCAGAGCCCGCCATGGCCCTGACCTGTGGGCCCACGGGCCTCGAGTCCCTCGCGCTCATCATCGCCCAGGCGCCGAACCATCTGTACGCCGAAGGCTGGCTGGTTTTGGAGCATGGCAGCACCCAAGCATCCGCGGTATCCGAATTGCTGCAGCAGCACGGTTTCGGCGCCGTGCGCACCTTTCCGGATTTCTCAGGCAAGCCCCGCGTCACGCTGGGCCATCACTCACCACACTAGGAACCTTATGATCCGCTTCGAAACCAGTCTCGGCGACTTCACCATTGAGCTATTCGAGAAGGAGGCCCCCGAATCCGTCGCGAACTTCACCCGCTACATCGACGACGGGTTCTTCGACGGCACCATTTTTCACCGCATCGTGCCGGGATTCGTCATTCAGGGCGGGGGCTTCACGGAGGACATGACTCAGAAGAAAACCAAGCCCCCCGTCAAGAACGAAGCCGACAACGGCCTGAAGAACAA
>Ga0210393_10003427_pt1 | contig 12743 bp, 7 predicted proteins | sample IncBWC27OmetaG_FD_160068 | JGI IMG/M metagenome (GOLD analysis project Ga0210393, IMG submission 160068) | Forest soil microbial communities from Barre Woods Harvard Forest LTER site, Petersham, Massachusetts, United States - Inc-BW-C-27-O ... | reverse complement strand
TGCTCTGCGCCCGTCCAAGCCCGGCGACGCTGACCGCGCTCAGCAGATCGTTGAAAGCGCGCGCAAGGCCTCAGAGAAATATATGGACTATCGCACTGCCCTCGCGGATGGCTTCAAGATATTCCACCCGGAAGTTCCACAGAAGATGTATCACTTCACCAACTACGGATATGCCCGGGAAGCATTCTTCCGCTTCAACCCTGAGCATCCGACGTCGTTGCTCTACGAGAAACATGGCGAGGATTACAAACTGATTGGTGTGATGTATACGGCGCCCAAGCGGTTTGACGAAGCTCAACTCGACGAGCGCATTCCGCTGAGCATTGGCCAATGGCACGAGCACGTGAATTTCTGCGCACCGCCGGCGGACAAGAGGGCTGAATTGATGTCACCGCATCCCCAGTTCGGTCTCAGGGGATCAATCACCACGCAGGAAGCCTGCGACGCGGCCGGTGGAACCTTCCATCCCGTGATCTTCAACTGGATGGTGCATGTCTATCCTTTCGAGAAAGATCAGGCAAGCATTTGGTCGGTCGAGCGCCAACACGGCGACGCGGATTAGCGACTCGGGACACTAGTTTGTCGTCCTGCAAATTTACGGAATAAGCTCCGCATTCGTGGAAGATTCACCGGACGCCGCGTCATTGAGCCGTTTTTTTTCGATCGTCACGGGCAACGGCCCCGTCCTAATATCCCTCAAATACAGGTTGCGTCCCGGCCACACCCAGTGCTTATCAATTCCCGCAGCACAAGACGTGGGTTTCCCCGACGCGCCCCAACATAGAGGACAGATTGACAAACTCAAAAGAAAAGCAGCGTAGTTTGCGCTCCATAGAGTGGCTGAATTTCTTTCTCGCCGACGTACAAACCGGGCTAGGCCCATTTCTGGCGGCCTATTTGGCTTCAAGCGGCTGGAATCCTGGCCGCGTAGGGTATGCGTTAACCTTCGGCGGCCTGGTCACGGTCGCCGTGCAAACCCCGGCTGGCGGGGTCGTCGATGCGGTTCACCGCAAGCGACTACTGATTGCGGTAAGCCTTGCTGCCCTAGTGTGTGGCGCGTTTCTACTGATGGGTCATTCGACCACACCCGCAGTTTTTGCAGCGCAATTTCTCATTGGAGGATCGGCGCCTTTTTTAGGGCCAAGCGTGGCCGCGATCACGCTGGGGATTGTCGGTGCAAAGGCCTTCGACAAACAGTTTGGAAAGAATCAGGCATTTAATGCAGCCGGTAATGTTTTCACGGCACTTCTGATTGCATACGTGAGTTATAAGTTCGGGTATCGTGCAATTTTTGTTGTGGCAATCGTGATGGCCATTCCAGCCGTGTTGTCCGTCTTCGCGATCGACGACGAACAAATTGACTACGCCGAGGCTCGCGGGGCTGCGGACGGAGCGAAGAATGTAGAGGCGGAGGGACTCTCGTCGCTGGTGAAGGACCGAGTACTGCTGTATTTCCTGGCTGCTGCGTTCCTATTCCACTTGGCCAACGCCGCAATGTTGCCACAGTTGGGCGAGATGCTCTCACAAAGTAACGTGAAGACTGCCGCCCAGTTCATGTCTGCCTGCATTATCGTGACGCAGTTGGTGATCACGGTTTCCGCCGCGTGGGTGGGAAAACGGGCGGCCACAATAGGAAGAAAGCCCCTGCTGCTTCTTGGCTACGGAGTGCTGCCGGTGCGCGGAGTTCTCTACACGCTCACCCACGCAGCTCCGGCGTTGATCGCAATTCAAATCCTCGACGGTGTGGCCAATGCCATTTTCGGGATCGTCTCGATTCTGGTAATCAAAGACAGAACGCACGGAACGGGACGGTTCAACCTTGCGGCCGGTGTGCTCGCCACGATGGTAGGAATCGGAGCCGCCTTGAGCGCCACCCTCGGCGGCACCTTAATTCAGCATTCCGGATATCGGGCGTCATTCCTCGGATTGGCCGGCATCGCACTGATCGCTTTTGTATTGCTCTGGTGCGCGATCCCCGAAACACTGCCCGTTGCCGGAAACCATAATGGCTCTGCACCCACAGCCGGATGAGGAAAAAGAAGCGTTCGCCAATAACCGCCGTTTCCGGGCGCGATGTTATCCTTGAAGCTTCTATTCCTCCGCTAGGTTTTCGAACATGTCCGATCCGAACATCCCAAATCCTCCGGCCACCGAAGAACAAAACGAGTCTTTCGGAAACATTCTTTCGCAGTTCGAGCAGAGTCACACGGTTCAACGGGCAGAAGGTGCGCGTGACGGCACCGTCGTCTCCGTGTCGGCAGACTCAGTGTTTATCGACATCGGGTTTAAGTCGGAAGGCGTCTTGCCGCTTTCGGAATTGCACGGTGAGGTGAAGGCCGGCGATAAGCTGCAAGTTACGATCAAAGGCCGTGCTCCCGAGGGCTACTTCGAGTTGACCCTTAGCAAAGCTGCCCGTCCCACCGACTGGTCGGCGCTCGAGAAAGCCTTCGCAGACAAGACGACGATTGTAGGGACGGTGACAGCCGTGGTGAAGGGCGGCTTGAGCGTGGATGTGGGAGTCCGCGCATTCATGCCGGCGTCCCGTAGTGGAGCACGCGATGCAGCTGAGATGGAGAAGTTAGTCGAGCAGGAGATTCGATGCCGCATTATCAAGCTCGACGCGGCGGACGAAGACATTGTCGTGGATCGTCGCGCCGTCGCTGAAGAGGAAGAGCGGACCGCCAAAGACCGCCGCTACTCCGAAGTCAAGGAAGGCGACACCGTGAGCGGCACGGTGCGAAGCCTGACCGACTACGGAGCCTTCGTCGATATCGGCGGCGTGGACGCATTGTTGCACGTGAGTGATATTTCCTGGAGCCGCATCAACAAGCCCGCAGACGCGCTTACAGTGGAACAACTGATCGAAGTCAAAGTTCTCAAAATCGATCCCGAGAAGCGGCGCGTCTCGGTAGGACTGAAGCAGCTACAGCCGCATCCGTGGGACGCGGTCGCGGACAAATACAAAACAGGAGAGCGCGTCCGCGGCACCGTTACTCGCGTAATGGACTTCGGCGCATTCGTCGAACTCGAGCCGGGAGTCGAGGGATTAATTCACGTCTCCGAAATGTCTTGGGTCAAGAAAGTAAAAAAGCCGAGCGACCTGGTGAAACCGGGCGAGACTGTCGAAGCCGTGATTCTTGGCGTGAGTGCCAACGAGCGGCGAATGTCACTGGGATTGAAGCAGGCGCTGGGAAATCCTTGGGTCGACATCGCCCAGAAGTTTCCCGTTGGGTCAGTGGCGGAAGGCCCGGTCGTGAGCATTACCAAGTTCGGAGCGTTTGTGGAAGTTGCTGAAGGTATCGAGGGAATGATTCACGTCAGCGACATGAGCGCCGAGAAACGAATCAATCATCCGCAGGACATGCTGAAGGTCGGGCAAACGGTAAAAGCGCAAGTGCTCGAGCTCGATGCCGAGAAGCGAAGACTGAAACTCGGAATGAAACAACTTGTTCCGACCGACATTGATGAATACCTGGCGGAGCACAAGGAAGGCGATGTAGTCAGCGGTCGCATCGTCGAAGTTTCAAGCGGCGTGGCGCGAGTGGAGCTGGGAGAAGGAATTCAGGCAGTTTACCGGATCTCGGTGGGGAAAGCCGAACGGGAACCCTCCAGTGCAAATCAGTCTGCCGAGAAAAAGTCGGACTTGGCATCGCTGACCTCGATGTTGCAGGCGCGCTGGAAAGGTGGCGCGGCTGAAAAATTCGCGGAGCCACAGGAACTTCAGGCAGGTCAGATTCGCAGTTTTCGAATCATGAAACTCGATCAAGAAGCGAAGAAAGTCGAGGTCGAACTAGGGTAGGGGCAAGTTGTTCTTCGCTCGATTCGCCCGCTGAGTCAGACAAATTAAGAGTGGACCCAACGATGTAGAATTACCTGCGGGATCATCCAAAAGAACGACACGACATAACTCCTTATTATTTAGTGCTTTACGTTAATGTTGCAACGCCTTGCAACCAGTTGCAAGAATTCTCAGTCTTGACAAAGCTGCCGGGGGGGCTAAACTCACGGAGTATTTGATTAACGCTGGAGAAGTCCGATGTCACGAAGTCTTAGATTAGCCACCGTTTGCGTGATCTCCGTATTAGCTTGGTCGTTATCCGCCTATGCCAACTCTAACGACAGTTTTCAGAACGCTACTCTGACCGGTGTCTCTGGTGGCGGCGACGTCTCGGGCACATTCGATTTCAACAGTACTAACCATCAGTTTTCCGGTATTTCTGTCTCTTTTGTGAGCAGTGTCTTTGGCAACGTTAGTGCCACCGACTCGGGATCGATAAACGGAATCTACAACTCAGTGAAGGGCACTTGGTCGTTTCAGTGGCAGACCATTAAGGGCTGGGATCTGATCACCTACGACGTTGTTTACAATCCCAGCACAAATCAGTTTACTGCGAGTGGTTCGATTCAAAATTTGTGGAACCAGGGAAGTTTCAATTATATGCAAGTTCCCGAGGGTGGGAATTCGCTGGCTTATTTGCTGCTGTCCGGCATGGCCTTGTTTATCGCGATTTTCCTTTCACGAAAGCAGCGCCGCCCTCTGCGCTCCGCGCAATCGATTTAACAATCCAGTACCTCCCCGGTACATTCTGAGCGATTTCCGTTTGTCTCAAGAAATCCTTACGCAAAAGCCGTATCTTTCATCGATAATTTCGGTTGGACTCGCAATCCCCAGTCCCCTATAGTTGCTTCAAGGGTGCCAATCCCCAGGAACGCTGATTTTATTTAACGGCGTACGTGTGTTTTTTACCGATCAACTGCTGGCGGCAAGTAGACGCCGACCAGGCAAGACAATCGTCTCCCGTTTCTTAGGTAATGACGAGTTAGGTGCTTCAATCGGATGTGACGGATAAAATGGAACCAGAGAGCTTGGAATTAGCAGAGAATCGGAACGAGGTTCAAGAGTTGGATCTGACCGGCCAAACGCGCGATGTCACCCACGTCCTCACTCTGGAGGAAATTGCTAACCTCGCGGCAGCAGAGGGTGAGCCTGCAGAAACCCTGATGAACGTGGTCGCCTTGATTGCTCGGCGCTTCGAGACCGACGTTTGCTCGGCGTATTTGCTTGAGCCCGATCGAGCCAATCTGGTGCTGGCCGCGACCGTCGGCTTGCGGCGGGAATGTATCGGCAATCTCCGCATGGCAATCCACGAAGGCCTCGCGGGTCTGGTCGCGGAGCAGGTGCGGCCTGTGGCTGTGGAACAGGCGCACAGTCATCCACGTTTCAAATACTTCCGCGAAGCCGGTGAAGATGACTACCAATCGTTCCTCGGGGTTCCACTTATCGACCGAGGTGTATTGCAAGGTGTTTTGGTCGTTCAAACCACAGAGCCTCGCATTTTCCTGGAAGAAGAGATTCGCATGCTGACCGAGGCGGCGGCTCAGGTCGCGCCAGTAGTCAGCGAGGCTCGAACGCTCGATCGCTTCATTGCTCCCGCCCAGGAGCGCCTTTGGGCGCTGGCGCGCAATCTGTGGTGGAGTTGGGACCACGATGCCGCGAGCATATTTCGCGATCTCGATCCCGTCCGCTGGAGGCAATTGAATCAGAATCCGGTTTCGCTGCTGGCGGAGTTTCCCCTGGCGAAACTGGAAAGTCGCGCCGCGGAACTCGTGCTCCACAGCCGCATCAACTATGCCTGTCGCCGGTTACAAGAATATTTGCAGGCAGACCGCACTTGGGGAACGAGACACGCCGGGGTTTTGCGGCCTTCACCGGTGGCCTATTTCTCCGCGGAGTTCGGGTTGCACGAATCGCTTCCGGTTTATTCGGGTGGGCTCGGTGTTCTGGCCGGAGACCACATCAAGAGCGCGTCCGATCTCGGCATTCCGCTGGTTGGCATCGGTTTATTTTATGGGCAAGGATATTTTCGCCAGCGCCTGGATCGCAAAGGCTGGCAGCAAGAGGAATATCTCGAGACCGACGTCAATCAATTGCCCATGGAAGTTGCGATCGGCAAGAACGGACGCCCGGTCGCGGTACAAATCGAAACTCGCAGCGGCTCAATTCATGCCAAAGTCTGGCGGGTGACGGTTGGACGCTGTGACCTGTTCCTCCTTGATTCGGATGTCGAAGACAATACTCCAGATGACCGGGAGTTGACTTCCCGTCTCTATGGTGGCAACGCCCGCACTCGCATCCGCCAGGAGTTAGTGCTGGGTGTTGGAGGCTCCCGCGCCCTCAGAGCCATGGGTATCACGCCGGGCGTTTTTCACTTGAACGAAGGGCACAGCGGATTTGCGGTGCTGGAAGCGATCCACATGCGCATGAACGATGAAGGCATCGGGTTCGACGCCGCTGTGCCTCGCGTTTCTCGCGAAGTGGTCTTCACCACTCATACGCCCGTACCTGCCGGCCACGATCGCTTTGATGCGGATTTGATCGAAGAACATCTTGGACCGTTACGCGAACAGATGGGCCTTTCTCCCGAGAGCTTAATGGGTCTGGGACGCGAGGATCCGAATAACCAGAGTGAAACGTTTTGCATGACCGTGTTGGGACTTAGGCTCTCGCGCCGCGCTAATGCCGTGTCCGCCTTACACGGCGAGGTGTCCCGCGCGATGTGGACTGGGCTGTGCCCGGGCAAGCCAGAGGACGAAGTTCCTATCGGACACATCACCAACGGGGTTCATGTTCCGTCGTGGTTGGCTCCGCAGATGTTTCGCCTGTACGACCGACATCTGGGTACGAACTGGCATCAGCACGGCAGCGAAGCCCGCATCTGGGAAGGCATCGAGAACGTCGACGACGGCGAGCTCTGGGAGACCCACCTTAGCTTGAAATCGCAACTCCTCGAATTCGTGCGCCGCCGCGCGGTGGAACAAGCTGAACGCCGCGGCGAATCTCGAGAGGTCTTGCAAAGGCTGGGCAAAGTGCTCAGCCCAGACGCGCTGACCATCGGATTTGCCCGCCGCTTCGCGACCTACAAGAGGGCCAATCTGATCCTAAGCGACATCGAAAGCCTGGCATCCATGGTGAACGATCCCAAACGTCCGGTGCAGTTCGTTTTCGCCGGCAAGGCTCACCCCAACGATGAGCCGGGCAAAACCGTTCTGCAGCAGATTGCGGAATTGATGCGCAATACACAGTTCGCGGATAAGTTTGTCTTCGTCGAAGACTATGACATCAACGTTGGGCGACATTTCGTGCAGGGAGTCGATGTGTGGCTGAATAACCCGCGCCGTCCGCAGGAGGCGTCGGGTACGAGCGGTCAAAAGGTAGTTTTGAATGGTGGCCTGAATCTTTCCGTTCTCGATGGCTGGTGGGCGGAGGCCTACGACGGTATGAACGGATTCGCCATCGGCACTGGTAGAACCCACTCCAACATGAACGTGCATGACACCCGCGACGCAGAGGATTTGCGCCGCACCCTTCGCGAAGAGGTAATCCCGCTGTACTACCAACGTGATCGCGACGGCTTGCCCCGCGGCTGGATCAAGCGTATGAAGCGAACCATCCGCACTCTGGGCTGGCGTTTCAATGCCGACCGCATGGTCATGGATTACACGTTGAAGTGCTATGTCCCAGCAGCCGGCGGTACTTCCAGCGACATGAGATCCGCTTGGTGACGCTGTAGTCTACGGAAAGCGCACATCCAGGCTGTATATCTCCTGCGTACTTCTATCCCGCATGAGAAGCGCCGAGTCATCCGGCGCCAGTCCAACCCAGAACTCCCACGGATCAAACCCACGCGGAATTTCTTTCAGCGTGAACAAATGTTCCACTTTTCCGCTGGGCAAACTCACTCGCACCAGGTCATCAATGTTGTCGGAATAATCTTCCGCGTACAAATGCTTCCCGTCATGGGACCAGTTTTCGAATGCGAACAGCGACTTCGCCAGTTGCGACCAACTCTTCTTTTCGAAGTCGTAAAGCATCATCTTCGTGGAGTCTGCCGAGAGTGCGGCCACATAGCGTCCATCCGCCGAAACCCGCGGACTGAAAAGGTTTTCTGACCCGGGCACATCCGAGACTTGCAAAGTCTTCAAGTCCACCATGTGAATGTTGGGGCCCGAACCGGGCGCGTATTCCAACCATGGAACTCCCGCAAACACAATCGAATCGCCGTCAGGCATCCACGTTGGATCGCCCTGATTGTGTTCTCCCGCAGCCACTTCACGAGGCGTACCCCCTCCGCCGGATATCACGAACACTTTCCACGGCTTTCCCGGGCGCGATGCTATAAAGGCGATCTGGGTTCCGTCCGGAGACCAACGCGGCGAATGCGCCTGCATCGGCGCATACGTGAGTTGCGTCCGGGAACTTCCGTCCGGTTTGCTCCGCCACAAAGTCAGTTCCGGATGCGCTACGTACGTTATCCACTCGCCGTTACGCTGGATGTCGGCTTCGCCCGCCGACGTTCCAGGCATGTAGATGGAAAACTGCGACTTGCCATCCAGTCGAACTAAATCGAACCGGCGCTGCTGCCCTATAACGAACAGCTTCTTTCCATCCGGGCTCGGCGTCGGATCGCTGAACATGAGCGGTCCGACCGTCAGCTGCGTCGGTTCAGCGGGGCCCTTGTGAAAGAGTGACCCACCCTCGCGCAGGACCCAGATATTCTGGCTGTGGTCGCGAGTCGATTCGAACAGGAAGTATTCTCCATCTGGCGTCCACGTTCCCCCCGACTCTTGCGCGGGTCGGTTCCAATCCGGCAACAGCGGATGCAAGCCGTTGCCGTCCGCGGAAACCTCCCACAACGACGAAGTTCGTTGGTTCGTGTTTCGTATCGTAAAGCGCAGACGCCGCCCGTCGGGAGAAAATCGGGGTGCTAAAGGAACTCCCTGCACGGCGAGAAGTTCGCGGGAATCGGTTCCGTCCGCATTGCACAGATTTAAAGTTGAACCCCTGGCATACACGATGTGCTGACCGTCAGGCGCCCACGCGGCGGCGTGAGCGAGGATATTTCCCACCTGTCGGATCGACCCGGCAGGCACCGGCAACACCCAAATCGGCCACTCCGTCTCCGAACCCTCCGCCACACCTTTGACCAGCAATTCAGAACGGCCCGGATAGAAATCATAAATATCGGCGCTCGCCAGCGACGTCGGCACTGGGGCTGTCTCTCCACCTGAAGTCGAAACCTGCATCAGGATCGAGTGCCCGCTCAGATGCTCGGAAAAATACAGCCGTGCGCCATCGGTGACCAGAGAGCGCTTCGATGTGCCGTCATTCGTAATCTGCAGCGACGAAACCACGGCCGGGGGCGACTCCGGGGATCTTGTAAACCAGAAGATCGAAACCAACAATGCAACCGCGACCAACCCCAACGCCGACCACTTCACGATATTTGCCTTAGCTTGAGGCTTAGGAGCTGCAGCCGCGGCGGCGAACATAGCGCGCAGCCTGTCTTTCGAATCCGGCACCTGCCTCAGGGTCAATCCAACCGTTACCGCCGATCCCGAATCTATTCCGCGCCGCAGGCGCTGCAAATCTCCCCGCATTTCAGCCGCGCTTTGATATCGCAGCTTAGGATCTTTCTCGAGAGCCTTGGCCACAATGCGTTCAAGCTCGGGAGGCGTCGCCGGATTAAATCGAAGAGGTCCCTCCGGCGCGCTATGAATCAGCGAGTCGAAAAACGCAGCCGTAGTCTGTCCTTGGAAGGGCAGTACTCCAGTCGCCATCTCGTAGAGCACAATCCCGAACGAGAACAGATCGGTACGGCAGTCCAAAGGCTGGCCGAGAGCCTGCTCCGGCGACATGTAATGAATCGTCCCCAACGCAGAGCCCAGGCGTGCCAGATCTTCCGGCGACTGCGTGACGCCTCCGAAGGTATTGCCGCTGACGCTTGCTTCGTCTCTAAGCGTGAGCTTCGCCAGTCCGAAATCCAGAATCTTGGCGTGGCCGCGCTTGGTGACAAAAATGTTTGCCGGATTAATATCGCGGTGAATGATGCCATGCGTGTGAGCCGCGTCCAGCGCGTCGGCGATCTCGATTCCGAGCCCCAGCAGAGGGACAATTTCCAGCGGACGCCCGGCAATGCGGTGCATCATGGGCATCCCGTCCAGAAACTCCATGGCGATGAACGCTTCGCCATCCTGCTCACCAATATCGTAAACGGTACAAATATTAGGATGATTCAGCGCCGACGCTGCTTCGGCTTCGAATTGAAAACGGGCCAGCGCCTGCGGATCATGAGCCACCTGCTCAGGCAAGAACTTGAGCGCGACGAAGCGATGCAGCCGCGTGTCTTCGGCCTTATAAACCACACCCATGCCACCGCCGCCGAGTTTCTCGACGACGCGGTAGTGCGAGATGGTTTGCCCAATCAATCTTTCGTCGATCATTCGAAAACGCCCGTCTGTCGGGTCGTTTCATCTTACGGACGCCGCTCCGACCCGTCAATGAACCCCAAGTGCTATGCGGTGACCGGCCCAGTTCCTGCCCGCAATTCGTATCTCCACGAAAGGAATAAGAAGCGTCACGTATCTACTGCACGAGCACAGTCTCTCCAAAATTCCGTGATTTTCTGCTAGTCTGTTCCCGGTAAGCTGGGCCTCAACCGGGCCACGTCTGAGAAAACTATGGTCTTGTTGATTTCGTTCTTTCTTGCGCTGCTTCCTCTTCTCGGTATCGTTTATATCGTTTTCTTCGGTTCGCCGACGACAGTGGACGGGTTGTTCATGTCCCTGATCCTTCTCTCTATCTCGGGCATTCTTGGTTTGAATGTCTTAATCGAGTTGCGCAAGGGGAAGTCCGCGTTTGCCCCGAGCCGAAGTGCGCCCGCCGCCAGAACGGGCGGGCCTGTAGTGGAGGGTGCCCGGCTGACAGCCCGCGGCAAGGTAAAGGAAGTCGTGTTCTTCGAATCCAACGTGGGGCAGCCCAACAAATCTATCGTCACCCTTTTCGACGGCGGCGGTTCTTCGCAAACCCTCGCCCTTGAGGGAGACGTGCGCAACGCCCTTCCCGTGGGCCAAACACTCGAAATCACGCTGCGCAAAGAAGCTGGCAGGAACGTTCTGGTAGACGTCAACCAGGCCTGACCCGAACTGAGAACGGAGAATCAGCATCGGACAACTGGTTTTCTTAGCGCTTCTCCGACATTGAAGTAAGCTCCGAGCCGGCATAGATACCGAATTTCCCTCGCAGACTGGCCAGTTGGCTTTCTTCGTCCTCGACTCCCACGCCGCTTCCGGCTGATTACGAACGTAACTCGCAAGCCTACTTCCGCCTCGCTAGCCTGTGCGAATCCAGTAGAGAATTACCAAGCAGCGGTATTTCGCCGGACGAGTCCGTCCGAAGCGGAGGGGAAAATGGACCGGACGAGAGAGGAACAGGACGCGCCTGCGCCGACGATGTTGGCGCGCGCGGAACAAATTCAACGGGAGATTCAGCAGCTCTCGGGACGCGACCTGCAGTTGTGGTCGATCGTGATTCTTGTCGTTGTCGTGCTTACAGCGGGCATGTTGGCGCTAGTTTTGCCCAACGTGATCTGGGCGCAGCGCGTTATCCGCATTGAACATGTTTATCTCCCGCAACTCTTCTTCGGATTGATCTCGCTGATCCTGCTCTTCAATATTTATCTGGTCGGGCAAAAGGTCACGTTGAACAATACCCGCCGCGCTCTGATCAGCGAATTAGTACTGAATGAGAGGCTGGAAAGCCTGTCGCTGATCGATCCCTTAACTCAGCTCTTGAACCGGCGGGCGATGAACGAACTGATTCCGCGGGAAGTCGCGCGTGCCAATCGCCTTTCCAGCAATCTTACTTTCCTGACTATCGACATCGATGGTTTCCGCGCGATCAATTCCAAGTTCGGGAACGTTGAGGGCAACCTCCTGCTGAGAGAGTTTTCCAAATTGCTTACTGTGATCTTTCGAGGCGGCGACATCGCCTTCCGCCAGGGTGGGGACGAGTTTCTTGTGGTCATGCCCGATACCAGCGAGGAAGATGCCGATTTTCCAATCCGGCGCCTGCACCGCGCGCTGGAGCAGTGGAACCTCAGCAGCGGCAAAAGCTATCAGCTCTCTTTCAGTTGGGGCATCGCCGCCTATGTGACGGGCAGCGAAGTTGAAGATGTCCTGCGTACAGTCGACCGCCAGCTTTACCAGAAGAAACACAATCTCGTTCCTGTGTTCTAATATTTGATCAGCTCAGGATGGGGCATGGTTTTCGCGGTCGGGGCTCGACCCAAGGACTTCGCGTAGCCGCCATAACATCCAGCCTAAGGCTGCCACTCCGCCGATCCACACCGAGAAGCAAAGCTTAACCACCCAACCGTGAGCCTCCCCAACTCTTCGCAGCAGAAATGGCAGAAAATTCCACGTGGTGATGCGAACGTAGTCCCACGTATCCTGAGTCATGGAGTCATTGTTGAGTCCCCATGCGTCCCTCTTGTCCAATGCAAACGCGGCGATATTCTGGAGGCGTAGTGCAATCACGAAGGTCGGATGCCCCAGCGTTTCCATCTGGTAGATCTCCAGCGGCAACCAGAACGCAAGTGACGCCAATTGGATGGCAGCGCTGATCGCGATCAGCATCAGCCCGATCGTCCAGATGAGCTTTCCCAGATCTGCGCGATAACGCAACAGCAACGGCACTGAAATAAACGCGACCAGCTCTGCCGCGGTTGAGACGTATCGATCGCCCCAGGCAAAGTCCCCACTCCATACCGTGTACTTGGCATAGAAGCTGATATACGCCAGGAGCAGGAGGGATGCGGCGACCACGTATGCCCCGATTTCCGGGCGAAAGCGCTTCCACGCCAGCACCGTAATGATGATCGTGAGGATCACCAGCGGATCAAAAA
>Ga0210393_10003424_pt1 | contig 12755 bp, 12 predicted proteins | sample IncBWC27OmetaG_FD_160068 | JGI IMG/M metagenome (GOLD analysis project Ga0210393, IMG submission 160068) | Forest soil microbial communities from Barre Woods Harvard Forest LTER site, Petersham, Massachusetts, United States - Inc-BW-C-27-O ... | reverse complement strand
CCGCTGCCGCACCGATCGCAGCACCAATGGCCGCTCCCTCGACCTTGCTACCGGCCTCGCGGCTCGCGCCGTCCTTGCGCAGGGGGACCACGTTGGCGGTTTTTGCGGCGCCGTACCAGGTGTCGGAATTGTTTGAAATGACGCTGGTTTCGGAGGGCGGCAGGCCCGCCACCCCCAGCATCAGAACGACCCGGTCGGCGTCGCCGTATGAATCGTAAAGACGGCAGATTGTGATCAACATGACACGACCCTTTGCAGAGAAGCGATGACCTGTCCGCGGACGATGCGACGTGGAGTGAACGCAAACTGGCTTCTTTCCTAATCCCATCACGATCACAGACGGCGCCTTGACGACTATCAATGGGTCGTTGCAGATTTCGCTCGAACACAATTCCATTTCGGCAAGGTCGCTTGACGGCCGTCAACTCCAACCGCTTGAGGATTCCTTAAGTTAGCGAGATTCGGCCGGCCGACCCCGAGGACGTGGATTCGTCATGCCCTCTCCTGTTTCAATCATCAAGCAACCGCGGCCTCGCCGGAAGCACTGAAGGCGTTGACGGATGCAGCCGGCGCGGCATTGATCATTTCGAACAAGCGCACGGCAGCCGGTACCCCCGGACGAAACGGGATCTGTTTTTTCCAGTGCCGACAACGCCGCCGCGCATGCTGCGATTGTCCCACAAGAACTGGCGCAAGACGAGAGCTGGAGTGGATTCTTCGTTGTCGTAACGGACGGCCCGCGGGCAAGACATTGGCCGTGTGCCGATCGGCTATCATGCCGCAGGTAGAAGAAGATTCCCGGCAAAACAGATTCTACCTTCGGCGACAAAACTGTCCAGTATATCGCCGGCGCTCGAATTGACGCCCGTCATGGCCTTCAGGCGGAGTTCACCTTCTTGTAACTCCGATGAGCACCACCAAGCAGGAAACCTGCAGAGACGCCAAACCCCTGGAGGGTTCGCCGTGGCCGCACGTACGGCTAGCGGAAACCGACCGGCTCGAGACGTTCAGCGATAGCGTGCTCTCGATCACCCTCACTCTTCTGGTGGCGGAAATCGTGCGGCCGCAGCATGCGTCCCGCCAGTTGCTGGAGAGGCTTGCCGAACAATGGGCGAGCTAAATCGCGTTCCTTGCCTCGTTCTGGTATGCCGGAGTTATCTGGCTCAATCATCAGGCGGTGTTCGCGAGGGTGCGCTACTGCGACCGCAGTCTTCATTTGGCCAATCTTTTTCTCCTCCTCACGTCGGCGCTGATTCCATTTCCGACCGCGGTCCTATCTACGGCGATCCAGATCGGCAACCAACTCGATGCCAAGGTGGCGGTGGCGCTCGATGCGGCCATCGCCGGGGCCATGTGCCTGGCCTGGCTGGTCGTGTTTCACGTTCTTTCCGTTCACCCCTACCTTGTCGAGGACGGCGTTGATCCTGACTTTTTCCCAAAGGAGCGCTTCCCCGCCTCCAATTCGGAGGAACCCGTCGTGGAACTGCAGCGAAGAGTGGAGCGCTGGCGAAGAACAGCCACGAAGGGGTGGGCGCTGGATAAGCTATTGCTGGTGTTGCGATCCTACGGCATCGGGCCGCTGCGTGCAACTTGCGCCGCTACCAGCCAGTCTTCCCACATCGTCCGATCGACGGGCGCGCCATCCGCCCATTTGAGCGCACCCAGCATGAGCGCGATCTCCTCATCGGTCTTGCCGAGACGTCGCCAGACCCTTTCGAGGAAAAATCGCATGGCATCATACCCTTCGCGCAGGGTGATCGTGTCGGCTTCATCACGTAAGCAGATCGTGTCGGTCGCTGTCATGACGGTGATATTTCAGTCACGGTTCCCCTCACCACCGATGGGGTTGGCAGCTCACGCGACCGGTATCTTTGGACTCGGAAAGGCACTCCGCGTTGACGGCGGTCAACGGAAGCGCGTCACTTCACCGCTAGGATTTTTTGGGCGGCTAATTGCACCCTCTCCGGGAGTGGATCATGGACGATATAGCCACAACGACGCGCGCGCAACGTGATGCAGGAACATCGGATACGGACGCGCTGTTCCAACCGTACCGTCTCGAACCTTTCAACCTGCCGCATCGCATCGTCATGGCGCCGCTGACCCGTTCGCGCGCGCGTCAGCCGGGCAATGTGCCGAGCTCACTTGCCGCCTGCTACTATGCGCAACGCGCATCCGCAGCGCTGATCGTAAGCGAAGCCACGCAAGTTTCGATGCAGGGCCAGGGTTACGCGTGGACCCCCGGCATCCATAGCCGCGAGCAGACGGAGGCGTGGCGTCAGGTCACCAAGGCGGTTCACCAGGCCTATGGATTGATCTTCAATCAACTCTGGCATGTCGGGCGGATTTCGCATCCGGCGCTGCAGCCCGACCACATGCTCCCGGTCGCGCCTTCGGCCATCATACCGGAGGGCAAGGCCTTTATCGAGAACGAGCTCGGCGAAGGCGAACTCGTCCCGTTCGTGCGGCCGCGCGCGTTGACCATTGAGGAGATTCCCTACCTGATCGGACAATATGAGCGCGCGGCAAGGAATGCGCAGGCCGCCGATTTCGACGGCGTCGAGATCCACGCCGCTAACGGTTATCTGCTCGACCAGTTCATCGAGACCGGCACCAACCGGCGCACCGACAGCTATGGCGGCCCGGTTGAAAACCGAACGCGGCTGTTGTTCGAAGTCGCCGAGGCGCTGATCCCGATCTGGGGGCCGGATCGGATCGGCGTACGCCTGTCGCCATTAGGCAAGCTGAACGACATCCACGACGACAATCCGGAGACGACCTTTGGCACTACCGCCGAGCGGCTCAGCGACTACGGCTTCGCCTATTTGCACATCGTCAATCCGGCGTTGGAACAGATGCAGGACGGAAAGGAGCCGGACCCGCGGGCGCTAGCCATGGTCAAGCTGATCCGGAAGAAATATCGGGGAACGCTGATCGTGGCGGGCGGCTTTCAGGCCGACACTGCAGCTCGGTGGCTTCGGGAAGGTTGGACCGATCTGATCGCGTTCGGCCGCAAGTTCATCGCCAATCCCGATCTGCCCGAGCGGCTCCGCGTGGGCGGCCCTTTCAACGCCGACGATCCAACGACGTATTACGGCGGCGGCGAGAAGGGTTACACAGACTATCCTTCGCTCGCGCAGGACCGCGGCGAGCAATCGAAGGCCTGTGTCGATCAGCGCTGGAGATGAAGCGCAACGGCTTAGTCTCGGTCAACAACTTCAGGTCCGGCCTTCCGATTTCCTTAAATTTGCAGCGCTCAACTCCAGCGCCCGCCGTTCCTCATCTAACATCTTCGGCTCCAGGATCCGGACTACGACGCCTCCTACGACGATGCTCGGAAGCGACAGAGTGACGCCAAACGTTTATTGTAACTGCCAATCAGTACGACCGCCCGCTCGTCGCAAAGAACCATTTCCGCGATTCGGGCTGCAACATTGCCGATGCCAAACTGACTCGCGTCGTTGCCTTCGATGATGATGATATTCGTGTAACGAACGTCACCTCGATCTTCCTGCGCATCTCTCGAACGTTTCGTCGCGCTCTTCAACAAGCGTGCCAATCGGTACGCCGGCGATCCGAGCGCTTGACCAAACAAACCCCTGCGAAACTCGGTGTTCTCCGATCACCTGGGCCTCCACCTGATTGGCATCGACATTAAAATGTTCTGCCAGGTGAACACGGAAACGCAAGCTGTCGAGGAAGGTGCCTGTACTTAGCACGCGATCGTGCCCCGCGCCGACGCGGGCAATATAAGCGAGCGGATCCGAAGGATCGATTGCCACCAATATCACCGCGTGAGGCGCCGCACGTACGATTCGGGGAACCATATCGCGATAAATCTCGGCGTTGGTCTCGAGTAGCCAATCGGCCTTTGGGATCGCTGCGATCGGTAGCGCCGCCTGTCATTTCGTTTATACCGGCGGCAATCATCACCAATGCGGCGCCCGTCAGGGCGTCGTAATCTCCTTCGACAATAGTAGTCTTCGGACAAGGCGGTGATCCGTAGCGAAGGTCGGTCGCCACCGCCTTCACGCGTTTGCGCGTTCGGTCCACGATCACGATCACCCGGGCGCTGCCGCGTGCGACCGCAGCAAAAAGCGCAGGCGCACCCGACCCTTCCCGCACCGATGATTCCGATTTTCATGAGCAAGGTTGCAAAACCAACAGTGTGACGCAGCGAATCAAGGCAAATTCATCCGTACGCATAATCCCGCATGGCGTATGGCGCAAAACTGAACCTCACCGCTTGTAGGTTCAATGAACCAAAAGACGGGTAGAACAGCGCTGATCATGGCCGAGCCTGATACTGGGCGTATCTCGTAGGTCTCGGTAAGCGATGGCCTGCCGATATCGGCCGGCAGCTTGACACAATCCCCGTTGTTGGCCGTAAGGTCTTGAAAATTATATCGTGCCGTGCAGATCCAGAACTTGTTGGCCTTCTTGTCGATGACGTAGGCCGATGCCACCCGATTGGTCGACGTTTGCCGGACATCGGGTTCAGGAACCAGCTCATATCGGCCTGCCTGAGCAAAGGCCGGCGAACCCGCCACGATTGCAATAGTGATAGATATTCTCCCGAGCCGTCGCATGGACCTTTCCTTCGCACCATCACTTTTGACTTCAGTAATATCGGGGTATCGGACCCAGGTGCGGCGTCGGCCGATCCGAAAGATCGAACAAGACTTCGTCGACGTAACACCAACCCCATCCTTCGGGAGGATCATAGGCTTCGATGATCGGATGCCTGGTCGCATGGAAATGCTTGGTCGCGTGCCGGCCTGGTGATTGATCGCAGCAGCCTACATGGCCGCAAGTCCGGCAGACGCGCAGGTGCAGCCAGGGCTCGCCTATTTTCAGGCACTCTTCGCACCCGAGTACACTCGGAAGAACGTCGCGGATCCCTGCAAGATGCCTACAAAATTTCGCCATACTCTGCTCCGCGCCTTATTTGATCCGCGTCTACGTGACTGCTACCAGCGTAGCGCGGGATGCGATCACCTGAAATTGACAGCCGTCAACGCGCAAGCGATGTCGACGCGACAGAAGGTGCACGATGCGGCAAAGTTTCAATCGAAGCAGCGAACCAAGATCACCGAATCGTAATTTGCTGTAAATTTTACATCGGCAGAACGTATCCTCTCGATGCATTGACTGCGATGAAGTCGCAAGCCTCGTTCTTTTTGGTCCGGGCGTATCAGGAGCGACAAATGTCACAGACGGTCTCGGAACTTCTGGTCGGTGTGCTCGAGCAGATCGGCGTCAGGCAGGTTTTTGGATTGATCGGGGATTCCCTCAACCCGCTCGCCGACGCGGTTCGGCGCAGCAAGATTGAATGGATTGGTGTGAGGCATGAGGAAGGTGCTGCGCTCGCCGCCGCCGGCCAGGCGAAGCTCACCGGGAGGCTCGGCGTTTGCGCCGGCACCACAGGTCCGGGCAGCAATCATCTAGTCGCTGGTCTTTATGAAGCAAGCCGCGACCACGCGCCGGTGCTGGCGCTTTCCGGTGACATGCCGCGCAAGATGCAGGGCACTGATTTCATCCAGACCACTTCGCCCGATCTGCTATTTCGCGATGTGTCGCTCTATACCGAAACCATCTCCGCGGCCGCGCAAGCGCCCGCGGTCATTCATCAGGCGATCGCCGCCGCCTATGCCGGTCCTGGAGTTGCGCACCTGACGCTGCCCCAGGATGTGCTCTCGGCAAAGGCCGGAGGCGCACCGATCAGCGTCGCGACGTTACGGCCTCGCTCGGATTTTACGGCAAGCGAGAACGACGTCGCCGAGGTCGCCCGGCGGATCGACCAGGTTGATAACGTGGTGATCATGTGCGGCGTCGGCTGCCGCGGCGCCGCCGACCTGCTGCGCGCGCTGTCGGACCGTCTCAAGGCCCCGCTGGTTCATTCCGTGCGCGGCAAGGAGTTGATGGCCTACAATGATCCTCGTTGGATGGGCGGTCTTGGCATGATCGGCACCCGGGCCGTCTATAACGCCGTTCAGCGTTGTGATCTGCTCCTGATGGTCGGCACCGACTATCCTTACTCCAATTTCCTGCCAGCGAAAGACAAAGTGATCCAGATCGACGAGCGCGCGCAGGTGCTCGGCCGACGCGCGCCGACGATGCTCGGCGTCGTCGGCTCCGCACGACCGACGCTGAAGCTCTTGCTCGATCGGGTCGCCGCGAAGAGCGACACAAGATTCTGGGACAAGGTCACCCAAGAGCGTCGCCGATGGGATGAGATGCTTGACAAGCAGGCCGATCTCAAGCGCAGCAAGGATCGTATCCATCCGCAGGCGGTGGCGCGCGGCGTCAGCGAACTCGCGCGCCCGGACGCGATCTTCGTGTTCGACACCGGACTGAATACGCTGTGGTCCGGGAATTGGATCCGGCAAAACGGGTCGCAGCGCATCATCGGCTCCTTCAACAATGCGGCGGTGGGGACGGCGCTCGGGCAGGCCAACGGCGTGCAGGCGCTGGACCGCTCGCGCCAGGTGATCGCGCTCACCGGCGACGGCGGCTTCAACATGTTGATGAGCGAGTTCATGACCTCTGTGCAGCACAAGCTGCCGGTCAAGGTCGTCGTCTACAATAACTCGTCCCTAGGGTTGATTACGCTGGAGGCCGAAAGCGTCGGCCTCGTGCCGTTCCGCGAAGCGATCGAATTCCCCAACCCCGATTTTTCCGCGTTGGCGCGCGCCTGCGGCGGTCACGGATTTATGGCGCGAAAGCCTGACGAGTTGATGGCCGCAATCGGCGAGGCCTTGGCCATCGACGGCCCGGCCATTGTCGACGCCGTCGTGGCCGCCGACGAGATGCCTAACATGCCGCATGTCGAATTGGAGCAGGTCGGCCATTACGCCGTGGCCAAGATCAAGGAAGCCGTGCTTGCCGTCACCGGAGGCTGAGACCGCGGCAGCTAGACCACGACTTCCGGCTCAGCCGCAGCGCCAATCGCCCTGATGGCGCGGATATTGACATGCTCGCGCGTCCGGATTACGGGCAGCTGGACTACGCGCGCATACTGCCCTTCCGATAATACGTTCACCAGGACGGTCTTTCCGTCCGGAAACGCCAGGGCATCGCGCTGCTGCTCCGGCGCGTGCGGCTCGAGAGTACAAAATCGCGCAACGCAAAAGCCCGCGCTTCTGGTCCGTAGCCAGTTTCGATTGTATCGGACCTCATGCTCGAACGCGAGCTCGGTTCCAGGCGAGAGACATACGGCGGCACCCGGTTCTTCCTTTGCAGCAAAGCCGCGTGTCAATGTACCGGGAAAGCTTGTGGTCACCAGCGTCTCTCCAACTTTGGCCGGGCGAGACGCAACGGCATGCAGGCTGTAGTCACACATGGGACTTTCTCCTCTGATGTCCGTGTTCAAGGCAAGCGTATCACCAAAAGGGCGAGGCACCTTGACCGATGTCAGGATAGCGACGGATTGAAATTGCTCGATGAACCGCGGAGAACGTTGGCGGTGCGCATCACGTCATGCTGCCCGGCATGAAGCAGCGAATTGAAATGCCGAGCGATCCCCTGACTGGCCATACCATTGTCCTGCCAGTGCGGTTTGGCTCTGCGATCACGGCATCATCGGGAACGTCGATCCATTCGTTGTCGACGCGGACGCGGTAATGGCCGTTGTTCGATTCCCAATCCGGATCCGAAACTGTGAAACCGTCAGCGTCCGAACGACACAGTGCCTTGCCGGATCTGAGACCGTCAAACCATGCCTTGAGTGGAGATTGCGAATTGCGGCCGTCATCGCGGGCCTGCACTACTCCGACGGAGATCGTCAGAAAAATCCCAAACGCCAAGCTGAGGACAGTCGTTTTCATGTCGCATTCGGAATTTGGTCATACCGCCGCCTCGATCACGAAAATCGGGCGCGGAGACAAATGCGACGCTAGCAAATTTGCGCGCTTTCGGGCCTTGACGGGCGTCAATGGTGCTGGGACTCACGCTCTTCCAGCGGCGCCGTTTGTGAGCGCGGCATGTAGTTCGGCGCCAACGACCGCCCCCTCGCCGATTGCGGCACCCACCCGCTTGACCGATCCGGAGCGCACGTCGCCGGAGGCGAATACCCCGATCACACTTGTCTCCAGCGGCAGCGGGCGGCCGGATCCGTTGTTTGACCGGCGGGCATCGAGCGGAATGTCCGACCCCGTCAAAACAAAATTCTTAGAATCCAACGCAACCCCGCTACCCTTTAGCCAAGCCGTCGCCGGTTCCGCGCCGATGAAGCAAAAGACATGGCGGATCGGCTTCTCGGTTTCCTCGCCGGTTACGTTATTGCGCCAGCGGACGCGCTCCAATTGCTCTTCCCGGCTCCCATACATCGCAACGATTTCCGTCCGGGTCAGCACCACGATATTGTCGATCGCCCGGATGCGATCGATGAGATATTGCGACATGCTCTCCGCAAGGCTCTCCCCGCGCACCAGCATCCAGATTTTCGCGGCGAAGCTGCGCAGGAATACGGCGGCCTGGCCGGCCGAATTGCCACCCCCGACCAGCACAATCTCCTCGTCCCGGCACAGGCGCGCCTCGACCGGCGAAGCCCAGTACCAGACTCCACGTCCCTCGAAATCCCGCAGGTGCGGAACGTCAAGGCGCCGATAGCGCGCACCGCTCGCGACCACCACCATCGAGGCCTCTACGCGCCGGCCGTCATCCAGATGAAGGGCAAGTGGCGTTGCGTTTCGATCGAGCTGCACCACCTCGCTGGGTATCACCATCCTGGCACCGAATTTCTGCGCCTGGACATAAGCGCGGCCGGTGAGCGCTTGGCCGGAAATGCCCGCCGGGAAACCGAGATAATTCTCGATGCGCGCACTGGCGCCGGCCTGTCCGCCGAAGGCGCGCGCGTCCAGGACGATGACCGAGAGGCCCTCCGATGCGGCATAGACCGCGGTCGAGAGGCCCGTCGGTCCGGCGCCGACGATTGCGACGTCGTAGGTTTGATCTCGCTCGTCAGGTAGCACCATGCCAAGCGTGCGGGCCAATTCGGCCTCGCTCGGGTTTTTCAGGATCGTGCCTTTCGGACACACCGCCAGCGGTAAGTCCGAGGGGGCCGGGGCGTATTGCTGAACCAGCTTCGCCGCATCCTCATCCTTCTCCGGGTCGAGCAATTGATGCGGATACGCGTTGCGGGCCAGGAAACCTTGCAGGCGGATCACGTCCGGACTGGACGCGGGACCAATCAGGATCGGGCCGCCGGCGCCAGCCTCGATCAGGGTGATACGGCGCAGGATCAGGGCTCGAATGATCCGCTCGCCGAGCTCGGCCTCTTCGATCATCAGGGCACGCAGATTTTGCGGTGGAATCAGCAGCGCGTCCACAGTGTCGATCGCATGAACGTCGACGAACGCCGGCTGGCCCGACAATTGTCCGACCTCGGCAACGAACTCACCCGGTCCCTGCTCCACGATCGGGGCGCGGTGTCCCAAGGGATCGCGTCGCGTGACGCGCACCGATCCCTTGATCAGAACGTACATGCCGGGCGCGATATCGCCCGTCACGAACAGGGCATCGCCGGGTGCGTAATGGCGATTTTCCCCAAAACGGCCCAACCGACCGATTTCCTGCGGCGTAAGCTTCGGAAACATTTGCTCCCGGCGGCTATCGATCGTCGACATTTCGAGCCTCGCGGTTAGACATTGATCTGCCGTCTCCTAATGAGCCACCAGCAGCGGAACCGGCGAGTCGTGAATGAGGTCGTAGGTCACGCCGCCGAGCAGCCGCTCGCGCAGCCGCATATGGCCGTATCCGCCCATGACGATGAGGTTCGCCTTTCGTCGTTCGGCCTCGGCCATTAGCGTGGCCGAAACGTCGCTGCTGCGGCTCTTGACGCGATGAATGCCAGCTTCGATCCCGTGATGCCTCAGATGATTGACTGCATCGAGACCCATGATTGCTGCTTGCTCGGTCGGGTGCTCGCTGGTCACAACCACGACCGTCACCTGCTCGGCCTTGTGCAGAAACGGCATGCTCTCGCTGAGCGCACGCGCCGCTTCCCGGCTGCCGTTCCAGGCGATGAGGATCCGGTCGAACGCGATTTTCGGGCGCTCGGTCTCCGGGACCAGGAACACATTCCGGCCCGATCCGAATAGAACGCCTTCGATCAGATCGTCAGGATCCATGGCGCCGTTGGGGCGCAGTGCCACGAAGGTGTCGGCGGATCGGGCCTCGCGCGACGCGATGTTGCCGATCTCATCCGCCAGCACATCGAACCGCCTGATCTCGACCGGCTGGTCGAGCAGTTGCAGTCGCCTCGTCAGCACCCGTTCGATCTCGTCGCCGGCCTTGCGCGCCTGGTCTATCAGTGCAGCGGTTGCATCGCCTTCGATCCGACCGGGCAAAGGCAACGCATTGAGAAACAAGCCGATAATCACTTTGCTCCCGAGCAGTCGCGCCATGTCGGCGACAGCCGCGAGGCGAATTTCGTCGGAGACACCTCCATCCAGCCAAACCATCGCGTCCCTGATCATCGCTACCTCCTGGCTCGACAAACACCGCGACGGGACCGTCCGACCCGGACTGCGGTTTCGATCAGAACGAGGGTATGCGGCTCAATCGGATGCACAGGCCGTCGATTTGCCTCGCCGCCTACATCAACAGATCGAAAATGCGGAAACACCGCTGCCAGTGCTCGGTTTGCGGGTTCTTCAGATCACCATCGATGATCTTGAATGCGCGTGCCAGCACCACGCTCAAGCCCCCCACCACTTCGGGCAATCGAGCCTCGGTATCCTCGCCGTAGGCGAGATCAAGCGGCGGCCGTGTGGTGAGCTGCTCGAGGATTGGCCGCAGTTCGATCTGCTCGTCGATGCTCTTGAACGCGTGGATGCTTTCCTGCAAACCCTTGGTGATCGGGAGATCGAAGGGCTCGATGATAAGGCGGCCATTTGCCCTCGCAGTGGCTTCGCCCCGGAGCAGCAGATCGTAGACTTTCTGATTGATGAAGTCGCTGTAGCGCTTGAGGTCCTGCTTGTCGACATTTAGACTGGCGGCGATGCGAAAGAATCGCTCGAATCTTGCCACGCTCATTGCATGGGTGGCGACCTTGTTCGATTGCACCGCTGCGATCATTTTGCGTCGACTCCTGGAATACCATTGCCCCGGCCCGGCCTTCGATCCGGCCTCCGATAAAATTGGGATAATTGGGATAGAGGCTTCGTCCGCAGACGCCTTGACGGCTGTCAGCTTTTCCCGACCTTCTCGGCGCCGCGAATATTGATCCCCGTCAGGGCGCCCCCGGCGGCCCTGTGCCAGTTGTTGCGGGTTGCATGGGAGCCCGGACGATGGCGGCCGCCACCATTCATGTCATTCCGGATGACAGCTTCGACGACTGGGTCGTGCGCGGCGACATTGGGCAGGAGTTCGGCAACTACCCCACCCGAGAAGAGGCCGAACACGTGGCCGAGGCGATCGCCCAGCAGCGCGAGAGTGAACTCGTCATTCACCTTCCTGACGGAAGAACCAGCCGCCGGACATTCAAGAAGGGATGGCTGACGCGACTATTCGGGTGAGGCAAACGTCCTGTCACAGCTTGACGCCGTCGGCGTGCTCGCGGGTCCACGCCAGAAGCTGATGCAGTGGCATCGCTCCCGAGCTGCGCGCAATCTCCCGGCCCCGGTGCACCAGCATCAGCGTCGGTATGGCCTGGACAGAGAAGCCCTGCAGCAATTCCGGTACCGCATCGCTGTCGATCTTGACCAGTCGCACGTCGGGTTCGAGCTGGCTTGCCGCCTGCTCGAAGATCGGCGCCATGGCCCGACAGGGACCGCACCAGGCCGCCCAGAAATCAACCAGCAGCGGAATATCACTGTGATTTGCATGCTTGTTGAAGCGCGTAACGCTGTCCAGCGCGGCCGGGCCTCCGTCGAAAAGCGGTTTGTGGCAGGACCCGCATTTGCCGCGTTCGCGCAACCGTTCGCGCGGCACGCGGTTGATCGCGTCGCAATGCGGACAGACAATATGTAGCGCTTCGGCCATGGATGCTCCGGAGGAACGGTTTGCCAAGTTGATCCGTCGCCCCTCGAGCCGCCTTGACCGGCGTCAACTTTTCCGAAATGTCGGCGCGACAATCGGCCGATCGGTGCGGCTTTCATTGCCGGCCGCCGCCTCGAGCATGCCATCCCGGAAAACCTCAAAAAACTTGATGGGCGTCATGGTCCGAACGTTTTCCCCTCCTCCAAAGTGCTAGAATGCGCCACAGGAGGCTTCCATGTCGATCGGTGATCTTGTCTGGCTTTTCTTCATATTCTCGGCGATCCAGCCGATGCTGCGACAGCAGATGCTCGAAGTAAGCCGGGTGCGCAAGATTGCGAAACTCGAGCGCGACCGAAAATCGCGAGTGATCCTGCTGGTGCACCGGCAGGAAACCATGCGGTTCCTCGGTTTCCCGCTTGCGCGCTACATCGACATCAATGATTCGGAAGAAGTCCTGCGCGCCATCCAGATGACCGACGCCGACGTGCCGCTCGACCTCGTCCTCCACACCCCTGGCGGTCTGGTGCTTGCGGCGCTGCAAATCGCCAAGGCGGTGCGTGAGCACAAGGCCAAAGTCACGGTGTTTGTGCCCCACTACGCCATGTCCGGCGGTACGCTGATTGCGCTCGCAGCCGACGAAATCGTCATGTGCGATCATTCCGTGCTGGGTCCGATCGATCCACAACTCGGAGATTCGCCGGCGGCCTCGCTCATCAAGGTCGTCGAGGAAAAGCCCATCGCGAAAATCGACGATCATACGCTGATCATGGCCG
>Ga0210393_10003423_pt1 | contig 12760 bp, 10 predicted proteins | sample IncBWC27OmetaG_FD_160068 | JGI IMG/M metagenome (GOLD analysis project Ga0210393, IMG submission 160068) | Forest soil microbial communities from Barre Woods Harvard Forest LTER site, Petersham, Massachusetts, United States - Inc-BW-C-27-O ... | reverse complement strand
CATGTCCGGATTTGCCCGCTTGCGTCGCGCCTTATACGACGGACCCGCTCTTCAACTCATGCTCGCGCTCTTGGTCCTTTGCGGCATAACTTTCGGCGCCGCCCCCGCCTACGCCAAGAAAGTCCATAAAATACCCAGGACGCCCGTGGTCGTGACGCCCAGCGGGAAGCTTCGAGGCGTCATCAATGGCGACATCGCCGAGTACCTGGGCATCCCGTACGCCGCGCCTCCCGTTGGCAACCTGCGCTGGATGCCTCCGCAGCCGTACGGCCCCTGGCAAGGCGTGCTCGACGCGTCGGCGTTCGGCAGCCAATGCACTCAGCCGGGAGGCGTCGGCACTGAGAACTGCCTGTTCCTGAACATCTACGTGCCGATCAAGAAGAACAACAGCAAGAAACATCACAGACCGCCCGTGATGTTCTGGATTCATGGCGGCGGCCTGACCGCTGGCGCCGGCTCCGACTATGACCCCACCCCGCTCGTCGAGCAGGGCGTCATTGTCGTCACGATCAACTACCGCCTCGGCTACCTGGGGTTCCTGGCGCAGAGCGCACTCGACAGCGAAGGGCATGAGGCCGGGAACTACGGCCTACAGGATCAACAATTCGCGATGCGTTGGGTGCGTGAGAACATCGTGGCCTTCGGCGGCGATTCCAGCAACGTTACGATCTTCGGCGAGTCTGCGGGCGGCCATAGTGTGTATTGCCAACTCGCCTCGCCGACCGCCGCGGGGCTTTTCGAGAAAGCGATTTCCGAAAGCGGCTCGTACGTGATCTTTGACAGTTTTCTGAATCCAATCGTACCGCTGTCCGTGGCCGAGACCACCGACGGCGGTTTTGTCCCTTCGGGCGCGTCGATCGCCGACAGCGTTGGATGCACCGATCAGACCGCCGCTTGCCTTCGCGCGGTTTCGAACACCGAGTTGATTAGCGTCGAGCCGGGCACCTTGTACGCCTTAGTCGATGGCACTCTTCTCACTGAGACGCCCGAGCAGGCCTTCGCCGCGGGCACTTTCAACCGCGTCCCCGTGATCGCGGGCACCAATCATGACGAATGGCGCGCCTTCGTCGCCGAGGAATACGACTTCGTCGGCAATCCAATTCTGACCGAAGCCGAATACGACGACGCCACGATCGCGATGTGGACTTCGCTCCTTGGACCGATCGTCGAAATCGTTTATCCATATTCCGCCTACCCGAGTGGCGGTGTCGCTCTCGGCGCCTCGGGCACCGACGGAGTCTTCGCCTGCGGTGCAAGGACGGCGGATCAACTGCTTGCACAGTTCACGACCACCTACACTTACGAGTTCAACGACGAGAACGCTCCGCCCCCTCAGTCCGACATTCCGGGCCTGACGTTTCCGCTGGGCGCCTATCACGGCTCCGAGATTCAGTACCTGTTCGACTCGGACTACTATTACCTGCTGAACGCCTCTCAGCAGCAACTAGCGGCTGGGATGGTCAGTTACTGGACGACTTTCGCCGCCACCGGGAATCCCAACAGCGCCTCGAACCCGACCTGGTCGCCCTACGATCCGACGCTCGACGAATTCCAGTCGTTCATTCCACCGACGCCGACGGTAGAATCCACCTTCAACACCGACCATCAATGCGACAGCTTCTGGAACCTGATCTGACCTGACTCTAATCGCAACGGGGACGCCTCGTCCCCCTGCTTCCTTTTCCAACCGATACCTTCCACACAAATTGTTCTTTCTGTAACTCGATGCGCGTTCTATCTGCGCGCGCTTACTTAGAACGTCCTGTTCCCTCTGTCATTCTGGTCGGCAAGGGAAATCTTTGGGAAACGCTCTCAAACATCGCTCTCAAGTAGCCGCCGTCCCGCCGCCGACGGCCTCGCGACAATCAACATTGTGCGATCGGATCGCCGCTCTCGCCGAGCTCGGCGTTGCGACCCTCGCAGCCGAGCGATACGCGATCGCCTTTCGCTTGAACGCTGCCAGCGCCGACGATGTCGTCTATGCACCGCGCGGAGATTCGCGATGGGACGAAGTCCTGAATGCGCTCCTCGCCGCGCTCGACCATCTACTCACCGACGCGGTCGCCGCCGGCGCCATCAAACGAGCGGAGGCCGAGTCGATTGAAAGTGTCGCGTTGAGCCCGCGCGATATAGACGCAATCGCCCCGGCCCAAAAAATAGACGCGAAACACCAGCTGGCTGCGTCGGCCTTCACCGACGGCGAGCACACCGTCCGAATCGCAGTGGTATCGAGGGCAGATCGAACCTCGACTGAACTTGAAGCATCGCTTGAATTTCTGGCGCGTGCCGTTTTCGGCGAGCTCGCTCTCGCCACAGCACGCGCATCGCTGGAATTCTGGCGCACTCACGGCGCCGAGAGCGGCCGCCAGGCCGTCGGCGCCAGGCGCGACCTGGGCCGCCAGCGCACCGCGTCGAATCAACTCGACGACGCCGTTGCGGCCATCCGCATCGCGCGCCCGGCCGAACGCTTCGGATGCTTCGGCGATCTCGTTGCCGGCGGCGCCGGCTTCGACCAATGGATGGTCGCGGTCGCGGACGCCGGCTCCTTCGTCGTAGCCGCCTCGTCGTCCGGCCGCACGCAATTCGATTTGGGCGAGAGCAGCGCGATGGCGGAAAGTTTCCGCCGCCGGATCGTGATTGCGCGATGGCGCGATCGCGAAGAAAGCGCCGTGCGCGCCAAGCTCTACGCCGAAGACAAAATATTCGCCAATTCTTACGTCTGCCTCCCGTTCGATACCGGCGCGATCGCGCTGGGCTCGCGCGACGCGCGCGCTTCGGCCGCCAATGCCGAAACGATCGTTGCTCGGCTCGCGCCCTTCGTTGCCGGCTGGCTGATGGAACGCGAGGCGGCGCGCCGCAGTGCCCTGATGCGTCACCTTGCGCTGAGAATGTTCGCCGCCGTCGACGAGGAGCGCGCTCGAATCGCGCGCGACCTCCACGACAACCAGGCGCAGTTGCTCGCGGCTGCCAAAATTGCGCTCGCGGGCAAGCGCGACGCTGCGCGCGCGATCTTCAAGCAGGTCGAAAGCGAGTTGCGCCGCAAGACGCGCGAGCTTCGCCCGCCCACTCTCGGCAACGCGTCGCTCGACGACGCAATCCATAGCGAGTTCGCGCTCCTCGAAAGCGCGGGAGTGACGGCCAAGCTCGTTCACGGCAGCGCGGCAGAAAAGCTCTCGCCTCCCGTGCAGCAGCTATGCTTCCAAATCGTTCGCGAGACGCTGTCCAACGTAATCCGCCATGCGCACGCGACGTCGGTGCAGATCACACTTGAAAAAATCGAGACGGTCGCCCGCGTCTGGGTCGTTGATGACGGCTGCGGCATCGCCGCCAGTCACAGCGACGGGATTGGCCTGGCGGGCGTACGCGAGCGCCTCGAGCTGATGGGCGGGAGATTGACGGTCGACTCGCGCGCCGGCCGCACCGCTGTCGTCGCCGAAATCCCAGAGCCCGCCTGATGGAATCTCCCACGCGGATTCGCGTCCTGCTCGCCGACGACCATCGCATCGTGCGCGAGGCGTTGCGCATGGTCCTCGCCACCGAATGTGAGGTGGTCGCTGAAGCCTCGGACGGCGAGCAAGCCGTCGCCATCGCCGCGCGACTGAAACCGCAAGTGGTCGTGATGGACCTCGCGATGCCGGGAATCGGCGGACTGTCCGCCGCCCATCGAATCGCAACGGAAGCGCCCTCGTGCAAGGTGCTCGTGCTCAGCCAATACGACGACGAGGAATACGTGCTCGAGGCGCTCGGCGACGCGCGATGCGCCGGCTACGTGGTCAAGACCGACGCCGCGGCCGAATTGCTGACCGCGGTCCGCACTGTCAGCTCGGGTCGGCGTTACCTCAGCCCGGCAATCGCGCCGATCGTGCTCGCGCGGCTGCGCAATGGCGCGGCGAAGGACCCGCCTCGTTCGGCGACTCCGACGCGGCGCGAGCGCGAAGTGCTCAAGCTGATCGGCGAGGGCGCGACCACCAAGGAAGTCGCGCTGAAACTCGGCATCAGCGTCAAAACCGCGCAGGTCCATCGCGACAATCTCAAGCAGAAACTCGAACTGCGCTCCACGGCCGCGATGGTCCGGTATGCGATCAAGCACAAATTGATTCGCCTCGACTGAGAATTTGTTCTCGGCGTGACAATTAGTCTACATTTTGACTTGGCTAATGTGACATTCTGATGCTTCTTGTTCCTATAGTCTCAGCCGATGGACTCGCGCAGTGGTGGCAGACGGCGAACAGACGCGCGCCGATGGTTTGAGCTCGAGCCGCCCGCGCGTGAACGCCTCGAACTCGAAACCTCGCCGCGTCTCGCCACCGTCACCAGCTACGTTTTCACACGCGCCGCCGAACGCTCGTGGCAGGTTCTCAATCAGCATCTAGAGGAGCCGCACGGATCCGTGTTCTGGATTGGCGGCCCGCCCGGATGCGGCAAGACGCATTTTCTTGACTACGTGATCGCACTGCAGCGGCGCGCGGGTGCGCTCGACGCGCAAAACATGCGCCGCCTGGTCTGCGGGCTCGAGCTTGCGGGCCGCGTTCGGGCCGCCGAGCTCGAGCTGTATCTGCTGAGCGTGTTGGCCGAGCAAATCGGCGGCGACCCGCGTTCGTCGGGCGATCTGTTCCGCCAGATGCGCGGCGCCGCAGCCCTCAACGTCGGGCTCGAGACGGCGCGGCGCACGGGAATCAAATCGATAACCGTTGCCATAGATTTCGGCACGGCGGAGTGCGAGGCGGCGGAGTTCTTCGCCGTGCTCGCGCAGGTCGCCGCGTCGTTCCACCAGGTAAAGTTCACCGTGATAGCGGCCGGCCGCGCGATGGCTCCGGAAGCGACGCGCGCGCTAGCGGTCGCTCCGGCAGACGCCAACGAGGAGACAATAGTCGCCGTGCGGCGCGCGCGCCGGTTGGTCGAGGATACCGACGCGGACGTAGCGTATGCGGGCATCGATACCGCAGGACTGCCGCCCGACGCGATCTTCCCGTTCCATCCGATCGCGCTGAGCGCGCTCCGTGCGATCGCCGCGCAGCCCAGGCCGGGCGGCAGTGCTGACGACGGCGTTGCGATCGTGTCGCTGTCGCATCTTGCGCGCGAAGTGTTGGCCTCGCCCGCTCTCACCAATGGATCGCGGCCGCGGCTGATCTACCCGCCGGACCTGACGATGAACGCCGCCGTTCTGAATGTCGTCAAGGCTCTCCTGGCTGAGGCGGGCCGCGCCGCCTGGAAGATCGCGCGCGACCGCATTGCCGACCTGGACGCCGACGAGAAGGATCTCGCACGCGAAATTATCGACTCATTGATCATAGAGAAGGTCTGCGGCCGCGTCGCGCCGCTCGCCATCGAAGAGCTGAAGTCGCGCGTGCCAACGGTCGCGCACCACGGCTCGGCTGATTCTGCGGCGACGCCAGCGATGCGCGAGTTGTTGCGCCGATTGGAACTTACGACCGGCGGTGTGATTCGCTTCGAGACCGACGCGGCCCGCTTTGACCCTGAGGCCGCCGGCGCGCCGGAACTCGCGGCGTTCAACACGGCGCTGATGCTGGCGCGGCGTTTCGATCGGCGGCTTGCGCTGGCGGGCAATCGCGTGGAGCTGGACGCGCGTATCATGCAGCTCGACGCCGCGATGGCGCTCGCGGTCGAAGCGGCAATCCGCACGCGCGCGGTGCTCGCAGCGGCGCTCGAGGAAGCCAATCTCGAAATGCCCGCATCGAACCGCGCGGCACTCGCCGAATATATCGCGCTGGCAGAATCGGGCGCGGCCGCGATGCTCGAAGCCGCCGCAGATCGCACTTTTCTCGCGTCGGCGATTCAAACCACCGGCGCGTATGAGGCGCTGGCCGCCGCCGCCGATTCCATTCCGCAGTTGCGCTCGATGCGCGAGTACTTGAACGCCACTGGACTGCGCGCCGCGCCCGACGATGCCGGCGTCCGCGAAAATCCCGCGCCGCATCCGGCCGTCGTCTCGTTGGAGACCGAATGCGAGCTGCTGCGAGTCGAGCTCGGGCCGCGAGTGCTGGCCGCCCCGCCGCGCAATCTCGACGCCCTCGCAGCGCGCTTCCAGAAATTCAAATGGACCTATGTCCAATGCTATCTGAGCGCGCATGCGCGATGGCGCGAGAAGATGGACCGCCTCGAGTTGGCGGCGGCAGACGCGCGCCGCTACTTCGACGCGCTCGCGCGCTTGAACGCCATCGCCGCGCTGGGCCGTCCCGCGGGCGCGCAATTGGGATCGCGCTTGAGCGAACTGAGCGCGCGCATCGTGCGATGCGACCTGGGCGATTCGATCGCGCCCGAAACGACCCCGCGATGCGCTAGTTGCGACTTTCGGCTGGGCGCATCATCGCCCCAGGCGGAGCTCGACGATGCGATGGAAAATATCCGCCGCGCGCTCGAGACCAAGCTCGTAGCACTTTCGCAGAGCATGATCGCGCGCCTGATTCGCGCTCACGACCGCGAAAATCGCCTCGAAGGATTTCTGAAAATTACCCAGGCCGCGCAAACCGACGCGCTGGTCCGAGTCCTCGACGAAAACCTCGCTCGCTACCTGTCGCAAGTCCTCGAAGAGCGAGAGTGATTGGATGCGTGCCCTACCCTTCCGCTAGACCCCGAAAAGTTCCTTGATTGCTGTCAGCGACTCGGGCTCCGTCAAAGACGGCGCATGCCCGACGCCCGGCACCTCGACGACTTTCGCCTGCTTATGCACTCGGCACATCCGGCTCGCCGTGGCGCTGGCCAGGATATCACTCTCCGCGCCGCGCACTATCAGGAGCGGGCACGCGATTCGCGCATACGGCACCCACAAATCGAATCGTTGTTGCGCGGTGCCGCCACGCAGCGGCCGCCGGACGTTGGGGTCCATCTTCCACACGAGCCCGCCTTCCGCACCCGGCTTGACGGACCATTGCACCTGCTCGGCGACGACCTCGTCCGTCAGCTTCGCCATCGCGGGATAATTTTCCTTGTAGTACTTCGCGACTTCGCCGATATTTCCGAAGCGCTCCGGCGCCGTTCCCACGTAATTCGCGATCCGCGTCAACCCCGCCTGATCGACTTCCGGCCCGATATCGTTGACGACCAGCCGCTCGACGCGCTCCGGCCATCCGCCGGCATAGGTCATCGAGATTATCCCGCCCATCGACGTGCCGATCAGGCTCACACGCGCGGCGCCCAGCCCTTCGAGCATCCGCGCCAGGTCGGTCACATAATTTTGCGGGAGATATTCGGTCGGCGGACCCCACTGGCTGTCGCCGCGCCCGCGCACGTCAACCGAAATCACGTGATACTTCGCCGCCAGATGCGGCGCGAGCGCGTCGAAGTTATGCGCGTTGCCGCTCAGGCCATGCACGCACACGACCCACGGCGCGCCGTCGTTGCCGTAATCGAGATAATGAAGCCGCAGCCCGTTCGCGTCGATAAATTTATCCGCTGCCATTTTTCGATAACCTGGGTTCACTCCGGATGCGGCATCTGCGCCAGCTGCCACAATTTCTCGGGCACGATAATCAGCCGCCGTCCCTCGCGAGTAATCACGCCCTCGCGCTCGAAGTCGTTCAGCTGCTCGGTCGTCCGCTGCCGCGACGCTCCGACCAGCTCGGCCAAATCCGCATGCGTCAGCTTGATCGTCAGCAACGTCCCGCGTGAGTCGCGCACGCCGAATTTTTCCGCCAGCTCCAGCAACGCGCCGGCCAGCCGTTCGCGCAGTCCGAGGCCGACGAAGTTCGCGTAGCGCACCAGCATCCCCCACCATCGCCCAACCGTCGCGTCGAGGATGATACTCAGGCGCTCGAGCGGAACGCCGAGCACAGTATCCACAAAAGTTTCCGGTTTCACCACCGCGACGAGGCAATCGCTGTACGCCTCGCATCGAAACGGCCGGGTCGTCTGCGGCAGCAGCGACGACAATCCGAACACCTCGCCCGGGCCGACGAATCCCACCAGCACGCGCTGATTGCGATTCACGTAACAAAGCTTCGCCACGCCCGAAAGCAGTATATAGACGTGACTCGACGCCTCGCCCTCTCGAAAGATTGCCCCCTCGCGCCGCACTCTGAGCGGCGCCGACGCCGCCGCCAGCCGCGCCGCCTGATCATCGGGCATCCACGCGAGTGACTTGAGCCGCGTAAGCGACTTTGCATCTACATTGCCGTCCGCCGCCACAACCGCTTCACTACCACAGTCGCCCCAATTGTCGCGAATGTGACAACACACGCGATTTTCCACCCCGATTTAGCCCTTTTGTCACACCTGCGACAAACGTAAGTAACTCTAATGCTTGACCTAGGCCTGACATTACCGCAACTTACTTACGTCACGATTCACGTTCGATCGCCGAACACGAGGGGACACGAAATGGCACGCAACGAAGACACCGCAAGGAGCATCCTGAATTCCACCGACTCGACATTTTCCGATGAGATTTTGAAACTCGCACAAACCCTGATGCCCGAGCCGCCGACCGCCAAGGTTAAGCGGATGGTCGCCGAAATCGCCGACAAAGGCCTCGATCGCCAGCTGCATGAAATCGGCTGGAAGGCCTACGACACTGTCATCGGTGCTGCCAACAACGCCACCAATCGCGTCTTCACCAGCCCGGCAGTCGGCAACCTGCTCGGCGGAACAATCGATATCATGCTCCGATGGCAGCGCCTCAATGCCGCGGTCGCCGGCGCGTTCTTCTCGGCGCTGTGGCCCGCGGTCGGCCTGCCTTCCTCGACCGAGGTCGAGGGCCTTCGCAGCGACGTGCGCGCGATGCGCGAAGAACTGCGCGACGCCGTGGCCGAGCGCGACTCCAAGGAGGACTTCGCCAGCGAGCTCCACATCGCAGTCCGGGAGTCGATCGTAAATCAGCAGGCTGACGAAAAGCTCACAGCGCGCACGACCAACGGACATCCCGAAACTGAGATCGACCCCGCGTCGATTCCCGTCGTGAAGAAGACCAGCGTCTACCAATTCTCGGTCTGGTCGGGATGGCCCGGAGCGGATCCGATGGAGCAAGGTGAAGATGTCGGCAATTAACGAAATCGCTTCGCTCTGGATGGAAGGCACGATGCGCACGCTCGACGCGTTCCGCTCGGGCTTCGGCGCCACGATGGACGATCCGACGCCGGCCACGCGCTCGCGCGTCATCTACGAATCGGGCCTCGTCCGCTTGCGCCATTACGAAGCACGCGGCGAGAACAAAAAGCGCGTGCCCCTGCTCCTCATCTACTCGCTCATCAAGCGGCCCTTCATCCTAGACCTCCAGCCCGGCCGCAGCGTCGTCGAATATCTGGTCAAGCAAGGCTTCGACGTTTACCTCATCGACTGGATTCCGCCCCGCGCCGGCGATAAGAACCATGGCTTCGACGATTACGTCAACGTCGACATCGCCAACGCCGTCCGCGCCATTCAGATTTACACCGGCATCGAGCAGATCTCGATTCTCGGCTACTGCTTTGGCGCGCTGCTCGGCTTGATCTACAGCGCGCTTCACAGCGGCAACGTCAAAAACCTCATCACGTTGACGATTCCGCTCGATACCAGCGTGCGTCAGCTGCCGATCGAGCACTTGACGGCCGCAATGACCTCGCGCAGCGCCAAAACGATCGTCGACCTGTACGGCAACGCGCCGGCCTGGATGATCTACTCGTTCTTCAACACCCTTGCCCCGACCCATCACCTGGTCGACAAGTTCGTCGGCGCTTACCGCACCAACTCCAAGCGCCCCGCCTACATCGACACCTTCAGGCTGTTCGAGCAATGGCTCCATAGCGACGTGCCGATGGCCGGGCGAATCTTCCTCGAGACCTCCGAGATGTGGCGCGAGAATTCGCTGATGAAAGGCACGATGAAAGTCGGCGGAAAGATCGCGGACCTCACGCGTATCGCAATGCCGCTGCTGAACGTCATCGGCGACCACGACGATATCGTCAATCCGCGCTCGAGCGAGCCGTTGCCCGAACTCGTGTCGAGCGACGACAAACAAAACCTGCACTACCCGACCGGCCACATGGGCGCCGCGATCAGTGCCGATTCGCTCAAGCGCCTGTGGCCCCAAATCACAACCTGGCTAAGCGCCCGCGATGACTGAAGAAATAAAACCGCCTTCGCCGCGTAAGCGGCCAAAGAAGCGAATCGAAAAGGGACTCAAAGGGAGCCCGGCGTCGCAGAAGATCTCCGACGCCGTCGTCGCCGCAGCTAAAACAATTTCGCTGCATAACGAAAGTAAACCAACCGGCGGGCCCGAGCCGCGCCGGCAAGCAGGAGAAGAGGCAATGGCAGAGAAAGAGAACGGTTCTATGTTCGAGGGTCTGAGCAGCATGGGCAACGTCTTCACCGTCGAGGGCGCCAAGAAGGTCGCCGCGTGGTACATCGACACCAGCGAGAAAGTCGCCAAGCAGGCGATCGACTTCCAGGCCTCGGCTACCAAGTGGGCCAAGGAAACCCCGCTCGCTCCCATCTTCGATGCGCAGCTCGAGTACGGCAAGAAATTCGTCGAGCGCTCCGCCAGCGCCGCCCGTTCACTCTGGCGCCTCGAATAACTCTCTTCGAAAGAAGAGATTACTGTCCGCGACCGGCCCTCTTTCCGCGCGGGAAGGGGGTCAGCTTCGTCACGTGCCGCGCGCACTTCTGCTGAAATCCGCAAGAGCAAGGCCTCTCCCTGGCTGACAGGGAGAGGCCTTGCTTATTTCCCTCCGACGGTTCTGTGAATTAATCTTTGTCTGAGATCATGGCTTCACAAATCAAAGCGGTTCCGGATTCCTCGAACACCGAAATCTCCCGCGACGAACTCCATCGTCGCTTGCACGATCCGAAGCTCACAATCCTCGACGTGCTGCCCGCAATATCGTTCGCCGAGGCGCACATACCCGGCGCTATTAACCTCCCGCTCGAGCAAGTTCACGATCACGCACGCGAGCTTCTGCCCGATCTCAACGCCGACATCGCGGTCTATTGCGGCAAATTCACTTGAACTCGCGGCCGCGAGGCCGTCGGCCTCCTCCATGAACTCGGCTACACGAAAGTTCGCGACTATCGCGGCGGCCTCGCCGATTGGACCGAGTCCGGCGAAATGACCGAAAGCGCCGCCCCTCAGCCGGAGGACCCGGTCGTCGTCGCTCCACCTGCCCAGCCCGCACCTGCCCAGCCAGACGCTTATGTCGAGGCGGCACCCTTCGGACCACCGCTCTCAGTCTCGCCCGACGGAGAATTTGGCCGCGCGCCTGCGCGCGTCGCCTCCCAGATGCGCCGGTTCGACAGGTCCCTGCTAGATCTGGTCCAGCAGCAATCGACCCTGAAGCTCTTCTTCCTCTGGATGGGAACGATCGCGGTCAGCGGACTGTGCTTCTGGATCGGCGCCAGGGCGGGAGAGCACGGTCTCGTCGAAGGCGGCCACGCGGTGGGCGGCGACTTCAACGGTTTCGTCGACGCGATCTACTTCAGCTTCGTGACTGCTACCTCAATCGGTTACGGCGACATCGTGCCGGTAGGATTCGCCCGTGTGGTCGCGTGCGCTGAGGCTGTCACTGCGCTGCTGATTTTCGGCGCGGTCGTTGCCAAGTTCGTCTCGCATCGGTCGGATCAGCTGGTCGGCGAAATCCACCGGGTCACGTTTGAAGAACGGCTCGACCGCATTCAGACCAACTTGCACGTCGTGACTTCGGACATGATTTCGCTCACGGCGGTGAGCGAAGCGCCCGACCCACTGCTTAGTCGAATCGCCACCCGCCTTGAAAGCTCGATGCTGCTGTTTCAATCCGAGCTGCGATCGATCCACGATCTCCTCTATCAGCCAAAGCTGACCATCGAGGAGGGGGTACTCTCCGCCATACTCGCCGATCTGAATTTGACACTGACCGTATTCGTCGACCTGCTCACCGCTTTGCCAAAGGACTTCCCGCGCTCTCAACCGTTCGGGATCATACTTCAAAACCTGAATCGCTATGCCGTCGATATTTGTAGCGACTGCGTCCCCCATTCCTACACGCCCAGGCTGGTCTTCTGGATGGACCGAATCAAAGCCACCGCCGACCGCATCAAGTAAGACGGGCCGGACACGGGTCGCTTCGCGATTTTCTGAATACCGGGTGCAGGGGTCACCCCTGCTCAAGGCGGTGCGGAACCCACAATGGGTTCCGCATTAAATCGTGATTTACCCTTCCCCTACTTCGCGAGCACAACCATCGCAATCGCCCCCGCCGACATCGCCATCACCAGCCAAAACACGAGCATCACGCCGAACGAACTCGATTTATCGCCTGCGCCCGCGCTCGTCGTCCCCCGTTGATATGGTCGCGTCTGCGGCAACACCTCAGCCATCATCTTCCTGATCGCTTCCAGCTCCACCGCTTCCTTGGCCGCCGGATCCAAGTGCCCGTTGCCGTCCGCCGCTCCATTCAAATCCCCCGCGTCGCCGAGCTGCAGCTCGCCGGTCGATCCCTTGCTCAGGTCGCCGGTTCCCTTCCGCGGACCGTCCGACGGTTCCACGCTGGCCAAGCCTTCGCCCGACAGCTCTCCTCCCAATTTCTCGTCCATCATTTTTCTCCCCATAGGCGTGGCGAGCAGCGCCGATTCCACTACTTTGGCCGCCATCGCAGGATCGCTCGTGGACAGGTTCGTGACGAAGCGCGCGGACTCGGACCTTTGTGCGGCTATCTCTTCGCTCGACGCATCGCCCTTCGAATCCCCGGCCGCTTTGACCAACTGCTGCAGACGCGCGATTCGATCGGCCAGTGGCGGATGCGTCGAAACCGACTGCTGCAAGGCGTTGCGCGGGTATTCGTCGGTCGCGAAT
>Ga0210393_10003422_pt1 | contig 12762 bp, 11 predicted proteins | sample IncBWC27OmetaG_FD_160068 | JGI IMG/M metagenome (GOLD analysis project Ga0210393, IMG submission 160068) | Forest soil microbial communities from Barre Woods Harvard Forest LTER site, Petersham, Massachusetts, United States - Inc-BW-C-27-O ... | reverse complement strand
AGCGGCGGCGAGACAGGAACGACAGATATCGTGTTGAGCACGTTGCACGCATTGGGCTATGATTCGGAGGACGTTATTTGTTTGTGAATCGCCGCTAGTCTAGATTTCTGTATCTCGGGGTCTCGATTTTGAGACCCCGAGATCGCAACTTGACAAAACGAATTTCATGCGATCGGAACATAGACTGGCGAGACGGCCAAATGATCGGCCCTCGGTTTAAGTTCTTGGGCTTTGCGCCTATGAGCCGTGGCCAACGAGTCCGGCTGACTCGTACTGCACGAAGGACGACGCGGGGCAATCTGTTAATCGTAGTGTCTGTTGATCGGTTTTAGCGGAAAACAAGCTCGATGAGCCGGCGGTCGTTTAGTGGCCAGTGAGTGAAGACGAGGAATTCATGATTGGTAAGTTCTTGCGGCCCTTTATCCGTCGTCACGGCTACGACCTAATCCGATACCCAATGCCAGAGTGGTATCTGCTTCGGGATGGTCTGGCTGAGATTTTCTCGACTCTGCGCATCAACTGCGTGATCGATGTCGGCGCCAATCGCGGCCAATATGGCGAGTTTCTGCGCAACATGGGATACCGGAAGCGTTTGGTCTCGTTCGAGCCGATTCCGGCCATGTTCAAAGTTCTGGAGGAAAAGAGCAGGAACGACCCTGATTGGCATGTTTACAACCTGGCATTGGGTTCATCCAATCAAGCGCTCGATCTGAATGTGATGAGCAGCGAGGAGTTCAGTTCTCTGCTCCCGGTGAATTCGTATGGGAGCGAGCACTTTCAAGATCGCATCGCCGTGGAGCGTACGGAGCGCGTGAATGTTGTGAGACTCGATTCGATCCTGGATGAGATGACTGCCAGACTTGAAGATCCTCGGCTCTATTTGAAGATGGACACACAGGGGTACGATCTTCAGGTGCTTGAGGGATTGGGTGAGCGCTGTCCGCTCGTGCTTGGGTTGCAATCGGAGATTGCGCTGCGTCCAATTTACGAAGGGATGCCGGATTACCTTACCGCGCTGGCTCGCTATAACGCGCTGGGTTTTTCGATCACGTCACTGGTTCCAGTATCTCGGGAGAACCTGCGCGTGATCGAATACGATTGCCTGATGATTCGCGATTCCCAGACGTCGCCAAAATAAGACGACTCCGTCTCCGGAGAAGCCGGCGGGGATTGCAGTATGGATGCAGACCCATTCATAAGACGGAACGTAGAGCAGCCGGCCCATGTTGGTTTACGATTGGTTTCGTGAATAAAACTGTTTTTCTCTTTTCTGGCCAGGGCCCCCAGTACGTGGGGATGAGTTGTCAGCTCAGTGAGCGATTTCCGGCCGCCCGTGGTGTTTTCGATGAGGCCGACGAGGCGCTCGGCTTTGCGCTGTGGAGACTGCCGGTTAAGAAGCTTCTTCTAAATGAATCGATCCTAACGCGCGCCGCGGTTCGCTGCATGGCTCGGCCGGGCCCCATTGCCATGTTGATTCTTGTACGCGATGAGATCGACATCATCGCGCAGAACATCGATTTTCACCTTCGTTTGGGCATTGGGCACTTTGTTGTCACTGACAACGGATCGGTCGATGGCACAAGAGACATTCTGGCCGATTTCAAGCGGCGCCTCGGAAAGTCGATCATTATAATCGATGACGCGGAGCCCGCTCACCACCAATCTCTGCGCGTGAATCGCATGATTCAGGTCGCGAAACAAGAGTTTCGTCCACGTTGGATCATTTCGTCCGACGCGGATGAGTTCTGGTACCCGGCAAGCGGACGCTATGATAGTGAAATCGATGGGCGGAAGAACATTCTGAATTGCTATTGGCACAACTTTCTTCCGCGTCCGAACACGCCATGGCAAGAGTTTACGGATATCGGCGAGATGCCCGGTTACCACAGCAAGATGAGCAAGGCGTTCTGTCTCGCACGCGGGCTAATCGGAATGTACTCGGGCAATCACGAATCGAGATCCATTCCGCGCATCATGTCGCGTTCCGACAACATTCGAATCTACCACTATCCGGTGCGCAGCTATGAGCAGTTTGAACGCAAGGTTGTACAGGGACATCGCGCAACGCTCAAAGCATCATACGAGAAAAGCACAGCATGGCATTGGAATGAGTATTACCGTGCCTGGGAGAATGGCGAGTTGCCACAGGTATATGAAGGACTGGCATCGCGGAACCGCATCTCCGAGGACAGAACCATGGCCGATCTGTTCAGCGGCGATCTGAAGACAAACCACTAGCGGACGCGGCGCAAAGTCACGTTGGATCGAGACCGCCTAAGAAACGGTATGCGGGTTAATCCCATTTATACTTATCTCCGATTGACCTGGGAAACTCAGTTGGGAGTTCATGCATGGTGAAGTTAAGATGCGGTGTTCTGTTGACCTTCCTGCTTGCAATCGTTGCCCCGTCTCTCTCAGCCGCAACGTGGTACGTCCGCGCCGACGGCGGCACGCGCTACTCGGCGAGGGTGCACAGCGGCCAGTGCGATGGCAAAGCCGACGTGGCCTATGCTGGTTCCGGCACGAACCAGCATTGCGCCTTCAATGATTTCCGCTATATGTGGATGGACGGCACCTATGGGAACTCGGCATGGGTCATATCGGGCGGGGACACGGTGGTGATTCGGGGCTGCGCGGCCCTCCCCGAGCAGCAGAACCCCGACAATCCGCACTGCCGTATTGGGGAGGACAATTCCAAAAACACTGGGATATTCTGCCAAGGAGTGAGCGACTATTGGGGGTGTTCGATGCCGCCGCCGCCCAACGGCACCTCGTCAAACCACACCAAGATTTTAGGCGGCTGTGCTTTCGGAAACTACACCTGCACCCCGGTCATCGGTTACCCGTACACCTCGAACAATCTCACGCAACTTTACTCGGGATGGAACGCCGGTGGGTTGATGTGGCTGAATGGGGCATCCTACATCGATATCGAGGGCTTGGAACTAACCTCCCACAACGGCGCATGCACTACCCTGGGTGCTCCTCAATGGCCGAAAGGTTGCAGTACGGGCGTACCTACAAATGATTTTGGTCGGTGGGGCATCATCACGACCAATAAGACATCGAACATCACCCTCCAGGACCTCTACATTCACGGCTTCACCAACATCGGGATCGGCGGCCCCATTGGCGGACCATTCACTCTGACGCGGGTCTTCATAGGATTCAACGCCTTCTCGGGATGGAACTTCGATGACGGACGTTCCACGCCGGATGCGCCGGGCTCTTCGATCGCTGCAAACCACGTGAGGATGGAAGGCAACGGATGCCTGGAAGAGTATCCAATCGTGCACAAACAATTTCCGGCGTTGGGTTGCTGGGACACAAACAGCGGCGGGTTCGGAGATTCCTGGAGTGGGCAGGACACAAAACTCGATTCCTTCATCTGTGACCACTGCGTGATGGCCTACAACACGAAGGATGGTTTCATTGGGCCCCATACCCTCATCACTTATCTAAAAATCACCAATTCCGAGTCCTACGGCAACATGGGCCAGCAATGGAAATGGGGAACGCTGCCGGGTTCGACCACCATCTTTGAGAACAACTTTACTGTGGGAAACTGCCGGCGTATGTCGGAGCCGATGCCCGGCGCCCCCTCCACTTATAACCGCTATCTCACTGGCTTCTGCAGGGCCGCTGGTGACGTCTTTTCCTTTTTTACCGCTGCTAACAGTACCGTTCTATTCGCCAATAACACGACTGTGGGCTACTCAGCAACTATGTTTGACTTGAGCTGCCAACAATCGAACGCCTGCGGTGCCACGCGTTTCGTCTTCCGCAACAATATCGTTCTTGGCTTTCTCAATCCCCGGGACAATTCCAACGAACTCCCTGCCCTCTTCTACTTCAGTGACCCTTCGGTCAAAGTCGAGCCTGACCATAGCCTCTTCTTTAACCTGCGCTCTAAGCCCTGTCCGGCGATCACCCGGTCCAATCTCATCTGCGACTCGCCGGCGTTCGTCAACCAGTCCCCACTCACGCTCGCGAACGAAGGGCAACTCGACAATTTCAACTTCCACCCAACAAGCGGCAGTCCTGCAATTGGACACGGAGCCGCCGTAAGCGACGTCACGACAGACTACTATGGGAATGCGAGACCAAACCCGCCTTCTATTGGAGCTGCAGAACCGAGTCATTAGAAGCGCGAACGAAAAGTAGTTGGTCGGAGGCCGTTCTGAATTGAGTGGCTCTGGAATTGAAAACATGGTGAAAAGAAATGCCCAAACAAGATGAGGCGATTGACACCTCCCAGGCTGGAAAAGGGAACTGGGAGGGGTTCGACATTCCGCTCGAAAAGGTCTACGAAGCTGCTGCCGAATGGAGACAAGCGCTTGCCGGCGTCCGCCGCCCCTGGCTGTGTTGGAACGTGAGCGATCGCTGGTGCAGACTTCAGCAAAGGCTCATTCAGGAGATTGGCTGGACACCAGTAATCGGTTTCGATCCGCGATCCGGGCCACCTACGGTTTTACCCGGCTCAATACTGATTGACTTCAACTCCCACTTTGGATTGAAGGTCATGTGGCCCCACTTTCCACTTGAATTTGCATTCCTTTTTGCAGACCGCCTCGCATTTTGGCACGCTGACCTTCTCTGTAGCCTTGATGTAATGCGCAGCTTACAATCCACCTTCGAATCTCTGCCCGACGGCGCAATGGCTGCGGTCCCCGACTACGGCGGCCGACGCAATTTCTTCAAATTTCGTCATCACAGGTATTGGGAACTGGCGGGGTGCACAACCAAGTCGGCAAGTAAGTCTCAGTTTGAACACGGTTCCGGCTGGTGGCGGTGTATCAAAGACCATCCTCAATGCGCCGACGAAAATGAGCGCCGTCGCCGCGCCCGGTATTACTACGATTCTGGAGTTGGCATCATGTATTGGAAGCGGCGCTACGGTGGCAAGGTGATAGACATTCCGGAAAAGTTGGTTGCAGTGGGCCATTGCACCTCGATCAATCGAAAGAACTATCGCCAAGTGAATCCTGGCGGCGCCCGCAATCTTGGGGCGGAAATAGACCTTAACTTCGATATTGAGGAAGTTGCCGCAAGGCTGGGTATTGCCCATCTGCTATGACGTTGCTGGAAAAATCACTATCAGCACGTTGCCGTTGAAGATATCGAGTTCCGCGAATGCGGAGCATGGCGATCTCTGCCACGAACCAGCCTCTCCAGCGCGGACTACTAACTACGTGCTAAATAACGAATCCAATTTAGGAGTAGCGATCCAGCGGTCCTGGGATTGTCGATGTCCAAAGGATAGAGGGCTACAGCTCGCAAGGAATTCATCAGGGCGTCCCATGGTCGGTTCCGCCTCTTTAGGGCTTCTGCCTGCTGCTTGTAAACCCTGGCCAAGGCGATCTGGCGGGAGAGCAGCCCACAGCCCTCAGAGCCGTAATGCTTGCGAATGAATAGCAGCTGCGCCTTAAGCATTCGCTGTGAATCAGCGGACATAGAGTTGGGAGACACCCTGTAGTAGGCGAGGACCTTGGGGACAAACGCAACTTCATATCGCAAGGCAATTCGTAACCAGAGATCGCGATCTTCTGTAGCCCGCATCGCTTCGTCGAACATGCCGACCTCATCAATGCATCGCCTGCGGAACGTAACCGTTGGGCAGGGCAGCTCAACTTTTCGCATGTAAATGTACGGTGCTATATGCCCCTCGGCGTTTCTCCGATTGCCCTCGAATGTTGTCCCAAGTCGGCCTTCCGGGTCGATGTGTGTGACCAAACCATAGGCGAGACCAGCCTGCGGCCGTTCTGCCAAGGCCTTCAACGACTCTGAGAGGCGGCAAGGCAACCACTGATCATCTGCATCGAGTAGGGCGAGGAATTCGGCTGTTGACGCCTGAATGGCAGTGTTTCTTGCCGCTGGCAGCCCTCGATTATTTTGCTTGATGAACCTGATCTTCGAACCAAAGCGATCCAGGAATGGAGCTACCACGTCCGCAGTGTTGTCGGTGCTGCCATCGTCCACCAATAAGATTTGCCAATCTTCGAAGGTCTGAGAAGAGACGCTCTCCAATGCGACAGGCAGGTATTTTGCAGCGTTGAACGCGGGGATAATAACATCGAACGTGGCCATCTTGCCTATTTTCCCACATTGCCTACTTTCGCACTGGGGGCGAGTAAGTCCCTGTAGGCGGCGGTGATCCGATTCATCATGGCTTCGGTGGTAAGGTTTTCTGCCGCGCGTGATTTTCCAGCTATCCCCATCGCCCTTGCCTGAGACGGGTCAGAGAGCAGCCGGGTGATGGCTGCCGAAAGCGCCACAGGGTCTTCCGCGGGAACAAGGAGGCCAGTAACTCCGTCTTCCACAGCTTCTGCATTTCCCCCCACGCTGGTTGCGACGACCGGGAGCGCCGCGGCCATTGCTTCGACGATCGCATTAGAGAACCCTTCACTGCGAGAGGGGAGGACGAAGATGTCAGCCATGGACAGATGTTCGGCCAGATTGGTAATGCCGCCGACAAAGTGGAAATGGTCGGAGAGTTTCAGGTCTCTGACGAGGGTTTGCAATTCTAAAAAATAGTCAGCCTCCAGCACATCGCCGGCGACGCTGAATGAGACATTGGGAAAGCGCGGCACGATGAGGGCGGCCGCCTTGATGAAGATGTCATGTCCTTTTACCAGACGGATGTTTCCAATGGTTGTGACGAGGAGTTCGCCCGGGGCCTTAGCGGGCCTGGAGGCTGTATTCCAATCGGCAAGATTAACACCATTGTAGATGGTCTGGACGCGAGCGGAGTCGATTCGATCCACCTCGATGCAATGCCGGCGGACTTGTTCGGAGACGGCAAAGACCGCATCGGGAACTCCGGCCATGAGCCGATAGGCAATGTTGTGCTTTCGTGCCCTCAGAATTCCCATGTCTCTGCGGCTCCATATTAGCTTTGCCTTGGACATCGATTTTGTTACAAATCCAGCCCAAAGATCGGAGCTCTCAAAAAAAGTATGGACGATCTGGACCTGTTGCAGTCTGAGGAATTCTCGGAGCTCGAAGGCAGCGCGAAGTGCAGTGAGGTCATAGGTGCGCTGCAAGGGGAGCACGTAGATAGGGCAAGGTGGCGATTTGAGTCCGGCGCTTTCGGGATGGACGGAAAAAGTCAGGATAGATGCGCGGTATCCATACTTCGGTAGAAGTGCCGCCAGGTTAAGGACGACGCGTTCTCCACCTCCAAGGGTCTTGGGGAACTGATCTAACACGAGCAGCACATGAGGCAACGCAGAATGCTCTGTGTTCTGCAGGCCCGGTCCGTCCAGCGGCAAAGAGGTGATCATACTCATTACGAACTTTCGAGCGAGCAGCGGTGGAAGCAGATTGCAGTAGCGACGACAGACAGATTTTTATCGATAGACCATATGTGGGTTGATGGCAACGGTGGAGTCGATTTGCGCTGACTCGGTCAATGGCTCCGACTCGGTGAGAAGAGTCGCGCGAATCGCGGCGGCAACGAGTACCCAAAGAAGCGCGGTGATTTCAAGATAGGTCCACCGGTCGCCAAAGAAGTTAGTAACGATACAGGAGCAGGTCGCCAAAAAAAGGCCAAGACCCAACCCTCTATAGAGCGGATCGGTTGCACGTTTGAAGAGGCGATAACCTACCGCGAGCATCTGTTGAACCAAAAAAAGAGCGATAATGAAACCGATAATGCCCGTTTCAACCATGACTTTGACATACCAGTTGTGAGTGTCTCTCAAATTGTCAACATGCTCTCCCAATTGGAAGGTGGCGAAACCAGTTCCTACAATGGGACTGCTGATGATCGATTTTTCCGCATTCTCCCACAGATCTACTCGCGATTGGGCCGAGGCCTCGAGTTGTCCGCTGGAGTTCTCGGTCATGTTCACCCGCTCACGGACAGGAGTGGGAACGACGGTCTGCCAGGTCAGCAGAAAGAGCCCTAAGATTAGAAGGAGCTTTCGGTCCTTCAACAGACCGAGGACGAGGACACTGAACAGGAACGCAATATAGGCTCCGCGAGAGAACGTGTACATGGTTGCAAACAACGTAAGCGCCACTAATCCGTAGCTGAAGAGCTTGAACTTTTTTCTTTTGACGAAGAGCGCGAACCCCCAAAAAAACATGGCAAACTGGGCCAGGAATGCCGCGGTTTGATTCGAGCCATATGCCAGTGGGCCTCCTCCGCGCTTGTTCTCATCAAAGGTCGACCAAGTTCTCGACATGCTTTCTAATATGCAACTTCTATCGATGAACAAGAGGCATATGGCCGTTATGAGGACGACCTTCCTGATGGCTTTCCGGTCTTCGATGACTAAACCTGCCGCCAGGAAGACCAATGGAATGAGCATATAGTCTTTCCACGTGAGGAAGTTGACGTCCGAAAGCCAGAGTGGTGCCGGAGCGTTTCCCAGCGCAGTGCCGATCCACATCGAGAAATAAAGATAGATTCCAAATATCAGCCACGCCACGTAGAGCTTCGATTTGGGAAGGTGTTTGCCTTGGAAGAGCGCCCCGACGATGACCGCAATGACAAGGAGGGTAAGCATGTTACCGCCCAGAGGGTAGTCGTCGAAGTGGTCCCGCAACGTGCGATACGGGAGGAACGGAATCATATAGTAGAGTCCGAGGAGAGGCCGTCCCCCTAACGAGACGAGGCACATGACCCAGAAGCCCAAGTAGGCGACCAGCGGAATGTAGTGCCCGATACCTGTTCCGAGCATTCGATCTCCGTAACGTCCGCGAGGGGCCAAATAAGTGCCTCGCAGGTTGACAGAACTAGCTTACTAGACCCACACTTCGTTTCTCCGTGCGAGAAAGTTGTAGAACGCAAGTGCGGCTGCTGCGTTGAGCATGACAAATGTGTTTGCGATCGCGACAGGCTTGAACCTCTTGGCAGGCGGGCTCAAGGCACCGAAGGCGGCCAAAACGTAAAATAATATTTGGAGCCAGAAGGCCGCACGGTAAAATGGGCCTTTAGACATTGCAGAAGCCACAAGCATGAGAATCAGGAACGGCGGAACTAGAAGTCGCAGGAGCTTGTGACTGATGAAGCGGAAAAGTAGAGGATTCGCCGGCGAAAGCAGCCATGGCGCCAGCGGTACCAACTGGTAATTTCCCGTCAGTGTGCGGACTTTGCGTGAAAATTCCTTGCCTTTCGTACTGAAGAGCCGGTCGCGTGCAATCGCTGAAGGCTGAAAGACAACTCGTTTGCCGATTCGTGCCACATTCATCGGAATGAAGACGTCATCGAGGATTGTTCCTGTAGGGACTTCGGTATAAAGTTCGTGCCGGATTGCATAAATCGCTCCAGTCACTCCCACAACTGAGCCCGAGGCGGACTCGAGCTTCCGCACAACTTTTTCGATCTTCCAGTAGATTCCAAGCGCGTCCTCAGACTCCCCTTCTGACGCATCAAGAAGCAATTCCCCACTGACTGCACCCACGCCTGGATCGGCGAAGCAGGAGGTTAATTCGGAGATTGCGTTGGATTCGACCAACTGACGCGCATCCAGAAATACCAGTATCTCTCCGGTGGCTCGTTGACCGCTTCATTCAAAGCTCGCGCTTTCCCATTCGATTCATCGAGAATAATGGGGACGATATTTGAGCCTTGCCCAAGGAGAATGCTGGCGGTTCGATCGGTCGATCCGTCCGATGCGATGACGACCTGAAGCAAGTCCTTCGGATATCCCAGTTGCTGAAGGTTCTTCAGTTTGGCAGGTAAATTCGCCTCTTCATTCCTGGCGGCAATGACGACGGAAACGCTCGGGGTGGAGGACCCTTTTTGGATGGGGCGGGGGCGAAGACGGGCGCAAAGCCAAAGCCAGCCAGCATAGCCAAAGTATGTGTAACTGATCAGCGCAAGACATACCCAGAAGAGAAGCTTCATTGTTTTCCCCAGTTCTGGAGCATGACATCAGCCAAGAAACCGCGACTTGGACTTCGCACTATTGCAATGATCGGACTAGGCAGATCGACCCTCGCTCCCCAGAATCCGCTGCCAGGGAAATGTTGTTGGCAGACACCTTAAGTGTAAATAATACCCGGAATCGTGACACGTGGAGAACTCCGATCTTACACGGAAGTGGTATACAAAATGCGCTTTCGGATAGCGTTCACAGCTGGTTCTTCAGATTACTCAGTACTTCTCAGGCAGCCTTCGTTTCGCGTGAGATAGACGGACTCTCCGGGAACCACTCAATGGCAAATCCACCCGTCGCGTAGTAGAAACTTCGATTGCATCCGGGTTTCCTATGTTCGTGAAGTTCCATTGTCAAAGAGTCGATCGGTCGCTAAGAATGTAAGAGTCCTACCCTTGCCGAGGGCCGTCTACATCCTTTGGGCTGCCAGATCAACCGAATTCATTGAGCAACACCGTTGCCGTTACGGTAAACTTTAGCAACAGGATCACCGCGCTAAGGTAGCGCAGGGTGGCCTGAACGTCCAGACAAGCATGCTAGATCCTGTCTCAACACTCTGACGTTCATCGTCTGCTTCAAGGTTGGCACCAATGTCAGGCAAAAAGCGGTTTGCACTCAATGTAGGAATGAACTGGGCGTCCATGGCGTTAAGCATGGTTGTCCCGTTCTTCCTGATGCCATTCGTTGTTCGACATCTTGGGACTGTTGGATACGGTGTCTGGATTTTGGCAGTTTCGACTGTTTCCTACCTAAATCTCCTTGATCTAGGGTTGCGCAGTGCCATCATCCGGTTCGTGTCTAAGAGCACAACGGAAGAAAAGATCGATGAAGCACAAAAAGCGATCGGGGCCGCTCTTTGGTTTCGTTTGCTAATCGCGACGACCATTGCCTGCATAAGCATTGCGTTGGCCCTTTTGTTTCCCCATTTTTTCAAAGTTCCCTACGACCTACAGCGGGCTTCGCAAATCACGGTCCTGCTATGCGCGCTCGGAGTTGCCTTCGGCATGGTCTCGGGAGTCTTCGGCGGGGTGCTCTCCGCCGTCAACCGCTTTGATATCACGAGCGGTATCTCGGTTGTGCAAACGACTGCGCGAGCCGTCGGATATGTTCTGATTCTTCGCAACCCCTTCATAGGACACTCAGAAAGCAAGGACTTGACAGCGCTGGCGTATTGGGAGTTGTTCACCATCGTTCTCGGAGGCTTACTGACATGGTTTGCGGCGATGAAGATCTATCCGCCATGCCGCATCCGTGTCAATCGGCCGGATTTGGCGACGTTGAAAATGATCTGGTCATACAGTTTCAAGACGTTCATCATCATGATCGCGGTGCAAATCGTCTTCTACACCGATAATGTGGTCGTCGGCGCATTTTTGTCCGTTGGCGCGGTCACTATGTATTCCATTGCCGGAAGTCTCGCGATGTATTCGGGGGCGGTCTCCACCACAATGGGATCGACTTTCATCCCCATGGCGAGCGGGATGGATGCGTCAGGCCAGACAAAAAGCCTGCAGCAGCTTTTGCTGCGTGGCTCCCAGGCTGCGCTAGGACTAATGTTGCCCATTGGAATTACTCTGCTTGTGAGAGGAAAAACATTTATTGGTTTATGGATGGGGCCCCAATATAGCCAGCCATCCGGTACGGTCCTTCAAATACTGCTCATAAGTCAGTTCTTTACAATCGCGAACTCCACAGGAGGTCAGATTGCATTTGGCACTGGCAAACATAAATCGGTTGCGAAATGGGCAGCCATTGAAGCCGTGCTAAATCTCAGTTTGAGCATCGTCCTGATTAAGACCATAGGACTGTATGGGGTCGCATGGGGTACATCGATTGCAATGGTAGTGAGTCACCTCATCTTCTGGCCGCGATACGTGAGAAGAGAACTTGGGGTCCCCATTCGAACTTACCTATGGGAGGGCTGGATCAAAATCACATTGTGCGCGGTCCCTTTTGCAATTGTCTCGGTGCTCGTTGACCGCTATCTCCACGTGAAGTCACTGATTACTTTCTTCACTCAGGTGCTGCTCACGTTGCCTGTTTATGTCCTCGGGGTGCTGTCGATCTTCCATAAGCCGGTCTTGAGCGCGTTCCGGAGATGGCAGGCGTCCAGGCTGGTGACCCAGGGTATTGCATCATGATCTAGCTTTGCGCCATGCGACTGTGCATTGTAATAGGCTGCGCCACCAATTGAGGCATTCGACCATTTGCCCTATATGGGCCCGTTTTGTTCAACCACCCATCCCACATGCCTGAGAGAATTGCCTGCCGCGACGCTTCGTTTTCGTTGACAGCATTCATATTTTTCAATTGGAACAGATAGGACCACCATATAGGTCTCAGCCGCATTTTAAAATTTGCGTATTTTTTCCAGAAACGAATTTCATTTCGCGCAAGGTAGTACCAAAAATGCGGCTGAATGTCTTGGGGCCGATCGGTAGGAAGTTTTTCGCGATGAGATACGGTTGAAGCGAAATCAACAACATTGCGAAACCCGGCATAGTTGCTTCTCATTGAGTAGTCGATGTCCTCCCAATACGCAAAAAACCCCTCATCTAGTTTGCCTATCCTGCGTATCAATTCCACTCGTACCAGCAGGGCAGTCCCAAGAAGAAGAAGCTCGTTCGGATGCTCCAAGACCCACTTTTTTCCTACTTCGATATCTCGAGTCATATCACAGATTGGCAATGCGGCATTATAAAAACCGCCTGCATAGATCATTTTTGATGGCTGCTGAAGAGATGCGATAACAGGGGACGCCAAGCCGATGGTCGGATCTGTCTCCGCCAAGCCTACGAGCGAGGACAGTGTGCCAACTTCGGTGACAGCATCGCTATTTAACAGCCAGACGTAATCCGCCCCATGTTCGAGTGCC
>Ga0210393_10003421_pt1 | contig 12763 bp, 10 predicted proteins | sample IncBWC27OmetaG_FD_160068 | JGI IMG/M metagenome (GOLD analysis project Ga0210393, IMG submission 160068) | Forest soil microbial communities from Barre Woods Harvard Forest LTER site, Petersham, Massachusetts, United States - Inc-BW-C-27-O ... | reverse complement strand
ACTGGGCCGCCGCGACGAGGTGGCCGAGCGAGTCGAGATCACCGCCGGTGTCGCGGCGGGAGACACGCTGCTGCTCGGCCAAGCACAGGGCCTGACCCCTGGCACGCCGGTGCGCGTGACCCGGATGGCGGCCGAGCGATAGTCGGAACGCTCGCCCATGTTTATTTCCGACTTCGCGATCGAGCGTCCGATCCTGACGACGGTGACGATGATCGCGCTCGTCGTGTTCGGCGTATTCGCTCTGGTCAAAACGGATATCGATGAATACCCGGACGTTGCCTCGCCGGTGATCTCGGTGTTCGTTCCGTATCCGGGCGCGACCCCGCGCCAGGTCGAGCGCGAAGTGATCGACCGGTTGGAGGAGCAGTTCAGCGCGATCAGCGGGCTCGATCACCTCGAGTCGACGGGTGTCGACGGGTTCGCCGAGGTCACCGTCATCTTCCAGTTCGGGAAGAGCGTCGATCAAGCCGCACAGGACGTGCGCGACGCGATCGCCGAGGTGCGCGACCAGCTCCCGTCGGAGGTGCGCGAGCCGATCATCCGGAAGTATGATCCCTCGGCGCTCCCGATCGTCTCGCTCGCCGTGACGTCGCGGAGCCTGAGTCCGGCGGATCTGACGGTACTCGCCGATCCCGGCGTGACGAAGGAGCTGCGCGGGATTTCAGGGGTGGCGCAGGTGACCGTCGAGGGCGGCGATGAGCGGACGATCGCCGTCAATCTCCGGCCGCGTGACCTCGAGGCCGCGAATGTGAGCGTCGGCGAGGTCGTGTACGCGCTCAATACCCAGAATCTGGCCGCGCCGGTCGGGAGCGTGACCGGTGCGCTGACCGAGCGGACGATCCGGCTCAATGGTCGCTTGGCGTCGCCCGACGACTTCACGCAGCTCGTCGTCGCCCAGCGCGGGCCTCCGCAACGCTTGGTTCGCCTCGGCCAGATCGCCGACGTCAAAGACACCGTCGTCCAAGCCCGTTCGCTCGCGCTCTACAACGGTCGTCCCGGCATCGGGATCGATATCACGAAGGCGAAAGGCACCTCGACGACCCGCGTGGCCGACGCGATCAAGGCGAAGCTCCCGGACATCCGCCGGACACTCCCCCCTGGCGTGGAGTTGACGCTGGTGCAGGACGCCGGGGTGCGCGTCTCGCAATCCGTGCGCAACGTCGAAGAGATGCTCGTCGAGGGCGCGGCACTTACCGTCCTGGTGGTCTTCATCTTTCTGAATTCCTGGCGCTCGACGGTGATTACGGGGCTGGCGCTCCCGGTTTCTACACTCGCCGCATTCATCGCCGTCTGGGCGTTCGGTTTCACGCTCAACACGATGTCGCTATTAGGCCTGTCCCTGGCCATCGGCATTCTCATTGACGACGCGATCGTCGTGCGCGAGAACATCGTGCGCCACATCGAAATGGGCGAAGGCCATATCGAGGCCTCGCACACCGCCACCGATGAAATCGGTCTGGCCGTCACCGCCACGACGCTTTCGATCGTTGCGGTGTTCGTCCCCGTTGCGTTCATGCGGGGCGAAGCGGGCCAATGGTTCAAGCCGTTTGCGCTGACCGTTGTGTGCGCCGTGCTGGTTTCGCTCTTCGTGTCGTTCTCCCTCGACCCGATGCTCTCGGCCTATTGGCCGGACCCTCAACTCGAGTCACACCAGCGGCGAAATGCGATTGGAAGGGCGCTGGAGCGATTCAACACCTGGTTCGACCGCCAAGCCGACGCATACAAGGGCGTCATTGCCTGGGCCCTCGACCATCGCTGGACCATGGTGGCACTGGCCGTGCTTTCCTTTGTCGGTGCGATCTCCCTCCAGGTGATGTTCGGTGGTGCCGACCTCATCCCGAAAAGCGATCGCTCGGAGCTCAACATTGTTGTGCAAACTCCTCCAGGTTCGAACCTCGACTATATGCGCTTAAAGCTCGGCGAGATCGAGCGGGTCCTGCGATCGCACCCGGAAGTGCAGTCCACGTATTCCACGGTGGGGAGCGCCGCGGGCGAGATCGACTCGGGATCGGTCTACGTGCGTCTCGTCCCGAAGGGACAGCGCCGCATGTCCCAGACGGCGCTCACCGAAGTGATACGCCCCGAGCTTTCGCGGCTCGGTGGCGTCACCGCCTACGTCTTCGAGCCGAGCCCGGCGGGGAATCGCAAGCAGATCCAGATCAAGCTGCGCGACGAGGGCGCCGGATACGCGACACTCAGTCGGTTCGCCGACCAGGTGATGGGCGCGGTGCGCCAGGTGAACGGCGCCGCGGACGTCGGGCTCTCGACGAAAGGGGACCGGCCCGAGTTGCAGATCGATCTCAATCGCCCGCTCGCGGCGACGATGGGTATCTCGGTGAGCGATGTCGCGGCCTCGCTGCGGCCGGCGTTTGCGGGCCTTCACGTTGGTGACTGGGTCGACCCCACCGGGAAAACGCGCGACGTGACGGTCCGATTCGCGCCCGATGCCCGCACGAACGTCACGGACCTCGAGCAACTGCCGTTGCTCCTCTCGTCCGGCAGAGGCCCGACCACGATCCCACTCGGTGCGGTCGCGTCGGTCACCACCTCACTCGGCCCCGCCGCGGTCGAGCACTTCGGCCGGGATCAAGTGATCAGCGTGGAGGCCAACGTCGAAGGTCGATCCCTGAGCGAAGTCTCGAACGACATCAACGCCCGGGTCGCGCGACTGGCCACGCCGCCGGGAATTCGCATCACGCAGGGCGGAGAAGTGAGCGATCAGGCCGAAGTGTATGGCGACATCATTGCCGCCCTTGGCCTCGCGGTGCTGCTCATGTACCTGATCCTCGTCGTCCAGTTCGGATCATTTCTCGATCCGCTGACGATCATGATCTCGCTGCCGCTTTCGCTCATCGGGGTGGTACTGGCGCTCATGATCACGGGTGAGACGCTGAATATTCTCAGCATGATCGGCGTCATTCTCCTCATGGGGATCGTCACCAAGAATTCGATCTTGCTGGTCGACTTCGCGATCTGGGCCAAAGAACGCAAACAGATCTCGACGCGCGATGCGCTGATCGAGGCCGGCCGCATTCGTTTACGCCCGATTCTCATGACCACCATGGCGCTCATCGCCGGCATGCTGCCGGTGGCGATTGGCGCCGGCGTGGGCGGCGATTTCCGCCGGTCGTTGGGGATCGCCGTTATTGGCGGCGTCATCACCTCGACCGTGCTGACGCTGCTGGTGGTCCCGACGTTCTACGAGATCCTCGATGGCGCACGGGCGTCCTTCCTCCGCGCCATCAAGAGTTCCGGCGACTAGGTTTTCCAGGTGCATTGGCTTTATAACCTCCCCGGGACGTTCTGGGCGTATTTGCTGATCGGCGCCGTCAGCAACATCACCGAGGAGCTCGCGCCCATCGGCGGTGGCTACGCCGCGCACGGGGGCCGGCTCGGCCTCACGCAGGTCGCGATCAGCGTCTGCATCGGTACCTGGGTCAGCGGCTTCGGACTGTACTACCTCGGCCGCGCCCGCGGCATGTGGCTCCGCAAGCGCTTCCCGAACTTTGGCCGCCTCTTCACGCGTGCCCTCATGGTCGTGCGGCGCCGTCCCTGGCGCTCGGCGTTCGCCGTGCGCTACGCGTTCGGCCTCCGCATCACGCTGCCGATCGCCTGCGGCGCCGCCCACGTTCCGGTATGGGAATACGCGATCGGCAGCGCCGTCAGCTCGCTCACCTGGTCCTGCCTCTTCACCGTCATCGGTTGGATGTTCGGCCGCTCAGCCGACGTGGTCATGCGGCACATCCATCGGTTCGAGGACCTGTTGACGCTCGCGGGTATCGGCGCCGTGGGGATTCTGCTCTTCGCCTATCTCCGTCGGAGCGTGACGCACGACGACGAAGCGATCACCGAGTTCGGGAAGGAGCTCGATCGTCTCAGTGGGGAGTTTCCGGTTCTGGTTGATGAGAACGGCGGAACACGCCGTACAGGTACCACAACGACGGAATGAGCACGATGGCGCCGACCGCGATGGCCCCCACGAATGCGCGCAAGGTCGCGGGAGGCGACGCGGCCTCGAAAATCGTGAGCGTCGGTGGGACCAGGAACGGATACTGGGCGAACAGCCAGCCCCAGATGATGAGCACCACCAGCCCGCCAGCCGCGACTCGTGCGAGCCGAAACCGTCGTGTCCAGAGCGCGACAATGGCGCCGAGGCCGGCGATCATCGCGGCGATGTGAATCGGCCCGGCCAGTGACGAATGCAGCAGCATGTGCTGCACGCGCGGCGCGAGTGGCTCGGCGGCGAGCAGCGCCGCGTAGGCGGTGACCGGCAGCACGAGACCAGCCTCGATCGCCCGTCGCCGAAAGTCGTTCTGCAGCTCCGTATCGTGCGCCGCTTCGACCGTGAGATACGTCGCGGCCAGAAACGCGACCAGCACGAGCGTCATGACGCCGACGGCGAGCGTGAACGCGTTGAGCCAGGGCGTGAGGAACACGGGCACGAATTCGATACCGCTCTCGCCGAGCGTCGCCATGGCGGTGCCGACGCCATTCGATGCGATGGCGCCGACGATCACGCCGAGGAGCACTGGGGCGAGTACGCTGGCGATCGCGAAGATCATCCCCCAGCGCTCCTGGACGGCACTATGCGTCGCGTCGTACGCCCGGAACGTGAACGCCGAGCCGCGCAGCACGATGCCGATGAGCAGCAGCGTGATCGGGATGTGCAGCACGGTCATGAGCGCCGCGAACGCCGGCGGAAAACACGTAAATAAGAGGACCACGATTAGAATCAGCCAGACGTGGTTCGCTTCCCAGATGGGTCCGATCGCGTGCGCGATCAGCGCGCGCTGTTTCTCACGCCGTGGGCCGGACGCGAGGAGATCCCACACGCCGCCGCCGTAATCGGCCCCGCCGAACAGCACGTAGGCCGTCAACGCAACTCCGGCTATTGCCGCGACGATAGTCTGCAGCACGCTAGTCGACCGTGTGCAGGACTTGGTTGTACATGAGCCACGTCACGATGACGCCGAGGAACAGATACAGCACGGTGAACGTGAGGAACGGCACAATCAGACCAGGCATCGGCGTGACCGCGTTTGCCGTTCTCAGGATGCCGGCCACGATCCACGGCTGACGCCCGACCTCGGTCACGGTCCATCCGGCTTCGACGCAGATGAACCCCAACGGCGCCCCCACACTCAGTGCGACCAGAAGCCGTTTGCCGAAGTCGCGCCCACGAACCAGGACCCACATCGCCCAGAGCCCGATACCGGCCAGCAGTGTCCCGAGTCCGACCATGACTTGAAACGCCAAGTGCACAATGACCACGGGCGGCCAGCGGTTCTCGGGAAAATCGTCGAGCCCTTTGACGGTGGCATTGAAGTCATGATAGGCCATGAACGAGAGGCCGCCCGGAATCTCGACATCCCACCGCGTCTCGTGCGCCCTCACGTCGGGGATGCCACCGATGCGCAGTGGCGCGCGAGCCTGGGTTCGAAACTCGCCCTCCATGGCGGCGAGCTTCACCGGCTGCGTATCCGCCACCACGCGCCCGGCAATGTCCCCGGAGATCGGCTGCAACACCGCCGCGGGTCCGCCGATCATGAGCGCAACGATGAGCGCCCGTTTGTGAAAGCCATCCGTCGGCTGACGCAGTAACAGGAACGCGTGCAGTCCAGCGACCGCCATGCCGAGCGACGCATAGGCGGCCAGCGTCATATGCAGGGTTTCGGCGAGCGCCGCCGGGTTCGCCATCGCGACGAATGGATGCACGTCGACCATCTGCCCGTGCTCCAGCCGAAAGCCGGTCGGCGTGTTCATCCACGCATTCGCGTCGACCACGAAGATGGCCGACAGCGCACCGGAGATCGCGACAAGCACGCCCGCCGTGAGGTGCATCTTCGGTCCGATGCGATTCCAGCCGTAGAGGTAGACGCCGAGGAAGATCGCCTCGGTAAAGAACGCGAACCCTTCCAGCGAAAACGGCATGCCGATAATGCTGCCCGCGTACTGCATGAACCGCGGCCACAGGAGGCCGAGCTCGAACGACAGCACCGTTCCGGACACGGCGCCCACGGCGAACATGATCGCGGTGCCCTTCGCCCACCGCTTGGCGAGATCCAAGTAGATGCTATCGCCCGTCCTTTGCCATTGCCGCTCGGCGATGACCATGAGCGCGGGCATGCCGATGCCGACGATGGCGAAGACGATGTGAAAGGCGAGCGAGATCGCCATCTGCGATCGGGCGGCGAGGAGGTCGCTCATCTGCTAGCAATATATGACCCGAGGGGTTATGGTGGTTCCGTGCGCCGGCAAACCAATATCCGCGTCGTGCTGGGCATCGTGATCGTGCTGTTGCTCGCGTGGTGCTACAGCATCACCAACCGGATCTACTCCCTGTGGCACCAGGGAAGCGACCTCGCGCGTGGGTCCTCGCGCCTCGAGCGCGTCGACACGACACTCGTGCCCGGCTCGCGGGTCGAGTACAACGGCGCCACGGTCGCCGATCTGCGGAGCACCGGGCACCTCGGCATCCAAGCGGACCATCCCACGATGGATACGGTCGCGCTCTTCCACCGGTGGCCCGCGCTCACCGCATTCATTAAGCGCGACTCGGTCAGGTTCGCTCGGGAGCGCGGCGGACCCACTCCCGGGATTGCGGCGGCGAAGGCCTTCCTGCTGAGTCCAAATGCTGGCGATCTCTATCTCGGCGAGTTCGTCACCAGCGCCGATACCGCGCGGCTGGCTCACGATACGACGCTCTACGCGACGATCGACTCATCGGCGGGACCTATCGTGTTGCAGCTCCGGCCCGGCCCCCATCCATCCGGTCCGATGCGCGGAGCGCTCTTTATCGGGCCGCCGACCGCTTTGTACCGGGTCTATTGAGTCGCTCGGCCGTATGCGTGGCCGAGAATCGCGCGACTTTGGTGTAGGTGAGTCCAGCTGCCTTGGCAACGTCGAACACTGCTGTATCCTTCACCCCGTCCTTTCCCTTTGGGTGCACAACCCAGAGCGCGGCCTTGGCCGGCAACTTTGCGGCGACAGTCGCGATCCGCGGAAGATCGCGATCGCGCTCCACGCCGAGAAAAACGATAGTACTCTCGGCGTGAACACGCCCCTGAGTAATGGCGTCGGTGCGACCAGCCAGCGACGCGAGAAACTCGGTATCGTCCACGCCGAGAACGGAGACATTGGCGCCGTGCTTGACGCCGAGTTTGTCGATCAGCGATTTGGGTGACCTGATCTTCTCGGCCCAATTCTCAGCCGACTTGCCGAGCTGGAGCTCGATATCGCCGGACGACGTGCGCAGCAAGAGCCGGCCACCCTCGGCCTTCGCGCTATTGATCGCCGCAAAGGGAATGCGCCCCCGCACGATGATCTCATCGGTCTCGAGCAGAACCTTCAGCTCGGCCGAGACTCGACACGTCGTTTCAATGCCCATAGATACGCCTCGATGGTCTTGGTCTGCCCGAAGACAAATCGCGACATGAACCGAAACACGGGATTGTAGATCTCGCCGCGCTCGACGATGGTGACTCGCCCGGGCGCGACCCGGTATTCCCACTCGCCGCCGAACGGCAGTGACTGATCGGCGATCCGCACGACGAGGCGGGATGGGGGCTCGGCGGCAGTCACGTGATACGTGATAGCGCCATGCTTCCCGTGTTCGCGCCACGTCTGGTCCGGCAGCTGATCGACACTCGCGACATCCGGTCGCCACTCAGGAAACGCGGCCACATCGGTCAGCGCCGCCCACACGCGCTCAGGCGGGGCCGAGATCTCAGCCGTGCGCTCGACGGTGTGGGCGACCGGCAACACTGCGTCGAGCCATTTCATGCGCGTCGCCTCTTGGCTTCGCCGACGGACTCGGCGGAGCGTGCCAGGATGGTCAATCCGTTGATCGCCGCGCGCTGCTCCTCGGCCGTGAGCCGCGCCAGCAACGCCTCGACCAAGGCGGGATCGAGCGCCGAATTCGCGCTGCGCACGCGGGCCCCAGCCTCAGTGAGGCGCAGTTGCACGCGACGTCGGTCGCGGTGGTCCCAGGTGCGGTCCACATACCCGTGCTTTTGGAGCCGGTCGACGGCGACCGACATAGTGCCGGGGGTGACCCCCAGATGCTGTGCGAGCGCCGTGAGGGAAGTCGCCTCGACGGTGTCGAGATGGTCGAGGATGCTCGCCTGGTGCGCGCTGAGCAGTGTACCGCTCTCGGGATCCCGCACGTGGCGGCGATGACAGGCGAACCAAATGCGTGGATACGCCGTCATGATCGCCGCAGCCGCCTCGCTCGTCCGCATGGCCCCAATCTAGGCAGATATTTTGTTTTGTCAAATCAAAAGAAACTGCTTCGCAATGCCGGCGTAGTAGGGCAGTGCTCGCGCTCCTGTTGTGCCTCGCGTTCGGCCAGCTGCGACAAGACACGACCGACGCCTACGACTCGCCCGCGACACACGATCTCGTGGCGCTCGCGCGGTCGGCGCGGCATGCCGACGACGCACGGCTTCAGGGATACGACGCGACCGTCGTCCAGCAGATGACCATCGGGATCGAGCTCGCGCGGTTCGTGCGTAAGCGGACGCTCTTCCAAAAGCAGACCGCCGCGCGCGTTCGCTGGCAGCGCGGCACGGGTGCCGTGGTCGACATCATCGGCGACCGCACAAAGATGCCGATCATTCCCGAAGTCGACGCCGACGTCGATGACGGCGACGGGTTGGTCGCATTGCCCTACGTGCCGGGCCGCCCGATCCCGTGGCAGCGAACGACCCACGACACCATCGACGCGAACGACTGGATCGACCCGCTCGCGCCCGGCGCCGAGGCGTACTACCGGTACACGGCGGGCGACTCGGAGACCATTCGTGCGCCGGGCGCCGAGCCGGTCCACGTGCGCGAGATCCGTCTCCACCCGCGCCGCCCCCAATGGAACCTCGGCGTCGGCTCCCTCTGGTTCGACGAAGGCTCGGGGCATCTGGTCCGGGCGGTGTATCGATTCGCCGCGCCCATGAACATCATGGAGGTCGCGCGATCGAAGGACCCGCACTCGTTCGACGACGTGCCGATCTGGGTCCGCCCGCTGATTTTCCCGATGTCCGCCAACGTCTCGACCGTCATCATCGAGTACGGCCTGCTCGAGAATCGATTCTGGCTGCCAACGGGCGGGCTCTTCGAGGGACAAGCGCGTGCCGGCGGCATGCGATTCCCGTTCACCCTCGAAGCGCGCTATCGGTACGCGAGCGTCAACGCGCCGGACTCGCTCCCGCCCATCACCATGCAACCATTGCCGGACTCGGTGGCCGCCTCCGTGCGACAGCACCTGCGCCGGGATCAGTGCGCACGGGACAGCATGTGGACCGAGGTCGATACCTCGGGCAATCGCGGCGTGCGCGTGCTGACGCGAACGCCGTGCGATACGGCGGCGCTGGCGCGTTCGCCCTCGCTCCCCGCGGGCGACTATGGTCCGGCCGCGGTCGACGTCAACACGCTCGTGCGCGCGATCGGCATGAACGCGCAACCCGATTGGGCGCCGCAGTCCGTGCAGCTGCACTATGGCCTCGATCACGGCCTCGTGCGATACAATCGCGTCGAGGGCCTCTCGGCCGGTCTGGCTCTGAGCGACGACCTCGGTCGCGGCTATTCCACGTGGGGCGAATTCCGCTTCGGCGTCGCCGATCGCCAACCGAACGCCGAGTTCCGTGTCACGCAATCCGACGACCGCACCACGCTCGGTCTCGGGCTCTATCGCCGGCTCGTCTCGGCCAACGACTGGGGCGACCCGCTCTCACTCGGCGGGTCGCTGTCGGCGCTCCTCTTCGGCGACGACGAGGGCTACTACTATCGCGCCTGGGGCGGCGAGTTCACGAGCCAGGGCAACCTGGGTGTGCCATACACCTGGCGCCTGTTCGCCGAGGGCGAGGGAACGGCCCAGGTCAACACCAATTTCTCGTTCACGCACGCGTTCGACGGCTCACATGCACCGGCCAACCTCGTCGCCCGCGAGGGCGCTGTCACCGGCTTCTCCGTGCGACTCGTCCCGTCCTATGGCCTCGACCCGCACGGGTTCCGCGTGCTGTCGGACATCCGCGTCGAAGGCGGCGCGGGCACCTTCGACTATGCGCGCGGCGCCGCGGACGTCACGCTCTCGGACGGCATCGCGCGGCTGCTGGACGGCGCCGTCACGCTCAGCGCCGGCATGACTGGCGGCCAGGTGCCGCCGCAGCGCTGGTGGTACTTGGGCGGGCTCCAGACCGTACGCGGCCTCCCGCCCGGCGTGGAGGCCGGCGACAGCTATTGGCTCACGCGCGTCGAGCTCGGGCCGCGCTCAGTGGCGTTCAAGCCCGTCGTGTTCTACGACATGGGCTGGGCGGGGGACCGGAGCGACTGGGGGCACGAGGGCCGCCCACTGAGCGGCGCCGGCGCCGGCATGTCGCTCCTCGACGGCCTCATTCGCTTCGACGTCGCGCACGCGATACATCCCGGGCGCTCGTGGCGCGTGAACTCGTATTTGAACGCGACGTTTTGAGTCAAGCGGAGTAAATAGACCCCTCGGCAACGAGCACCGAAGCGCCGCCGACGCGGACTCCCGTCACGGTGCCATCGCCAGCGGTGTCCACCTCGACTTCGACCATACTCGGCCGCCCCATATCGACGCCTTGCTCGACTCGAATGGTCGACGTCGACCCGCGTGCCGTCCGCCCGTGCCAGGCGAGATATCCGCCCAGCGAAGCGCACGCGGAGCCGGTGGCCGGATCCTCTTTCATCTCGGGATCCAACGCGAACATGCGCGCGTGCACTCTCGCGCCGTCATCCCAAAAGACGAACGCCTCGCTGGTCTTGAACAGGTCGGCCCGGGGCTTCGCATCGCGCAGCGCCTCTCGGGAGCGCAGCGGCACCATGAGAAAGGGGACGCCGCACGACACGGTCTGGAGCGCGTTCTCCTCGTGCACGATGTCATCGCTCGACAGCGATAACATCGCGGCGACCGCGGCAACGGGCGGCGGCGCGGCGCCGAGCGTCGGGAGTTGCGCGACGCTCAGTTGGGTGAACCGCGGCACCCCATCGCGCGAGTGAATGGTCACCGGAACGAGCCCGATACCTTCCTCGAACACGATTCGCGTCTCGGCCGTCGGCGTCGCGATCTCACCGAGCGCGGCCAGCACGAACGCCGCGCCGACGGTGGGATGTCCCGCGAACGGCAGCTCACGCCCGGGTGTGAAGATGTGCAACCGTCGCGTATTCGCCGGGTCCGCCGGTGGAAGCACGAACACGGTCTCCGACAGGTTGAACTCGCGCGCCAGCGTCGCCATCTGCGTACCGGTCAGCCCGCGCGCGTCCGGGAATACCGCGAGCGGATTCCCGCCAAATCGCCGTTGCGTGAACACGTCGGCCGTGTGAAACCGATACTTCATGCCTCGGCCATAAAGGGGTACCGCCAATCCGTCGGTGGCACGAACGTCTCCTTGATGGCTCGGGCACTGATCCAGCGGACGAGGTTGAGCTTGGAGCCCGCCTTGTCATTCGTGCCCGATCCTCTGGCGCCGCCAAACGGTTGCTGCCCGACGACGGCGCCGGTCGGCTTGTCATTGATATAAAAATTCCCGGCGGCTTGTCGGAGCGCCTGCGAGGCTTCACGAACCGCCACGCGATCCCTCGCAAAGACGGCGCCAGTCAGCGCGTAGGGCGACGTCCGATCAATCAGGCTGAGCGTCTCACTCCATTTCGCATCGGGATACGGATGCACCGTCACCACCGGCCCAAAGACTTCCTCGCACATGAGGCGATATCCAGGATCCGCCGTCTCGACGAGCGTCGGCTCGATGAACCACCCGGTCTCGCCGTGCGCACCACCGCCTTGGATGATCTTGGCGTTCTTCTTGGCATCGTCGAGATATCCGCTGATCTTCGCGAATGCTTTCGAGTCGATGACCGCGCCCATGAAATTGCGAAAGTCCCGCACGTCGCCCATGCGAATCTCCCGCATGATGGCAACCGTTCGCTCTTTCACGTCGGGCCATAGAGACGCCGGCACGTACACGCGGCTCGGCGCCGAGCATTTCTGTCCTTGGTACTCATATCCACCCCTGGCAATCGCTACTGCGAGTGCCTGGGGATCGGCCGAGACATGAGCCAGAATAAAGTCTTTTCCGCCGGTCTCGCCGACGATGCGTGGGTATGACTTATATGCACCGCGTGCCGAATGACTGCCGATCGTATTCCAGAAAGAATTGAACACGCCGGTGCTGCCAGTGAAGTGCACACCGGCGAGATCGCGGTGCCCCAGCGCGACCTGAGAGATCATGACCGCATCGCCCGAGACCAAGTTGATGACGCCCGGGGGAAGGCCGGCTTTTTCGAGGACCTGGAGTATGTACCACGCCGATGGCATCGCGCTCGATGCAGGTTTCCAGACGACGGTATTGCCCATGAGCGCCGGCGCGGTCGGCAAATTTCCAGCGATCGACGTGAAGTTGAACGGCGTGATCGCATACACGAACCCTTCGAGCGGCCGCAGGTCGAGCTGATTCCACATGGATCGGTCGGAAATTGGCTGGTCACCCGCCAGTTCGTCGGCATAAAACGGATTGAACCGCCAGAAGTCGATGAGCTCGGCCGCCGAGTCGATCTCAGCCTGGTGCGCGGTCTTCGACTGTCCGAGCATCGTCGCCGCGTTCACCGTCGCCCGGTCGGTGGTCGCCAGCAGCTCGGCGGCCTTGAGGAAGACCGCTGAGCGCTCCTGCTGGCTCCAGCCGCTCCACTCCCGATGGGCCTCTCCCGCGGCTGCTATCGCCTGTTCCACGTCCTCCCGGCGGGCCTGGTGCCAGTC
>Ga0210393_10003420_pt1 | contig 12764 bp, 13 predicted proteins | sample IncBWC27OmetaG_FD_160068 | JGI IMG/M metagenome (GOLD analysis project Ga0210393, IMG submission 160068) | Forest soil microbial communities from Barre Woods Harvard Forest LTER site, Petersham, Massachusetts, United States - Inc-BW-C-27-O ... | reverse complement strand
GATCTCGATCTCCACTTCGCCACGCACGCAGGTCACGCCCCGATGGATTTCGGCGAACGGCCGCGCCGCCCCGCTTGGTGAGATTGGCATAAAGTCGGTCATCTCGACAATGCCGCCGGCCGGCGTGTGAAAATTCGTGACCAACACGTTGGTCGCCGGGAGATAGCGCTGCTCCACCGTGTACTGGCCGACCGGGCGAATCGAGAAATGTCCGCCACGATCGGCGTCGAGGATCGCGCCGAAGACCGACGGGGAATCAAACGCCGGGAAGCAGCACCAGTCGAGCGAACCCGATCGGCAGATGAGAGCGGCCGTGTGTAGGTCGCCGACGATGCCATAGTCGGATATCGCCGCGTATCGGCCGGTGAATGTCGTCACCGGCGCAACTCGGCCAGCCACGCCAGCACGCTGCCCATCTCCATTGGGTCTGCTACGATATACTCCGCACACGTCGTCTGCGATCCCTCGCCGGCGACGTGCAGCGTGACGGGGCGTGGGTCGCGCGAACGGATTGCGACGAACGCATCCTCGTCGGTTGCGTCATCTCCCGCATAGAGGATCGAGGCCCCGGACCGAAAACCTCCGAGACGCTCGACCAGCGCCACGGCGGCCGTTCCCTTGTTGACGGTGACGGGTGGTCGCAGCTCCAGGACTTTTTTCCCGGTCACCACGACAAGCCCGTGCTCGGCCGCCACGCGCGAGACAACCTCTCTGGGTTCTATTCCAGTCGCCCGATAGTGCACCGTGAGCGTCCACCGCTTGTCTTCGACGGCGACGCCGCTCGCTTCGAGAGATCGGCGCGCGGCGGCGACGGCCCCCTCGAACGCCGCGACACTCGGCTCAACCGTTTCCTGACCGTCCGGTGAGACGATCTCGGCGCCGTGATTGCCGATGACCCATACCGGTTCGATTGGCACCATCCGGCGAACATCGTCCGCCATCCGTCCAGACACGAGCCCGACGACGACGCCATCGGACCGTACCAGTGATCTCAGCGCGTCGAGCGCGGTGGGCAGCACGGTCGCCTCCACCGGGCGCGGCGCGATGGCCGAGATCGTACCGTCGATGTCGAGGAGGAGGACCAGCGGCGTACCAGACAGACGCGAGGCGATCGCGTCTCGATCAACGTTCACGTGGACGAAGACGGCGTGACGCAGTCCGGTCCAGCGGCGATCAACGCCTGCACCCGGTCGGCGATCGACTGGAGCCAGTCGAAGATCGTGGCGTGGCGCAGCCGCTCCCGCATCGCGTGCATGCGCCGCTGGCGCTCCTCGATGGGCATCTCCAGCGCCCGCCGGATCCCGGCCGCGAATCCGTCGATGTTGAACGGATTGACGAGCACGGCGTCATCGATCTCCTCGGCCGCTCCGGTGAACCGGCTCAAGACGAGTACGCCCTGCTCGTCGGCCTGACAGGCGATGAACTCTTTCGCCACCAGGTTCATCCCATCCTGGAGCGACGAGACGAGACAGAGGTCGGCAGCGCGATAGGTGGCGGCGAGCTCGGTCGCGTCGGCGTTCTTGGTCACGAGGACAATCGGTGTCCAACCCGGCGTCGCGAACCGGCGGTTGATCTCCTCGACCAAGCTCACGGTCTCGGCCTGGAGCGCACAATAGGGCGCGAGCTCGGATCGCGACGGCGTCGCGACCAGGAGCATCGTAAAGCGACCGCGGAGCTCCGGTGACTCCTGCCACAGGAGATCGAGCGCGCGGAGACGCTCGAGGATGCCCTTTGTGTAGTCGATCCGGTCGACGCTGACCCCAAGTTGCTTCCCGTCAGTCGCGTACTGGCGGCGGAGCTCTTGGGCATGGGCCGCGACGTCGCGCGCTTCGGCGAGCTGCTCGAAGCGATCGACATCGATGCTGATGGGGAATGCGCCGACGGCCATGGTCCGGCCTTCGTAGCAGACCGTACGCGCCTCTCGATCGACGGTCGCTCCCGGCAAGAGCTCCGCGACACAGTTCAGGAAGTTCTGCGCGTATTTCTCGGTATGGAAACCCAGCAGATCGTTCCCGACCAGTCCGCGCAGAATGGCCTCGTACGCGCCGTACGGGAGCAAATGCAGGATCTCCGGCGGCGGGAACGGGATGTGCCAGAATTGATGAATAAAGAGTTCCGGCGCATTGGACCGCACTTGATCTGCAACGAGAGCGAAGTGGTAATCCTGGATCCAAATGATAGGCTGGCCGCCGACACGCCGGGCTTCTTCGAGGACCGCATCCGCGAATCGCATATTGACCGAGCGATACCGTTCCCACTGGTCGGCGCGAAATTGATAATGCTGGACCAAGAGATGACACAGCGGCCAGAGCACGCTATTCGCGAACCCCAGGTAATAACCCTCGACGTCCGCCTCATCGAGCCACACCCGGCGGAGCGTGTAGGCAGGATCGTCGGGCGGCGGCGGGACCTGCAGCCGCCCCCACGCATCGGCGGTAACGCGATCGGCCGAGCCCGATCCCCACGCGATCCAGACGCCATCCGTCCGGCGCAGCGTGGGATCGAGCGCACTCACGAGCCCGCCAGGCGGGTAGCGCACTTCGATGTCCCCGCGCCGGGAGACGTGTTCATACGGCTCCCGGTTCGAGAGCAGGATCAGCGTCCGGCCCGCGAACGCAGCGGCAGCGTCAGCCATGGATCGGTAACGCGCAACACGCGTGCCGGAGTAGGTTATTAGGCAAATGGCCGAGCTTACTCACCTTCAATATGATGCGCTCGAGCGGGCGATCGCGAATGGCACGCGGATCGTCCTGTATCGACGGGGCACCGAATTTGTCGTGGTCCCGACGCGTCTCGTGCTCGTCTCCGGCCGCGAATCCATAGAAGCCCGCCACCCCACGACCGGGGAACGCATCACGCTCTTCGTCGACGAGGTCGAGTCTATAGATGTCGTCCGCTGAGCCCCTGGTCGCGATCTATGCGGACGAGTCGTGCCTGGGCAACGGAAAGGAGGGGGATAACCCTGGTGGTGCCGGGGCGCTCCTCGAGTATCGCCGGAAGTCGGGCGCCCTCGAGCGCCGCGATGTATGGGTCTCGGAGTCGGCGACGACCAACAATCGCATGGCGCTGCGCTCCGTCATCGAAACGTTTCAGCTGCTCTCGAAGCCTGCTCGCGTCGTCTTTACGAGCGACTCACGATATCTCATCGATGGATTGACATCGTGGGTGTTCGGCTGGGCCGAACGCGAGTGGACGCGGAAAGGCGGCCCGATAGAAAATTTGGACCTCTGGATGGACGCGATCGAGGCCGTGTGCGACGGGCGACACCAAGTCGCCTGGCGATGGGTGAGAGGGCACAATGGCCACCCGCAGAACGAGTACGCGAATCATCTCGCCACACGAGCCGCTGGGGATCAATCGTCATCGAATGGGATTGTGACATCCGGGTTCGATGCCTGGTTGGGGACGCAACGGAAGTTACGGCCGCTGGCGGAGTTTCCGGACGCGACGGCATTCGTTGCCTCGCGCGAGTTGCCGCGTCGCTAAAGTATGCTGAAATACGTCATCCTACTCGTGATCGGCGTCTGCGTCGGGTACGGCCTCGGGTTTCAGGATGCGAAACAAAACGACGAGAATGTGGTCGCGCGGTTGGTCATGCGGGTGGGCGGCAACAACCGCGAGAACGTGAAGACCGACGTCGACGCACAGATGGACAAGGTCGACGATGCAAAAAAACATTGAGGATGATCTCGACCGCCTCTTTCGACGGCTGGTCGTCAATATCCGCGCCGAATATCCGCAGTACCTGACGAGCCCCTTTCCGGTCGCCGAGGTCTATCAGAGCGTCGTGCCGTATCGCACGAACCGCAATGAGCTCGGCATCGAGATGCACGAGGACTACGAGCTCGCGCTGACGCGATTGCTCGCCGGAGAGCGCGAATACGTATCCGGCGACGCGGCGATGCAGCAGGCGCTCAGCGGCTCGTCCAACGGCTCGTCCAAGATCAGCTATCGCAACTACGCCGCGTCGCTCATCGAGATCTCGGCCGAGGCTGTGACGCGGCTCGACGAGAGCATGCGGCGCTCGGGGCGGCCGATCACGCCGACCGTCTCGCCGGTCGCATCGCCGCGCGCGACGGCGCCGACGACCATTCTCGCCTCCGGGCCCTGCGGATTTTGCGGGGGTGCGCTGCCTGACGGGCGTCGCATCACCTTCTGCCCATACTGCGGGCAGAACGTCACGGTGAAACTCTGTCCCGCCTGCAGCGCCGAGCTCGAGGTCGACTGGAGCTTCTGCCCCGTGTGTGGACGCGAGGTCGAGACCCAGGCTTCCGATCTCGTGGAGAGCGATCTAGAGAGCTCGGCGTAGTTTCGAGCTCTGTCCAACCGGCCAGTCGAGCAACGCGCAGCGCAGCGAGCGTTGCGTCGACGAGCCGCGGAGCGGCGGCTAGGTTTCCCTCATGGATATCGTGTTTCTCTCGGGGGCGCGTACGCCCTTCGGGTCATTCGGCGGCGCACTCAAGGACACGACTGTAGTCGATTTCACCGTGATCGCGGCCAAAGCGGCGATTCAACGGTCAGGCGTGGCGCCGACTGATATTTCGCAGGCGATCTTTGGCAACGTCATCCCGACGACCGCCGACAGTCCGTACTTCGCGCGGCACGTTGCCCTCAAGAGCGGCGCCCCGATCGAGACTCCGGCGCTCACCATCAATCGACTGTGCGGATCGGGATTTCAGGCCGTGGTCAGTGGCGCCGAGGAGATTCTGCTGGGGCATGCCGACGTCTGTCTCGTCGGTGGCGGCGAGTCGATGTCGCAAGCGCCGCATATGGCGCGCGGCATCCGCTGGGGTGTTCGGCTCGGCACTTCCCCCGCACTGGCCGACTCGCTGTGGGAGTCGCTGACCGACGCGTACGCCGGGTGCTCGATGGGTGAGACAGCCGAGAACCTGGCGACGCGCTATAAGCTCGACCGGGGATGCGCGGACGAGTTCGCGCTCAGGTCGCAGCAGCTGACGGCGGCGGCCTCGTTCGCCGACGAGATCGTGCCGGTGCCCGTGAAAGGCAAGGCGTTCGAAAAGGACGAACACCCGCGGCCCGATACGACGCTCGAAGGGCTCGGTAAGCTCAAGCCCGTGTTTCGCGAGGGTGGCGTGGTGACCGCGGGCAATGCCTCCGGGATCGGCGATGGCGCCGCGGCATTGGTGATAGCATCTGACGCGTTTGCGAAATCGCGTGGACTGAAACCCCTCGCCCGGCTCGTCTCATGGGGACTGGCTGGTGTCGACCCCACGATTATGGGCATCGGTCCCGTGCCTGCTGCGCAAATTGCGCTCAAACGGGCCGGGCGATCGCTGAGCGACATCGATCTCATCGAGATCAACGAGGCCTTCGCCGCGCAGACGTGCGCGGTCGAGCGCGAGCTCCAGATCCCGCGCGAGAAGCTCAACGTGCACGGCGGGGCCATCGCCCTGAGCCATCCGCTCGCGGCGTCCGGCGCGCGGATCACCACCCATCTCATTTACGCGCTGCGCCGCGCCGGGAAGCGATGGGGACTCGGCGCCGCCTGCATTGGCGGCGGCCAAGGCATCGCGGTCGTCATCGAATCCCTGTCGTGAAGCGCCGACTGTCTCCAACATCTGTGACCCTCGTCTTCAAACGCGCGCGGACGCCCGGTAGTCCAGGGCGCGCCTGCGGGCGCGACCTCCTAATAGGATTGGCCATGTGCGTGGGCACGGCCGGCTTGTCCGGCCGGGTCCACGCACAATGGCCGATCAAGACCAGAGAGCACGTCGACCTCTGGCTCACCGGCTTCGCCGAGCTGAACGAGGACACGTCGGCCAAAGTCCCGGTCTACCGTCGTGATTATCTGGATCAGCTGGCGCTCGCCCAGAACCAAGTGGGCGTCCTGACGTCGCTCGACTCGGTGCACGATGGCCTGCAGGCCCGCTGGGACCAGACGCCAAAGCTGGCCGAGGCCCGCGCGCTGGCGCTGGATGCCGGGACGTGGGACGAGATGCAGTCGGCCATCGACCTGTACCTGCACCCCCCAACGGACTCGAAGAAAAACAAGAAGGCGATCGTGCCGGATGTCGAGAGCCACCTGGCCGACTATTTCTCGTCGACGTCCGATCGGGAATGGCTGCTCAACTTCGATCACGGCCTCGACGGCGCGCGGCATCAGTTCTTCCACGGATGGTGGGTGGCCGAGGAACGCCGCCGACGGCCGGTGCTCGCGGCCGCGGATTCGCTCTGGCGCTTGACCGAGCCCAAGCTCGATCGCTTCCTCGCGGCAACGCACCAGCCCACCGGCGAGATCATTCTGTCGCTCCCGGTCGATGGCGCCGGTGTGACGTACAAGGACCCGAACGGGCGCACGTCGCTCGCGGCGCCATTCCCCGACAGCGCCGCGGACGCCGCTCAGGTCATTTACGTCTTCGCCCACGTCGCCGCGCGGGCCGTCGCCGACGATGCGGTCGCCGCGGCCACGACGATTTCCCAGCGCCGGAACGGAATCGGCGAGCAGTACACGGAGGCGCTGAGCATTCGCGGCGGGTATATGCTGTTGTCGAAGGCCGCGCCCGAGCTGGCCGACGGGTACGCCCGCTACTACCTCCATGCGGCGAAGGCTGGGACCGACCTGGCCACGGCATTTCCCCTGCCAGATGCGATTCGAGACGCGCTGAGCCACCAGATCGATCTGGAGCTGAAATAGGCTAGTTTTCAGATACGATGGGCTCTGATCTCCCAGTTCCGGTGGCACCCTCCAGCAATGCGTTGGACCGAGCGGCGGTCGAGCGCGTACTCGCCCGGGCAGCCCAGCTCCAAAACCTGTCGATCAGTGCCGACGATGCGCCGGATGTGCTCTCCGACGATCAAGTAATCGCCGCCGGCGCCGAGGTAGGGCTGTCGGTCATGCACCTTCGCCAGGCGATCGCCGAGGAACGGACGCGCATAGGCGTTCCGACTGAGCGGGGCCTTCGCGCGCAGGTCGCCGGCGCCGGCTGGGCGTCGGCGAGTCGTACGGTTGCCGGGACACCCGCGTCGGTGCTCGAGGCGCTCAACGCGACGCTGACGCGCGAGGAAAGCCTTGCCATCAAGCGCCGGTACGCGGAGCGATGGACGTGGGAGCCACGGCGCGATTTCTGGGCGATGTTTCGTCGCATTGGCGGCTGGCGATTCGATCTGCAGCACGCCAGCGAGATCGCGGCCACGGTCATTCCGGTCGACGAGCAGCGCGTGACGGTGCGGCTCGACGCCGATGTCTCGCGCACGCGGAACGAGCGACTGGAGCAGGGCGCCGGCGTGGCCGTGGGCGGCGTGGTGAGCGGTGGCGTCGTCGCGGGCCTCGCGTCGATCGCCCATTTCGCGGTCATCGCGATCTTTCCCATCGCCGCCGTCCCCGTGGTGGCGGGACTCGCCGGAGGATACGCGCTGGCTCGGCGTCACCGTGAGACGGTGGAACGTACGCAACTGGCGCTCGAGCAAGTGCTCGACCGCCTCGAACATGGAGACATCCGCCGATGATCGATTCCGTCGGCGTCCTGGGCGGTGGGCTCATGGGGAGCGGCATCGCCGAAGTGGCCGCTCGCGCAGGCTTCGGCACGTACGTGCGCGAAGTCTCGTCGGAGTTGGCCGACCGGGCCCGCAAGTCGATCGAGCGATCACTGGGGCGCGCCGTGGAACGCGGGAAATTGAGTCACGACGATTGTGTGGCCGCGTTGGCCCGTCTGGCCTTCGGGACAGACCTCCAGGCGGCGGCCGTCGGGAAGATCGTCATCGAGGCCGTCGTCGAGGACCTCGAGGTCAAGAATCATCTGTGGCGCGAGCTGAATCGGCTGGCCAAGCCCGAGACGATTTTTGCCTCGAATACGTCGAGTCTGACCATCGCGGCAATGTCGGCCGCCAGCGGCCGTCCGGATCGCCTCATCGGGCTCCATTTTTTCAATCCGGTGCCGGTGATGCCGCTCGTCGAGGTCATCCCGACCATCGGGACCAGTCTCGCGACGATCGAGGCGGCCGACAACTTTGTCCGGAGACTGGGCAAAGAACCGGTGCGTGCAAAAGATGCGTCCGGGTTCATCGTGAACCGGTTGCTCGTGCCGTACATGCTCGATGCCGTGCGAGCCGTGGAGCAAGGCGTTGGATCCACGGTTGACATCGATAACGCGATGCGGCTGGGTACCGGGCATCCGATGGGGCCCCTGACGCTACTCGATTTCGTGGGGATCGACACGGCGTGTCGGATCGCCGAGATCATGTTCGACGAGTATCGCGAGGCGCGGTTCGCCCCGCCGCCACTCTTGCGGCGCATGGTGCTGGCTGGGTGGTTCGGCCGGAAGTCGGGCCGCGGGTTCTACGACTATACCGTTGATCCGCCCACTCCGACCGCCCTCTGAGTTTCGCGGTGTTTTTCGCGATGATCCGGGTGCCAGGGCGGTGTACGCCGAGGCGGCGGGCATCGCCCGCGCGACTCCGATCGCGATCGCCGTCCCCGTCGACGCGGCCGACGTCATCGTCCTCGCTCGCTGGTCCCACGACACTGGCACGCCGCTGATTCCCCGCGGCTCGGGGAGCAGCATGTCCGGCGGCGCGGTCGGCGCCGGCGTCATTGTGGACCTGAGCTCCCTGAACGCACTCGGCCCAGTCGACCACGTTGCGCGTCGCATCACCGTCGGTCCCGCCGCGCTGCGCGCTGCCGTCGACTCGGCCGCCGCGGCCGCGGGCCTGAGGTTTCCCGTGGATCCATCGAGTGGAGCGTTTTGCACCATCGGCGGCATGACGGCGACCAATGCGGCCGGGGCGCATTCGTTATTGCATGGCTCCATGCGGCCATGGGTGACAGCGCTCGACTGCGTCTTCGCCGATGGCCGGCGTGAGGTGATTCGCCGCGGCGCTCCCCACTCGTTCGGGGCGCCCACCGAGCGACTGCGGGTGCGCAAGAATTCGTCGGGGTATTACTTGGGCGGCGATCTCATTGACCTGCTCGTCGGGAGCGAAGGAACACTCGCCTTCTTTGTCGGGATCGAATTGGCGCTCGATCCCCGGCCGACGGCAACGACGAGTATGGCCGCGGCATTTCCGACGCTGGACGCCGCAGTCATCGGCGCCTCGGTCGCCCGCGAGGCCGGCGCGGCCGCCTGTGAGCTGCTCGACAAGACGTTCTTGGATTTTGCCAAGGTTGAACGCCCGACGGACACTGAAGCGGTCTTGCTGATAGAGTTCGAGGGCGAGGCGCCGGCCGTCGAGTTCAGAGATGCGAGCCGCGTCGATGTGGCTAAGGACCCGGAGGCGCAGCATGCGCTCTGGGAGCTACGCCACGCGGCCAGCCCCATATTGAATCGGCTGGATGCGGGCCTCAAATCGATGCAGTTCATCGAAGACGGCTGCGTTCCTCCGGCGCGATTGGCCGACTATGTGCTGGGCGTACGGACGGCGTTGGCGAATCAGGGCGTACGCGGGGTGATCTTCGGCCACGCGGGCGACGCGCACGTGCACGTCAATCCGCTCATCGACGTACGCGACGGATCCTGGCGCGACCGTGTCGCCGCGCTGCTCGCCGACGTCGCGGCGCTCACCGCCCGACTCGGCGGAACGCTGACGGGCGAGCACGGCGATGGCCGGCTGCGGACGCCATTATTGGACACAGTCTGGCACCAATGGGAGACACTCGCGCGTTTCGCCGAGGTCAAGCGAGGGTTCGATCCCGACCACCGGCTCAATCCGGGCGTGAAGGTCCCGCTGCCGGGACAGCAACCGCTCGGCGACATCAAGTACGACCCCGCGCTCCCGCCGCCGCCCCCGGCCGCGGCGCGTGTGCTCGCGCGCGTGGAACGCGAGCGGGCCTACGCCACGCCGCGGCTCACACTTCTTGCGGAGAATTCCTGATCCGTGCTCTACCGCGCTCCGATCGTGAAGATGCTCGCCCGCCCCAGCTTCTCGGCCCCCGAGCACCTCGAGGTCAATTGGTTGGGCCCGAGCACGGATGGCGAGCGGCTCGCCGAGTTTGCCGGCCGGCTGTGCTACATGAGTCAGTCGAATCCCGCCGGCCGCAGCACGCGCGACTACCTCGAGAACATTAAGAGGCAGGGACACGGCAGCGTCCTGGAGCACGCCAACTATACGGTGCTCCTGGAAGGCGTGAGCCGCTCGCTCACCCACGAGCTGGTGCGCCACCGAGCGGGATTCGCGTATTCCCAACTCAGCCAGCGGTACGTGGACGAGTCGGACGCCGCGTTTGTCGTCCCGCCGGCGATACTCGGGGACGAGAAGCTCGAGCACGAGTGGAAGACCGAAATCGATCGAGCGCTCGCGGCGTACGTCAAGCTCGTCGGGGAGCTCATGGAGCAGTACGCGTGGATCCCCGAGCGCGTGCACCGGCGGAAAATGGCGCGGGAAGCGGCGCGTGGCGTCCTCCCGAACTCGACGGAGACGAAGATCGTGGTCACCGCGAACGCCCGCGCCTGGCGGACGATGCTGGAGCTCCGGGCTGGTGAGGGCGCCGATCTGGAAATTCGTCGGATGGCGGTCGCGGTCCTCAAGCTGCTCCGGGAAGAAGCGCCGGGATTCTTCTCCGACTTCGAGATCTACGACGCGAGCGACCGCCGCGAAGCCGCGCGCGTCGGCTATCACAAGGTTTAGCGGTCGCTGACTCCTCGCATATCGCGAGACTCTCGCGCACATCGCGAACTTTTTCCCCGCGCGCGTGATAAAGGTCATTGCGCTACAAAATCGCGACCGGTATACTCCCGCCAATTCGTAACTGGCATCGCTCTTGCTCGTCGTCGCACGGAGCTCAACGCACGCAAGGACCGGATGACGCGAATCGGATTTACGTACAACCAAAAGCCAGAGCCCGAAGCGATGCTGGATGCGGCCGGCGACGGTGAGGGTGAGCAGTCAGACGAAGAACCCCCCAGTCGAGCGGGCATGCGGGGACGACTGGATCTCGGCGAAGCCGAGCTCAGTCCAACCGAAATGTCGACCCGAGCGGAGCGAGGGGTCGACGACCAGTACGCTGAGTGGGATGACGAGGAGACGATCGATGCCGTCGAGCACGCCCTCTCGGCGCTCGGCGAGGTAGTCCGACTGGAGGCCACGATGGATTTCCCGGAGCGGCTGCGCGAGACGCGCCCCGACATCGTGTTCAACATGGTCGAAGGACTGGGTGGGGCGAATCGCGAGGCGCTGGTCCCGGCGATTTGCGAGTTCTATGGAATTCCCTACTCGGGCAGCGACCCGTTCACCTTGGCCCTCTGCCTGGATAAGGCGCGGACCAAGGAGGTCCTGTCGTACCACGGCATCCCGACCGCGGCGTTCCAGGTCGTGAACCACGGCGACGACCTGTCCGGCGGTCTCACGCGTCTCCGCCGACTCCGCTTCCCGCTCTTCGCGAAGCCGCTGCACGAGGGATCGTCGAAGGGGATCACCGAGCGAAACCTCTGCCGGACTCCGGCGGAGCTCGACGCTCAGGTCAGGTTCCTGCTCGACAAGTACACGCAGCCCGTGCTCGTCGAGGAGTACCTTCCCGGCGATGAGTTCACCTGCGCGGTGCTCGGCAACGGCGGCAATGCTCAGGTGCTGCCGATCGTCGGCATCGACTTCGGCGCGCTGCCGGCGGGAGCGCTCCCGATCTATGGGTTCGAAGCCAAGTGGCTCTGGGATCGCCCCGACCATCCGCTCGACATCTTCGCCTGCCCGGCGCCGATCGACGACCAGCTCCGCTCCGAGATCGAGCGCGTCACGCTCGCCGCGTACCGCGTCCTCGGTTGCCGCGATTGGTCGCGCGTCGACGTCCGGCTCGACGCCGACGGCGTTCCGTGCGTCGTCGAGATCAATCCGCTCCCCGGCATTCTTCCGGACCCGGCAGATAATTCCTGCTTCCCAAAAGCCGCGCGGGCCGCGGGCATGTCGTACGACGAGCTGATTCAGACCTGTTTGATGCTGGCGGCGCAGCGTCAGGGTATCCCGCTCCGGAGCGCCGTGCGGTTTGCGGCGCGGGGGGCCGCATGAAAGTCGCGATTCTCTTCGACGGCGCCTCGGCGCTCGGCAAGACACCCGACATGCTGATCCTCGAGGCGGTCGAGGCGGTCGAGCAGGTGTTCGCCGAGGACGGCCACGAGGCCGTACGGATTCCGGTCAATCCGGACGCTCGGTGGGTGGAGCGCGTCCGAAAGGCAAAGTTCGATCTCGCGTTCAACCTGTGCGAGGGCGTCGACGGTGTCGCCGCGCTCGAGCCGGCGGTGATCGCGGCGCTCGAGCTCATGGGGCTCCCGTACACCGGCAGTTCCTCGGCAACCACGACCCTCTGCCTCCGCAAGCATCTCGTGAACACGATGCTCGACCGTGCGGGGCTACCGGTCCCGCGCTGGGCGGTCGTCCATCGTAATGGCGGCACTGGTCTGCCGGCGGTCGGGTTCCCGGCGATCTGCAAGCCCGCGGCCGAGGATGCATCGCTTGGCGTCGAGCAGCGGTCGGTCGTGCGGACGGCGCGAGCGTTGGCCGAACGGGTCGATGCGATGCACGAGTGTTGGGACGAGGTGCTGGTGCAGCGCTACATCGATGGCCGCGAGGTCAACGTCGGCATCGTCGGCGACCAGGTCTTGCCGATCGCCGAGGTCGATTTTACTTCGATGCCGCGTGGTTTGTGGCGTATCGTGTCGTATCGGTCCAAGTGGGTCACCGGGTCGGACGAGGATCTCGGCGCCGCGCCGCAATGTCCGGCTGATCTCCCCGACGCGTTGACGGCCGAGATCGGGGCGATCGCGCGCGCCGCGTGGCGGGCCGTGGGTGGTGCCGGGTATGGCCGGGTCGACATGCGCATT